>Ga0172379_10009240_pt1 | contig 12204 bp, 12 predicted proteins | sample GrowelOW334metaG_FD_119756 | JGI IMG/M metagenome (GOLD analysis project Ga0172379, IMG submission 119756) | Groundwater microbial communities from an aquifer near a municipal landfill in Southern Ontario, Canada - Groundwater well OW334 metaG | ecosystem: Environmental > Aquatic > Deep... | reverse complement strand
TTTTCCAAAAACGGCAACAGGTCAGAAATAGCAGATATTTTCTTATCCGTGATAAGGATATACGGATCCTCAATCTCTGCTTCCATTTTATCTGCAATGGTTACAAAATAGGGTGACGCATAGCCTTTATCAAACTCCATTCCCTCTTTATACTCAATTTCCATGGTCAAGCCTTTGCCTTCTTCGACAGTCACGACGCCGTCTTTCCCAACTTTCTGCAAGGCCTCTGCTATCATGGAACCGATTTTATCGTCCTGCGCAGAAATGGTTGCCACTTTGGCAACATCCGCGTCTTTTACAGCTTTACTCATTTTCTTAATCTCACTAACCACGGTTTCTACCCCTTTTTCCATTCCGACTTTCAGGATCATGGGATTAGCGCCGGCTGTAACATTTTTAAATCCTGCATTAATAATTGACTGGGCAAGGAGGGTGGCTGTAGTCGTCCCATCTCCTGCAACATCATTGGTTTTGCTGGCTGCTTCTTTGACCAGTTGCGCACCCATGTTTTCGAATGCATCTTCCAGTTCAATTTCTTTGGCAACCGTTACGCCGTCATGAATGACGTTGGGTCCGCCCCATTTTTTATCTATCGCGACATTTCGTCCTTTCGGACCAAGGGTCGTGACGACTGCTTTTGCTAAAATATTCACACCTTTCACAAGGGACGCCCGTGCATCATCTGCAAATTTAATTTGTTTCGCCATAAAGCTCCTCTTCTAGAGACTGTTTCCAAATTCAAAAATTTGGAATTACAGTCTCTTGAACCCGCCGCTCACGCGCTCTTTGCGTCGTCTACGAATAGTAGTGAAAAGACGCAAAGGAAACGTAGGCGGGCTAAACATTGTTAATACTTATTTAACCACAGCCAAAATATCTTTCTGCTCGACAATCATCCATTCCGCCCCGTCGACCTTAATTTCCTGTCCTCCCCATTTTTTATACATCACGACATCGCCAATTTTTACAACCATAGGGACTTTATTGCCTTTGTCATCAGTCGTACCAGTACCGACCGCCATGACGACACCTTTTTGGGGTTTTTCTTTTGCTGAATCCGGAAGAACGATACCTGAAGGAAGTCTATCTTCTCCTTCTGTAGGTTTAACAAGAACATTATCAAATAACGGCTGAATAGTTACCTTACTCATAGAGAACCTCCTTCTAAATTAACTTTATATTTTACTATCGAGATAGTTTTAGAAATTAGCTTTTTGGAAAATGGATAATGGTAATGGAAATTGGAGAATGGAAAATTGAATTAAATCCATTTCCTATTGTCAACTTTCTATAACCATTTTCTACTTTCTGTACAACTATTTTCTATTTCCATCTTCGTACTTATTTGAAATACTTACTAATCTTGGCAGTCTTTTGAAGTGACTGCTATTTTACGGGTGAAAAAAATTCTTGTCAAGTGGGAGATGATAGTGTTTTAATTTTTTTTGTAAAGATATGTAAATCCACTCCCTCGCATCATGCGGATGAAAACGGACGACAACATCAGAAACGACCTCTGTCGTTCTTCGTTTTTTCATATACCACAGTTGTATACGCTTTGCTGATTTTTCAAATAATGTTATAAAGTGAATAACAAATTTATTTGCTTCATGATAGGTAATTCTGGGTTGCATTTTTTTGTGTTTTTGAACAACGATCATCCATGTATGTTTAAAAAAATTTCTTACCCATCTATTTTTATGTAAAAATGATCCATATGTCCCCTTTCGCTCCCAGACTACCTGCATCTGCAAAACCTCATGCGCTACATAGATATCCCGCTCTTTAGGAGGAATGGAAAGCGCGTCTTCTGTCACAAACATATTAAGACATATTGCATCCTTCACCTGATGTTCTTCCGGTCTGCGTCGAATACCATAAAGTTCTAAAAGAGTAATGGCTAGAAAACGTGTTATCCATAAGGATTTATTTTTAGTGCAGATAAACAAATCAATATCATCCTGTCTATCTGCATTTCGAATCGCAAGACTTCCCGTTACTCCAACAAACATAATAGTCGGTATGAAGCGCAACATATTGGCCGCATGCTCTGCTTTCATCCATTTATCCAACGCATAGCGTTCACGCCGTACTCTCGTTGTAATATTTTTTTTGTGTCCATATACGGTGAAAAACGGTTCGGAATAGAATATTTTTTTGATCTTGAGGAGTTGACGTATGATTTTTTTTATATCATTCTTATGCCATATATTATTTGGCATCCATCCCACGAGTTCATCATAGGTATACGGGTATTGGAAAATATCAGCGTAGATAAGGGCAAATAAAAGAGATGAAGAAATGCTCATCACATTAATTGGCTGTTGAGGCAGAACTCGTTACCAATCCATAGGAACTGAGTACTTGAGAAAAACCACTCGCTACCGTATCTAACTCTTGTTGTGGAGAAGAACCTGCAGTCAGAGCATTAACCGCATTTTCCAGATATTTCATCATACGGTCATTGAGACCGTTATCAAATGTACGGGAAGAAAGCGGAAATGACCGTGCGTCCTTAGCCTGAAGTATATATGGACCCGCATACGGATCATTGGATAAAAGTGATGCCATATCTTTCCGTGCATATGGTTCTCCGAAAAGACGCACTTTTGACTCTTCCATGTAGAGTTTTGACATGGATTCCCGGGAAGTTATAAATTTCAGGAACTCCGCTGCCTGTTTTTTGTACATACTTTTCTCTGATATCCCCTCTGCCCAATAGGATGCCCAGCTCACGGTATTACCGGGAAGCTGAGGAATGGGTGCAATTTTAAATTTTAGCGTAGGATTGACTTGTTTGGACATTTCAATGATGTCAAATGCTCTCCATGAAGGTGCAAGGATCATAGCAACTTTGCCGTTGGCAAATGCGTACATCGAGTTATCCATCGTCTCATTCCACGTATAGACCGGATCTGTAGGGTTGGCAAATTTGTGATAAAAGGCAAGCGTTTCTTCTGCTTCCTTTCCTTTAGGAAGCGCTATATTGGCTCCGTTTTGCATAAACATGGTAGCCAATATATCACTGAAAATTTCTATGTTTCCGGTCGTCCCGAGAGCAATAGCCGATACGGCAAAACCGGTTCCTTCGGGTTTAGCAATTTTTGGGACAAGTGCCAACAGCTCCTCCCACGTCGTTGGCGGAGCCGTAATTCCTGCTGCTGCAAAAAGATCTTCGTTGTAATACAATCCTAATCCTTCAATCATGAGAGGAATGCCATAGACGACTTGCCCTCCGATAAGATCATTGGCAGCAACAGTATAATAGAGTTCTTTAAACTGACCCGCAGTCATAACCGTATCAGGCACCGGGGAAAGCTGGTTTTTGAGCATCGGTACCCAAGTATTGTGAAAACGGAATATATCCGGTCCATCCCCGCGTTCGATAGCAGCCTGCAATCGCTCACGGTATTGCCGGTGGGATTGTTTACTATACTGAACTTTTATATTCTGATTTTTCGCTTCAAACTCAGCTATGAGCGGTTTTATGATTCCGTCATTTTCCCATAACCCCCAATAGGTGAGTGTTACTTCTTTTGGAGCCGAGACAGAAGCTAAAAAAGTTCTTCCTAATACTATTGCCCCAATGAAAAATAAAAATAAAATAACCAAAATAATAATTCTCTTCGGCCAGGGATTTGTCGCTCCCTGAGGAGAGAGAGTTGGTATTGGACCGGTTCCAGTATCTGTCTGGGGCATCCCCGTCTCTCCTTCAACCGGAAAAGGTTCCGACGGCATATCAGTGGAGTTACCCCCCTGGGTTGGAACAACAATGGTTTCCTGAGTGGTGCGTGACACATCAGGAACAGGCGGAAGCTGAACGGAAAATGGTACCCCTTTATCGGTTGGTGGAGTAATCATAGATTCTGATACAATAATCATACCATGCGTAGGAAAAAAAAGAGAAGAGCAATTCTTCCGATTATCATCTCTGTCTGTACACTCCTTATTAGTTTCGGGATTATGGGCATGCTCGGATGGTATTACTGGTTTAGCAATATCCTGTATAAAAACAGAGTCTATCCGGCGGTCGTTATGCAGGGAATTCCAGTGGGCGGAAAAACACAAGACGAAATCAAAAACTATTGGCTCACCAAAAACGCAGCATTTGAAAATATCCAAATACTGCTCACCTATGAAACACATACGGCAACGCTTTCAGGAAATCTTTTGACTCCCGGGTTTGATGCAACCCTCTCAGCAACGCAGGCATATCTAATCGGTCGTTCTCCGTATTATTTAAGCAATCTGAATGACCGCATATTGAAAAAACATATTCGCCTGACGCCTGTTTTCACCTGGAACAAGGAAGTTGTATTGAGCACTGTTCAATCTCTCAAAGAAAAAATCAATATTCCTTCTCAGGATGCATTATTCCGGTTTGCCGGAGGAAAAGTTATTTCCTTCAAACCATCAAAAAATGGTCTTGTCGTAAACGAAAAGGAGTTGCTCAAACAAATTGAGAGCTCTCTGCTACAAATCGCAGATGGCAATGGGACAACGAGTGCTATTTTAGTACCTGTGGATACGACCTATCCTGTATCGTCAACGACGGATGTCAACACATTTGGCATTAAGGAACTTATTGGTCGTGGATATTCCCAATTTGGGGGATCCATACCGGGAAGAATCCATAATGTTGCTCTGGCTGCAGCCAAACTCAACGGGATTCTCATCAAACCCGGTGAAACTTTTTCCTTCAATCAAACAATCGGGGACATTTCCGCTGCTACCGGCTATCAGTCTGCCTATATCATTAAAGATGGAAGGACAGTCTTAGGAGACGGGGGTGGCGTTTGCCAAGTTTCCAGCACCCTTTTCCGCGCAGCTCTCAACGCAGGGCTTCCTATTATCGAACGCCACGAGCATAGTTACCGCGTGCACTATTATGAAGACGGCGGATTTAAAGCAGGACTGGATGCAACAGTCTTTGATCCGACAAATGATCTCAAAATAAAAAATGATACGCCGGCGCATATCCTCATACAGACTGCAACAGATACGGATAATCTGACATTAACATTTGAACTGTATGGCACAGCGGATGGGAGAAAATCAGAAATCCTGAATCACAACGTCTGGGGAGCCTCACCTCCGCCACCTGACCTCTACCAGGATGATCCCACGCTCCCAAAAGGAGTGATAAAACAGGTTGATTTTGCTGCATGGGGTGCAAAAGCGTCTTTTCAGTATAAAGTTGTACGGGACGGACAAACTCTTATTGACCAAGTTTTCAATTCGAATTATCGTCCATGGCAGGCAGTATACCTCCGTGGTACGAAGGAATAGTACTTAGGAAATTAGCAATCTGGAGAGTAGAAAATAGTAATAGATATTGGAAAAAGGAAAATAGAAAATTTTTTTACCAATTTCTAGTTTCTGATTTCTATTACCAATTTCCATTTTCTAAACAACCATTTTCTATCTATGGAGCATAAAGTTGCAAATAAAAGAAATGTTGTTTTGGTCGGAGGCTGTTTCGACCTCCTCCACTACGGTCATATATCATTTCTCAAACAAGCCAAAAAACTAGGGTGTTATCTTATTGTTCTTTTAGAATCGGATGAAAATGTAAAACACCTCAAAGGTGAAGGTCGGCCGTTCCATACTCAAGAACAACGGAAAGAGACACTTCTTACTCTCTCATGTGTTGATGAAGTGAAAATTCTTCCTGCTGAAATGAAAAATGAAGATTATAATACTATTATTTCTGATATTAATCCTTCAATCATTGCTATGACCGAAGGAGATCCTAAAACTGAACTGAAATACAAACAAGCAGAACAGATCGGAGCACAAGCGGTGATTATTCCAAAAATCAATACTCCTTCTACCTCACAGCTAGCCAAACTCCTCGGCCTCGAGCAAGTGTAAGCGAAGCCCTGTACCGTTTCCGATGGAATTGAAACTGGTACTGGGGTAGAATGACGGTATGCGCCGAAATATCAAGCTCCTCGCCCTTTTCAACTTTTTCACGGATTTCAAATTCCATAGCGGTATCCTTATTCTCTACTTTGCACACGTGACCGGATCATATGGACTTGCTATGGCTCTTTTTTCCGTTGTTTCCCTTTCTAATGCGCTTTTTGAAGTTCCGACCGGGATATTTTCTGACCTTATCGGACGGAAAAAAACTGTTCTTTTTGGTGCAGTTTTTGCCACCCTCTCTTCGATTTTTTATGCTTTTGGTGGATCATTTTGGATACTTGGGATAGGTGCTGTTTTGGAAGGAATAGCTCGGTCATGGTATAGCGGAAATAACGATGCGTTCCTCCATGATTCGTTAAACCAATTAAAACATAAAGAACGTTTTGCGGAGCTTTTAGGAAAAACAAGTGCCATGTTTCAACTCGCGCTCATGGTGAGCGCAATCATCGGGAGCATTCTGGCAAGCTGGTCATTTCCACTTATCATGTGGCTCTCGATCGTTCCGCAGGCACTCTGTTTTTTCATTGCGTTTTTTCTCAAAGAACCAGACCGTCTGACTCCTGGTAAATCCAATGTATTTTCACACTTCAAACTATCCATCCTCCATCTCTGGAAAAATAAAAAACTTCGTTTACTCAGTTTCCAAAGAATCATTAGTTTTGGCATTGGTGAATCGTCTTTCAATTTCAGCGCTGCATTCATCAATACCATTTGGCCTCTGTGGGCAATTGGATTTTCAAAAATGATTTCTTATGGGGGATCCACGGTGAGTTATTGGTTTAGTGGAAAAATTATAACAAAAATTGGAGCGATCAACATCCTTATTATTGCCAATATCTATACACGTATCGCGAACTTCATCGCATACGGAAAACCGACTGTTTTCTCTCCAGTTCTTATGGCATCTTCTTCTATTTTTTACGGCGCAACAGAAGTAAGTAAAAAAACGATGATGCAAAAAGAATACTCCCAGGGACAACGAGCAACATTAGAGTCAACAAACGCTTTATTTGGCAATATCTTTTATGCATTTTTTTCTCCTCTTCTCGGAATGATTGCTGATTCCTATGGTCCGGCGCGAGCACTCATCTTCGTCCAATTCTGCATGCTGTCTGTTCTTTACATAAATATTAAATTGAAAAAGATGAATCGTCATTGCGAGGAGTCAGCGACGAAGCAATCTCTATAATAAAGATCGCTTCTCCCCCGACTTAAGGTCGGGGGATCGCGATGACAAATTTGCGTATTTAATATGAACATACTTGCTATTGAATCATCATGTGACCCCACTTCGCCCTTCGGGCTTCGAGGGGCAAGTGAAACCATATGAATATTTTAGCTATAGAGTCAAGTTGTGATGAAACCGCTGTAGCAATAATTCGTGATGGGACGGAAATTGTGAGTAACGTCGTTGCGTCCTCTACTCTCATGCATGAAAAATGGGGAGGGATCGTGCCGGAAGTGGCTGCAAGGGAACAACTGACGTCAATTATTCCGGTAGTAACGGAAGCACTGTCTTGTTACTCTTCGAGCGAAGTCGAATACCAGCCGGTATTCGACGAAGCGAGAAGTGTAAGGAGTTCATCTGATGAAGAGTTCTCACTACGTTCGAACGATATAAAATCTATAATTCAAAAACATATTGACGCCATTGCTGTCACCGTCGGTCCTGGTTTAATCGGCTCCTTATTAATCGGCGTTGAAACTGCAAAAACCCTTGCGTTTGTTACCGGAAAACCCATTATTCCGGTCAACCACGTCCTTGCGCATATGTACGCAAATTTCTTACAATCCAACAATCATTCTTCGAGCGAAGTCGAATACCAGCCGGTATTCGACGAAGCGAGAAGTACTAAAAATACATCTAATGAAAAGTTCTCTCCGCCAGCTGGCGGATCGAACAATAAAACAATTGAATTCCCTGCTATCTCCCTCGTCGTCTCCGGAGGACACACAGAATTATTTCTCATGAAAAATGAAAAGGAATTGAAGTGGCTCGGAGGAACGATTGATGATGCAGCAGGGGAGGCGTTTGATAAAACAGCACGACTTTTGGGATTTGGCTCGCGGGGAGGACTGGCGATACAGGAGGCAGCGAAACAATGCACAATGAACAATGCACAATGCATAATAAAATTGCCAAGACCCTTGATGCATGACGGAACATTAAACTTTTCTTTCTCCGGACTGAAAACCGCAATACTACGGGAGGTAAACACATTACAAATCAATAAACAATTTAACAATGTAGCAACCCTTCGACTTCGCCCTTCGTCCGAGGCTTCGACTGAGCTCAGCCGAACGTCCTCAGGACTGCGCTCAGGGCAGGTTCAACAATTATCATTTGAGGTTCAGGAAGCAATTACTGATGTGTTAGTGAGTAAAACTCTAAAAGCAGCAGAATTGCACAACGCCAAATCCATCCTCATCTCCGGCGGTGTTGCCTCCAACCTCCGCCTCCGACAAAAATTTACTCAACAACTCACAACTCAAAACTCCTGCCTGCCGGCAGGCACGGCGCAACTCGCAACTCATTTTCCTCCCATCGAATTTTGCACTGATAACGCTGCATATATTGGGAGCTATGCTTATTTTCGGGGGGTACCAGTTGATTGGCACGATATTACTGCAGTTCCGGATTTATCCGTTGAAGTCTAAGATGCTCTAGTAAGCATAGATCCTTCAGGAAGACGACTTTGTGGATCTAATGGTTCAAAATCACTTACATTAATAAAATCAAAGGCTGACTTGCCTCTTTTAGAGGCTAGTTGTACTATAGGTTGATGTTCGGTCATCACATGCTGGACACCTTGTTTAACTGCACCCCCTTCTTCTTCCACAGCTAAATTTCGCGGATCAGCACCTTCTGATGCCCTTAAATCAACAATAGCAATTTCTTCGTGACAAATATCACAATCAACTTTCCTCATATTAGATATAATATAACATAATACTATATTCTTTTCAATGTATTTTTGTATCCAAAGAAATTTCCTCTAGAATAGTCTGTACCCACGGAGAAAGTGTATATTCACTCAAACGCGTCTCTAAGCCCGGACCTCCGTCAATCAGCTCATACCCGTAACAAAAGTCCAAATTCGGAGCGGGTTGTTCTTTCAATTCTAAAAAATAAACATAGTCAATTTCATGTTCCGTGTAGACACTCTTGAGATCTTGTGCTTTATAATAAACTTTTCCTAATAATTTGGAAGTGGTAAGGACGATATCCGGATCTATATTCCATTCTCTTTTAAGAGACCGCTCTATGGATTCTACATCTGATATGAGCGTATTATTCTCATACAGTTGATGGGAAGAGAAAGAAAAATCCCACGTATTATCAAAGACCGGATTTTTCCGGTGCTGAAGAATATATTTTCCATGCTCCATCATAATTACCGTAAACCCCCTATGGAGAATGCCGTTTTTATGCGCCTCCCACCGTTCCACAGGGCGGAGAATAATGTCCTCTTTATCCACTGCTGCAAGAAATATTTTCTGAGTATAGTAAGCATTGTTCATAACATATACAAACTTATTTTCAACAATATGATTCAAATTCCTTTTTCATCATTGATGCTTGAGATAAAATAGATGTGAATGTTCCAAATGCAATTTGTTTATGATTTGGAACAATGACCGTATGGAGTCTACCATCACGGATTCCCCGTAATTTTATATGACTTCCTTTTTGCGAAACTTCGACAAATCCTGCTTTTCCCAATGCATGAAGTATTTCTCTTGATCGATAGAGCTTAGGCATACACAAATGATACCGTATGAAGTTCTACATCTTTTAAAGGAGACGGATTCTTCGTGGATTCGTCGTCAAAATAAAGAGAAAGAGCTTCCTCAAGGTTGGAAAGCGATTCCTTTTTAGTTTTTCCCTGACTGGTAACCTCAATTTCCAAACACTTGGACACAAAAAGAGATCCTTCTTTCCAAAGAAGTGCATGCAGTCCTGAAGTAAGTTGTGTTTTTGTTTGTTTCATACGCTATTGCAGTATACCATATGTGTGCGCCCGCCTGGTGACGATCCAGGTACCCCCATCTTATAAGGATGATGCTCTACCGATGAGCTACGGGCGCATAATAGTAATGTCAAAGAGTGATGCTCCCCGCCTGCAACGCTTTGTGCCCGCCTGCATCGATATACGAAGCATTTCGGGCAGGTAGCATTGCGGGCAGGTACCGCTGAGCCCTGCCTGCCGGCAGGCAGGTACGGGTACTCACTCAATAATTGGATTATAACAAATATCCCGTGGAGAATTTAATTGGATAATTTTTTGAGGAGCTCTTCCATGCGGACTTCGATTTCCAGGCTGCGTTTTTCGGATTTGCCAAACACAATATAGGCAAATTTACTTTGTTCCAGGAGATTTGATGAAGCAAGAACGACTCCTTCTTTTGTTTTTTTATCAAATAAAACTGGCGTAAGCACATCAAGCACCTGATCAAACGACGGTTTCAGATTCTCCGGCAATGAATAGTCGTTATTGGAAAGTGTATAGGAATCCGTCATAAAATCTTTCCCTATAAGTTCAAGCGCTGCTTTATACATGTGAGTTCCGCCGGTTCTCCGGGCGTTACTCTCTGTTACATACATTTCTCCGTTTTTTGCAGCAGCAAAATCAACGTCAAAATACCCGCGGTACCCTGCCTGTGCATACTGTTCCCCGATGAAAAATCCTGTATCGATGACCCGTGCTGCCACCCGCTCGGACAACACCGACTCATGTATTTCCTGCCCTTTATACACGCCGTCTTTATCCACCCGCATGGCGCAGTAGTACAGATAGTCAATTTTTCCACCCTTTTGAATTTTAAACTCAACATTTGGAAAACCCCCACCAACTGCAGGATTGACATTGATAAAGTCTTCTATAACGATAGGAAATTTTTCCCAATACCCTTCCTGCTGCAGGATTTTATGGATTGCCTGTTCACATGCTTTATATTCTTTTGGCAAATCCCCCGGGCGGAAAATGAGGACGCCGGCTCCCGAGTGACCCTTGTTTGTTTTTATAACCACGCTGTCCTGTTTGATATATTTATTTGCTGCAATCATTGCTGCGTCATAAATAGATGCACAAATCAGTCCGTCAGCTATTTTAAAATCCGGTTCCATGGCTCCGCTTTTTTGGGCAAGTTGCCGGATCCCGGACTTACTTCCAAAAAAATTCACCGTCCACGCGCTTGACACATCAGGAGATTCCGGCGTATAGACGGTAATACCAGCTTTTTGCAAAACGCTTACCAAATGAAAAAACTGAGGACTCGAGGAATAGCTAATAAGGGTTAATTTCTTAACAGAATTAGCGGCTTCCACTAACTGTTTGATAAGCACATCATCATTGACAATATCTTCACAAATTTCACCTGTGTGGGTTTTCGGAACGAGAACGCGTATATGTTTTCCGGGAAAAACTTTTTCGTAGTACTGTAAAAATGAATCACGAATAGTACGGGGGCTTATCAGGATCGCCTGATTTTCTTCCGAAATGGAAATCAGATCCCTCTCAGCGAGGTTTGCATTCCAATCTATCTCAAACTGCCGTTCGTGCGTATCAGACATAGCAGAGATAAACGGCCACACGTCTTCTGAAAGATTGAAGATATAGACAACTTTTTCTAGTTTTTTGGGGGCACTACCCGATTCTTCTATTTGATCCATAAACAAGCTCTGTTTTATTGTCATTCACGCGAAGGCGGGAATCTTAATATAAGATGCCGGATCAAGTCCGGCATGACAAAAACAATGAAGGCTAATAAAAGATAGTGTACAGGTTTTTTTTCATCTGTAAAGGGACTAATTTTAGAGCCGTGCCCGTTGGGTGATTTCTGCTTCCACCAGTTCCCTGCTTCTGCCATATTTCAATCTGGAGAGTTGGATGATCGCATTGGCCACCTGATTGCTTCTCATGGCGTTGACCTTCCGCATGTCTTTGGTGAGATCCACGCTAAATGGCTTCACCGGTTCTCCCCGCACGATCGTTTTCATATACGCATTATACCGGTCAATATTGATAAGATCCGTTTCATTAAATACCGGTTGAAATTCATGTTGAAGATAATTAGCATCCGTCACCCCGATTCTAAATCCGACAAGTGTTCCGACATTGCCAAACACTGCATTTTTCACCTCTTCATCCATTTGCCCAATAAACTGATTGGCTACCGTGAGGTTTAACCGATATTTCCGGGCCTCAGAAAGAATCTGAGCAAAATCAGGAGTCGCAAAATTCTGAAATTCGTCTACATAGAGATAAAAATCCC
>Ga0172379_10009239_pt1 | contig 12205 bp, 11 predicted proteins | sample GrowelOW334metaG_FD_119756 | JGI IMG/M metagenome (GOLD analysis project Ga0172379, IMG submission 119756) | Groundwater microbial communities from an aquifer near a municipal landfill in Southern Ontario, Canada - Groundwater well OW334 metaG | ecosystem: Environmental > Aquatic > Deep... | reverse complement strand
GGGCTTGGGCTCACCGCGCTGATGGCGTCGTTCATGAGCGGCATGGCGGGGAACGTGACGGCGTTCAACACGGTCTGGACGTACGACATCTACCAGAGCCACATCGCGAAGAACAAGAGCGATCAGCACTACCTCAGGATGGGGCGCATCGCCACGGTGTTCGGCACCGTGCTGTCCATCCTCACGGCGTACATGGCGCAGCACTTCAACAACATCATGGACATGCTGCAGCTGGTGTTCGCGTTCGTGAACGCCCCGCTGTTTGCGACGTTCCTGCTGGGCATGTTCTGGAAACGGACCACGGGGCACGGTGCGTTCTACGGCCTGCTGTCCGGCACGGCCGCCGCGGCGCTGCATCATGGCCTGACGATGCCGGTCGGCGCCGAGAGCCTGTTCAAGGGCGGATGGATCGGTCCGATCATGCACACGTACCCCAGCGAGATGGCCCAGAACTTCTGGACCGCCATCTGGTCGTGGTCCACGTGCTTCACGGTGACGATCCTCATCAGCCTGCTGACAAGGCGCCTCAAGAGTGACGAGGAGCTACGCGGGTTGGTGTACAGCCTCACCGAGCGGCATCCGGAAGGGCACCTGCCGTGGTATCAGCGGCCCATCTACCTGGGCGCGCTGATCCTCCTGGCCGTGACGGCCCTCAACCTTGCATTCCTCTAGGGAGGCGCCATGCGATTCGACCTCCGGTTGCCCATCGGACTGCTGTTCTCGATCTTCGGCGCGATTCTCGTGATCTACGGTTTCATCACGCCGGCTGAGACGTACAAGCAGTCGCTCGGCATCAATGTGAACTTGTATTGGGGGGTGGTGCTGTGCGGCTTTGGCGGAGTGATGCTGGCTTTTGCGATTCGTGCGCGGGGGCGGACCTGATGCCCGGTGCAGGGGCAGGGAACAGGGTGTGGTGCAGGGGAGGGGAACAGGGTGTGGTGCGGAGTTCGGGGGCAGGGTGTGGTGGTGAGGAGGAGGTATGAAACGTCGTGAGTTCGTCCAGGTCGCGGCCGTGGCGGCAGGCGCGTGCGCTCTTCCCGCACCCTTCGCTCGAGGCGGGCGGGCGGTGAAGCGCGTGAGTCTCGAGTTGTACTCGGTGCGCGCCGAGATGCGTAAAGACCCCGAGGGGACGCTCGCGGCGGTGCGGGCCATGGGGTACGACGACGTCGAGCTGCTCTGGTCGTTCGACAACTTCGGGCGGACCAACGAGCAGGTGAAGGCGGCGCTCGCCAACACGGGGCTCAAGGCGCCTTCGGCGCACATCTCGCCGTTGCTGCTCACCAAGGACTGGCAGAAGAGTCTCGACGCCGCGGCGTACCTGGGGCAGGAGTACCTGATCGCGCCAAGCCTTACGGCGGACGCCGAGAAGTCGATTGACGAGTGGAAGCGGTGGACGGACATCTTCGACACCGCCGGCGCCGCGGCGCGAAAGTCCGGGATCTGGCTCGGATTCCACAATGAGCCGAATCACCAGAAGCCGATCAACGGCGTGGTGCCCATTGACCTGTTCCTCGAGCGCACCGATCCCAGTGCGGTTCGCCTGCAGCTCGACGCGGGGAACATGCGGATGGGCGGCGGCGAGCCACTGAAGTTCCTGAAGGAGCACCACGACCGCATCTGGAGCTTCCATCTCAAGGACGTGGTGGCCGACAACTCCAAGGACACGGAGCTGGGCGCCGGCACGGTGGACTTCCGCGCGATGCTCGCGATGGTGCGCGACATCGACCAGAAGCCGTGCGTGGTGGAGCAGGAGGGTTCAGCCGAGCCGATGGAGAGCGCCCGTCGAAACCTGCGATACATGCGCGCGCTGAGATTCTGACACCGGGGTACTTGCCGTGACGCGCTATCTAATGATTGTCGCCTGCCTGGGCAGCACCCTGCATGCGGCGGGTGCGCAGAGCGCGCCGGCGAAGGCGCGAACCGCGGGGACCACCCGCGGCGCGCCGTTGAATACCGCGGCGCAGGTGGTGCTGACCGACACGTCCGTGGCGTTTCGCTACGATGGCGCCACCGTCTTTGAAGCGCGCGTCTCGGCGACGCGCGGCATTCCACGGGTGCGCCAGCTCGTGGACACATCGAGCGGACGCATCACGCAGGTGGTGACCTGGCTGCCCGGGAATGGCCGCATCACCCTGCGCGGCACGGCGCATGCGGCGGGCGACGCGTTTGCCGTGGATGCCGACCCGCGCGAGGACGGCGTGCCCATCGTCCGCAACAGCGTGGGGCCGAGCCACAGCCTGCTCAACCGGGGCGCGTACGCGCGTGACCGCGACTGGCTGCTGAGCGTGGACTTCCCGGCGTCGGTGCGCATTACGCCGGTGGCAGACGGCGACTCCGCGGCGTTTGATTTAGTAGCAGATGGATACGAAATCACACTCCGGTTTCGCCCGCGCTTCTACCAGAAGCACCGCGGGCTCGCACATTACGAACCGTGGACGTACGCAACCTGGCCGAGGTCGGTGGCCGGCTGGACCTCGTGGTATGCGTTCCGGGACAAGGTCACGGAACAGGACATCCGTGGCACGGCGGATGCGATGGCCGAGCGATTGAAGCCGTTTGGGTACGACGTACTGCAGATCGACGACGGCTTTCAGCGGCTGCCGATCTCGGTGCCCGACAACTGGCTGAATACGAATGAGAAGTTTCCGGGCGGCCTGAAGGGACTCCAGTCGTACATCGCCGGCAAGGGACTGACGCCGGGGCTGTGGACCAACACCGCGTTCCACGATTCGGCGTGGGCCCACGCGCACCCGCAGTACTTCGTGCGCGGCGCAGACGGGAAGCCCTCGCGCGGCAATTGGGTTGGGTATGTCATGGACGGCAGCCCGGCGACGATGCGCGACCTGGTGCTCCCGGTTTACTCGGCACTCAAGCGGCAGGGGTGGGGCTACTTCAAGGTCGATGCGCTCCGGCACACGCGATACGAAGGGTTCAACAGTCACGCCGCGTACTTCGCGCAGCGGAAGCTCGACCGGGTGAAGGTCTTCCGCGACTTCTCGCGGCAGATCCGCGATGTCATCGGCCGCGATGCCTTCATGCTCGCGTCGTGGGGACCGCGCCCCGAGCTGGCAGGGATCATTGACGCCACTCGGCTGGGCGACGACGGCTTTGGGTACGGTGGCTTTGCGCAGTTCAACTCGTTCAACAACGTGGTCTGGCGCAACGATCCCGATCACATCGAACTGAGCCAGCCCGACGGACGGCGCGCGGCGACGCTCACGACGCTGACCGGGTCGCTGCTGATGCTCACGGACAAGCCCAATGTCTACATCAACACCGCGCTCGTGGTGGCGCAGCGCACGGCGCCGGTGCTCGTGACGCGTCCGGGGCAGGTGTACGACGTGGACCCGTCGCGCACGGACCGGCTGTGGATGGTGGAGAGCGAAGTGAGCGGGGCGGGGCCGCGCCCATTCGAGGCCGACCAGCGGCTGCAGCAGACGCTGTACCAACTCGACATCGCGCGGCCGTGGGAGCGATGGACGGTGCTGGCGCGCACGACCGGTGCACCGACCCACATCGCGCTTGGCGAACTCGGCCTCGACACCGCGCGCACGTATGTGGCGTTCGACTTCTGGGAGAATCGCGCGCTTGGCGTCGTGAAGGGCGCGCTGACGCTGGCGCCGGTTGCGGAGAACGACGTGCAGGTGCTCTGCCTGCGGGAGCGTGTGGATCATCCGCAGGTCCTGGCGACCAATCGGCATGTGAGCTGTGGCGGCGTGGAGCTGCAGGACGTGCGCTGGGTGGACGGTGAGCTGAGCGGCCAACTCCAGCGATGGGATGCCATCAGCGGCATGCTCTTCGTGACAGAACCCCGTGGCTGGGAAGCGGTGGCCGTGGAGGTTGGGGAAGGACGCGCGCAACTGGGCGAGCTCCTGGATGCCACGACGTCAGCCGAGATCCGCTGGCGGCGCGTGGTGCTCGCGAGCATGTCACCCTCGGTGACGTGGAAGATCCGGTACCGGCGCGTGCCGTAAAGCGGTACCACGGATGCCGGATGCCGGTTGTCTGTGGCGACGGCGGCTGGAAAGGGGTAGCGTGGGGGTATGCCGCTTCCGTTGACCACCGCGTACGACATGACCGTGCACATCGCCCTTGTTGGAAGATAGAGAGCACCTACTCGTCGTCGCACCGGCTGACGAAGCACGCCTGATTGCGCTGTTGCGATCAGGCGATGCGAGGGCGTTTGAGCGTGTGTATCGGTCGTATGTCTCCGCCCTCTGCGAACTTGCGTACAGCTACCTGCGGTCGCGTGATGCGGCCGAAGATGTCGTCCAGGACCTGTTCACCTGGCTGTGGGCGAATCGGCATGAGTTCCGTCCCGAACATGGCTTGCGCGCGTACCTGTTTGGTGCCGTGCGGAATCGCTCGCTGAATGCGCTCCGCGACGAAGCGACGGCGTCGCGTGCGTCGGCGACACTTTCGCACGATGCCAACGCACCGGCGGCGGCCGCTGACGCTGAGCTGATGGCGTCCGACCTCGAAGCGGCCATCCACGCGACGGTGGAAGGAATGCCGCCCCGGTGTCGAGAAGTCTTCATGCTCCTCCGCACACAGGCGCTGACGTACGCTGAGGTAGCGGTCATTCTCGGGGTCTCGCCGAAGACCGTCGAGGTGCACATGGGACGCGCGCTCGCGATCCTTCGTGCGCGACTCGGGCCGTGGCTGGGCGGATAGAGCGGCCCAATTAGGGGTAAGACCGTGGTGGCGTGTAGAGAGGGCATGAGCTCCACCTGGTCGCCGACCGATGAACTGCTCGCGCGCTTCCTGCGCGCGGACTGCACGAGCGAAGAAGCGCACTCTGTTCAGGGCTGGCTGGCGCAGTCAGCGGGCAATGCCCGGCGATTGGAGGGGGTGCGTCACCTGCTCGCGCCATCGACGGGAGCTGCGTGGGATGTCGACCGGATGTGGGCCGTGGCTCGCGCCAGGACCATCGACGCCGACCGGACGGCGGTCGTGCGACAGGCACCGCAACATCAAGCTCCTCACGTGGGTTTCGACTTGCACCCATGGCGATCCCGGATTGCCGCGTCGCTCCTGTTCGCACTGGTCGGCACGGCGGCCTGGCTGGAGTGGCGGCCGCGCCCGCCGGAGCCAACACCCGTTGCACCTGACATCGTGTACCAGGCACGGCGTGGCCAGACCGCAACCGTGCAGCTCTCCGATGGCAGCAAGGTGCGGCTTGCGCCGGAGAGCCGATTGGCGGTCGCCGCCGGATTTGGGGAAGGAGCGCGGGAACTCACGCTTGAGGGTGAGGCCGAGTTCGATGTGCATCACGATGCGTCTCGTCCGTTCCGGGTACGCACGGCGACGACGGTCACGGAGGACATCGGCACGCGCTTCGGACTCCGCGCGTACGGCAACGAGGTGAATGTGACGGTTGCCGTGGCCGAGGGGGCCGTTGCGCTGGGGCGTCGCGAGACGGGGTCTCGTGGCCGCCCCGAGGGAGTGCTCCTGCGGGCCGGCGAGTTGGGCGTACTCGACGCAACCGGTGCCGTCTCAACCGCGCGCGGCGCTGCCGTTGCCCGCGCACTGGCGTGGACGAGGAATGAACTCGTCTTCGACAAGCAACCGATGCGCGACGTGCTCGCCACCATCTCGCGCTGGTACGATCTCGAGATTCACGTCGCCGATCCACGCGTGGCCGCGACCTCGGTGACGGCCGAGTTCTCGACGCAGTCCGCCGACGAGATGCTTCAGGCGCTGGCGATCGCCGTGGACGCCGTCGTCGAACGCAACGGGCGTCGTGTGACGCTGCGGAGCCGCTGATGCGCCGCGCGCCGTGCACGCTCGCATTCCTCCTGTTGATTGGCCTTGCCAAAACGGCCAGTGCGCAGACAGCCGACCCACGCTTTCTGGTGGCGACGAGCGACACCTCGCTCCCGTCGGTTGACGTGGCGCCGAACGGTTTTCCGTCCGCGTACCAAACGAAGATCACTCTCCATCTCGGGCGCGTGTCGCGGCGTGAGGCGCTCTCCCGGATTGGGGCGGCCTCCGGCCTGCAATTCGTATATGCGAACGACGTCATCGCCGCCGAGGATACCGTGCACCTCGACGTCGCGGCGCTGTCCGTTGCGGACGCGTTGCGGAAGGTGCTCCATGAGGCGGGGGTGGACGTCGTCGTATCGTCGCACCGGAACGCGGTGCTGGTGCGGCGTCGGGCGCCATGGACTGGGCGGTCGGCCGTTCGCGGCCTCGTGTTCGACTCCATCGCCGGCCGTCCGATTGCGGGTGCCGTTGTGCAAGTGGCGGCGTCGAATCCATCGCGTCTTCCGTGGACGGCGACCACCGACTCTACGGGGATGTACCGCGTTGAGGGACTGCCCGCTGGTCGCTATACGGTCGGCTTCTACCACGATGCGCTGATGGCACTCGGGCTCGAATCGTCCACGCAGATCGTCGACCTGAAGAGTGACTCCACCGTCACTGCCGACCTCGCCTTGCCATCAATCGGCGCTGTAGTCGCGCTGCGCTGCGGGACGCGCGCAAGCCGCACGGACCGCGGCATGCTGGTGGGCGTGATGCGGGGCGCGTCCTCCAACGCAGCGGTGGCTGGCGCCGAACTGCGCGTCAGCTGGGGAGCGATTGCCTTGGACGGCAACTCGGCGCGCGTGGTCGAGGAAGAGGCATTGGCGTCTGTCGAGCCTGATGGTGCATACCTCGTCTGCGGCCTGCCGTTGGACGCGCACCTCACCCTGCGCGTGAGCGCACCGGGATACCGGACGATCGCTGGCCCGGTGGTAAGCGTTCCTCGAAGTGGTGTCGAGCACCTCGATTTGCTGCTCGCCGACTCCACGGCGCTCAGCGGCGCCGGAATCCTCGAGGGACTGGTGAAGAACCTCTCGGGCAGGCCAGTCACATCCGGGCGCGCCATAGTGGCGGCATTGGGCCGGCAGGCCACCATCCGCGACGGCACATTCGCGTTGCGCGATCTTCCGGGTGGTTCGTGGATCATCGAGACGCGCGTGATCGGCGTCGAGCCGCGAGCAGCGCTGGTGACGGTCGTTGACAGTGCCAGGAACGAGGCGACCATCACCGTGGACAACGCGGTGCAGCGCCTCGACGCGGTCACCGTGGTCGGCAAGATGGATCGCAACACGCGGGTGCTGGAGGACGTGCTTCGCCGTCGGCGTCACTATGCCGGCACGTTCTTCCTGCCGGGGAGCGACGCCATAATGCGAGCGTCGTTCACGTCGGACCTGCTGAAGGAGGCGCGCGGATTCACGTACAGCGGCGGGACCAAGGTGTTCGCGCGCGGGCGACGAGAGGACTGTATCGCACTCTATGTCAACGACGCCTTCGAGCCGCTGGCGCTGGAGGCGCTCGACGAGGCCGCGCCCCTGAAGGACCTATTGGCGGTCGAGACGTACCCCAGCATCGAACTGGCGCCCGTTCAGTTTCGATTCGCCTTCGGCCGGCCAAGCGCGACGAATCCTCTCGAGCGAACGGCGGCGTGCGCCGTTGTCGTTGCGTGGACCAAGCGGGACTACTGATTTCTAATGCAACATCCTTCTGACGGCGATACGATGATGCTTCGCAACTACCGTGTTGGCTCGGAAGTCGCTCGTGGCACTCCCAGTGGGAGATCCTCTCCATCCGCCGGCAACGCCGCGCGCCGACGACATTGCCGGGCAGCACGTTGCCTGGCGGTACTCGCGGTCAGCACGTGCATCTCGAGCGGCACAATACTGGCCCAGGGCAGGACGAATGTCCGTGCCGCTGGCGTGCGCGGCACCGTGTTCGATTCCATCGCTGGCCGTCCGTTGCGCGGCGCGGCCGTCGAGGTGGCCGCGGTCCGTTCTGCGCACGCACCGTGGAGAACGACTACCGACTCGCTGGGCCAGTATCGCCTCAGTGGACTCCCGGCAGGGCAGTACACCGTAGGGTTCTACCACGACGCACTCACGGCCCTCGGCCTCGACGCCGTAACGCGCACCATCGACCTGGCCGCTGACACCCTGGCCACCGTGGACTTGGCGATCCCGTCGAGCGCGATGGTGCGCGCCCTGCGCTGCGGCCAGAGCGATGACTATGCCCAGGGCATGCTCGTGGGTTTCGTGCGCGACGCGGAGAACCAAGCATCGATTCCGGGCACCAAAGCCACCGTACACTGGCGCGCCTTCGCGCTGGACTCGGCGAACTACCGAGTGGTCAAGGAGCAAACGACGGCAACCATCACGGACGATGGGATGCTTCTCGCATGCCACCTGCCGGTTGATGCGCCGCTCGATCTGCTGGTGACGGGCCCGGGCCATCGCGATGTAGCGGGAACTGTGATCACGGTGCCACCGGGCGGAATCGCGCGAGTTGACGTGCTACTTGCCGATTCCTCGGCGACTTCAGGCACGGCGGTGATTCACGGACGTGTCACGCGCATGTCTGGAAAGGCCGTCGAATCAGGCCGTGTGGTCATCAAGGCGCTCGGGCGTGAGGTGGCCGTGCAGAATGGGGAGTTCGTTGCCTCGAATCTCCCGGCCGGCACATGGGTGGCCGAGGCGCGCGTTATCGGCGTCGAGCCGCAGGATGTGCTGGTAACGGCACTGGAGTCCGCTGTGGCGACGGCGAACATCACAGTAGCCAATGGTCCGCAGCGGCTCGATGCGGTGACGGTTGTCGGCAAGCCGAACCGAGATCTGCGGGTGCTCGACGACGTGCTCCGGCGCAGCAGGTTGGGCATGGGCACCACATTCCTTCCGGGGCACCCCGCGCTGCGATCGGCGACGTTCACGTCTGACGTGATGAAGGAGGCGCGTGGGTTTCGGTGGGTATCTCCCGACTCCGTCACGGGACGGCCGACGGGGCGTGGCGTCTGCACCGACGTCGCGGTCTACGTGAACGACGTGCGCCAGCCCGACATGATGCGGGGCCTCGATCATATGGCGCCCGTGAGCGAGGTCCTCGCCGTCGAGACGTGGTCTGACATGGCCTGGGCACCTGTCCAGTATAGACCGAGCACTCTCGGCAATCTCACGGTGGGACCAGTAGATCCTGGTGGGTATCTGCCGTCGGCTCCGCCGCTGCCGTCGCCTCGGGCCTGCGCCCTCGTCCTCATCTGGACCCGCCGTCATTTCTGACCTGACCGCGCGGCGGTAGGTTTTCGGCATGCCGAAATTCCGCCTGCCGCACCCGATGATCCTCCTGCTGGCCTGCGTGCTCGTCGCGGCCGCCCTCACGCACGTCCTTCCCGCCGGATCGTATGACCGACACGAAGACGCGGCGACCGGACGCACGGTCGTCGTCGCGGGCACCTACAAGCCGGTCGAGGCGCAGCCGGTAGGACTCTTCGACGCCTTCGTCGCCGTGCCGCGAGGTTTCGTGGCCGGCGCCGAGGTGATCGTGCTGGTGCTGCTGGTGGGCGGGGCGTGGACGGTGGTGGACAAGGCGGGAACGCTGCGCGCCATCGTGGACTGGCTCGTGGGGCGGTTTGGCAAGCGACGCTACCTCGCCATCGTCATTCTCTCCCTCGCCTTCGCGGCCGGCGGCGCGCTCGAGAACATGGGTGAGGAGATTATCCCGCTCGTCCCCGTGCTGCTCTTGCTCTGCCAGGGATTCGGCTACGACGCCCTCAGTGCGGCGGCGCTGAGCATCGGTGCCGCCATGGTGGGGAGCGCCTTCAGTCCGATCCGTTCCAGGCGGGGATCGCGCTCAAGCTGGCCGAGCTGCCGCTGCTCGAGGGCGCGGGCCTGCGCATCGGGATGCTGATCGTCGCCATTGCATTGTGGATCTGGTGGACCATCCGGTACGCGGAACGTCATCGGGTTGAACCGGAAGAAGCGCACGTCATCGGCGAAGTCACCTTCGACATCCGCCAGCGCATCATCCTCGCGCTCGTCGCGGCCCCCTTCGTGGCCTACATCATCGGCGTGCTCAAGTTCGGCTGGGGCTTCAACGAACTCTCGGCGGCGTTCCTGATGGCGGGCATCGCCGTGGGGATCGTTGGCCGATTGGGCGTGCACGGGACGATTGACGCATACATAGACGGCATGCGGTCGGTGACCGCGGCCGCCGTGCTGATCGGCGTGGCGCGCTCCATTTCACTGGTGCTCGAGGACGGGCGCGTCATTGACACGATCCTGCAAAGCCTCGTGACACCGCTGGCCGACGCGCCGCGGGCGATGGCGGCGGTGCTGATGGTGCCGGTGCAGGCGCTGCTGCACATCCCCGTGAGCAGCACGAGCGGGCAGGCGGTGCTCACGATGCCGGTGATGATCCCCCTCTCGGACCTGCTCGGCATCTCGCGGCAGGCTACCGTGCTCGCTTATCAGGCGGGGGCGGGGCTCACTGAGTTCTGGACGCCCACCAACGGCACGCTGATGGCGATCCTGCTGAGCGTGAAGTGCCCGTATGAGCGCTGGCTGCGGTTCGCCCTCCCGATGGTCCTGCTGCTGACCGCACTCTTCGTCGGCGGCATCATGGTTGCGCTCTGACAGCGGCGCAACGGGTGGCGCGGATCGGCAGCGCACATCTATATAGAAGCATCACCAGGCCGCACCACCGGAGCGTGCACCATGTCAGTACAGCTGAAGGGCGCCCTGATCACCATGGTCGTCGGCTTCATGTTCGTCGCCGCGGAGTTCGAGTTCCGCGCGTATACGTCACTGGCCGGGATCTTCATCCTCGGCGTCGGCTCCGGGTTGCTGCTGGGTGACCGGCTCGCGAAGAAGTCGCCGCCGGCTCCGCCGATGCAGCCGCTGTAGGCGCGGTGGTATCTTCAGGGGTACGACAACGGAGCGCGCGTGATGATCGAAGAGCCCACTAAGGATCGCCCGCAGTCACGCGGCGAGGAGATTGCCAACACCATCAGCCACGGCGCGGGCTTCGTGGCGACGCTGGTGGGTTTTCCGTTCCTCATTTTGGGCGCGCTGCAGCACGGTGCCACTGCCGTCGTGGGTGCCGCCACCTTCGGCGCGAGCATGTCGGCGCTCTACCTCACATCGACGGTCTATCACGCGCTGCGCAGTGAACGCGCCAAGCGGCTGGCCCGGATCGTGGATCACGGCGCCATCTACCTGCTCATCGCTGGCACGTACACACCGTTCACGCTCGGCGCACTGCATGGCGCGTGGGGATGGACGCTCTTCGGCATGATCTGGGCACTCGCGCTCTTCGGTGTCCTGCTCAAGTCGATGGGCGGCATCAAGTATCACAAGCTGAGCACCGCGCTCTACCTCGCCATGGGGTGGCTCGTGGTGATTGCCGCGAAGCCGCTCTGGCTGCATGTGCCGGGCTGGGGGTTGTTCTGGCTTGCCGCGGGAGGCGTGGCGTACACAGCGGGCGTGGTTTTCTACGTCCTGTCGCACAAGGTGCGGTATGCCCACTTCGTCTGGCACCTCTTCGTGCTCACGGGCACCGCGTGCCACTATGTGGCGGTCCTGAACTACGCGGCGTAATCGCATTCGCGGCGCTGCCCTTCGTGAGGTGATGGACATGACGGGAATCGGCATCCGCGCGCAGAGAGTGACCGTTGTTCGCGTCGCAGCGATCGCCGCAGTGGCGTTCGTGGCGCAGGTTGGTGTCCCTCAGTTCGGCGTCGCGCAGGGTAGCGCTGCTCAGCAGCTCCAGCCCATCGCGTACACCCTCCGCGCGCCGCAGCCGGCAACGCACGTGCTCCAGGTGGAAGCCACGATCCCCACGGAACGGCGTGACTCGGTGGACCTCATGATGGCCGTCTGGTCGCCGGGCTACTATCGCGTGGAACACTACGAGTCGCGTGTACGGTCGTTCGCCGCACGCGCCGCAGATGGCACTGAGCTCCGCTTCACACAACCGGCCCCGAACAGGTGGCGTATCTACACGGCTGGGCGCCCAAGCGTTGTCATGGCGTACGAGGTGTTGAGCCAGGAACGCTCCGTAACGCTCAACTGGGTGGACGACACGCTCGCGGTGCTCAACGGCGCGCCGACATTCATCACGCTCGCGGAGCAGGCGAGGCGACCGCATGAGGTGCGGCTCGAACTGGCTGGGTTGTGGAAGCAGAGCATCACGTCGCTCGCCACCGCGCCCGACGGTGCACCCAACCATTACGTCGCGCGCGATTACGACGAACTGGTGGATTCGCCGATCGTCGCGGGTGACCTGCGCATCCGCGAGTTCACGGTGGGCAACACGCGCCATGTGCTGGCCAGCGCCGGCGATGTGGGCGCCTTTGACGACCAACGGGCAGCGCGCGACCTCGCGGTGATTGTCGAAGCGCAACGACGCTTCTGGG
>Ga0172379_10009238_pt1 | contig 12205 bp, 10 predicted proteins | sample GrowelOW334metaG_FD_119756 | JGI IMG/M metagenome (GOLD analysis project Ga0172379, IMG submission 119756) | Groundwater microbial communities from an aquifer near a municipal landfill in Southern Ontario, Canada - Groundwater well OW334 metaG | ecosystem: Environmental > Aquatic > Deep... | reverse complement strand
CGATAGAAGGCACTATCGAGCAAAACCCGATGAACAATGTTTTGACTACCATCGGCATGCAGCAAGTGACCGGTAAGCTAGAGGTTGTTGGCCCATCAGCAGTGGGTCATGTTTACTTTGAAAACGGTATTCCCAAAGATGCGCAAACCTCAAATAACAGAGGCGACGAAGCTATAAAAGAATTGGTTACTTGGCGATCCGGCACCTTCTTATTCAAGCCCGGCGTGCGCACCGAAATGCAATCTGTTGAGAAAAGCTTGCAATCGTCAGTGATGGAAGGTATAGCCTTACTCGACCAACTAAAGCATTTAGAGAAGGCCGGTTTAGTATACGAATCGACCATTATTCAAAAGCAAAAGAATCTGGGTGAACCAGAACTGAAGCTGATGTTATCGAAAGGTGTTCCCTTAGACTTCAATACTCAGAAAGAAGTTTATGAATCACTCAAACACAAAACAACCTTTACTGATTTGCTCAGAGATCGACCTATGGAGCAAACGCAATGGGCTCCACTGCTCTTCAATTTACTCTATTGCGGCTTAATTGAAATACGCCCACCCGCCGCTACCCGCGGTGGCGCTCTAGATTTCTTAGGCGATTCAAAAGCTATTATTCAAAACCTAGCCTATAACTTCATTCGCACAGATACTGGTCTAATGAGCTGCGAAGCCTTGCTCTATTTTATGGAGTATGAGTTCTATCGCTACGAAGCCTATAACTGGCCGATGTCATTGGTGGTTTTCGAATTGATGCTGAAGCGCACCGGTGGCAGTGGCATAATTGAGAAAGACCCACTACCAGTTCAAGCCCTACAGACAGCCGCCATGAGAATTGGCTTGGTGAAACGGCCGCTTGACACACTTGCCCATTTCTACGGCCAAGACTTTGCCATCATGATGCCTAACACAAAAGCTTCACAAGCGGCCTTCGTTGCTAACCGCGTACTCGACGCTCTCACGGTAACACCGCTAGCGCCTGGTATCGACAAAGCCAACTTATCGTTAGCCTTCGGCGTAGCCAACTTACCATCAGACGGCGAAGACCTTGAAACCTTGATTCAATCAGCCGTCGATGCTCACGACGAAGCGAAGAAAGGCACATTCCCAATTGTTCTTGCTCGTACTAGTAAGAGAGATTGATGACTGAGGAAACTGCGAACATCGCCATGCTGCAAATCGGGGACCTCCTCGTGCGCAGTGGCATTATCGAACCTAACTTATTAGATGAAGTCAATCGACTAGCTGTCAAAATGAGGCTACCAATAGGCCGCATTTTGACAATGCATGGTCACGTCGCAGACAATATTTTGGCAACGGCAGTGGAAGTACAGTCGCGAATTAAAGATCAGGCTCTGCCAGCCGAACATGGCATACGAGCCCTGGGCCTAGTTGCCCATGAAAATCTCACACTCGACCAAGCACTGCTCAAACTTGCCCCCAAGGCGGCACCAAGGCCTGTGCCAACCAGTAACAGACTGGGTGAAATACTAATGCAAGCTGGCTTTGCCTCGCCCAAGCAAGTCGAAGATGGCCTAATCGCAGCGTCCGAAACAGGTCTGCCACTAGGTATGGTGCTTCTAAGTCGCGGCATCATTTCGCGAACTGGCTTAAATTCAGCACTTATGGCTCAGCAACTAATTCGCCGCGGTGTGGCCGAACGGGACAAAATTATCTACGCTCTTAAGTCAGCTCGACTAAGATCAATTGCCCTTACTCAAAGTTTGCAAGAAAACAGCATCGACGCCAGCCCAGGCACTGACGACTTTGGCCCTGGAGAACTGCTTGTTATGGCAGGCGCCATCTCAGAAAGTCAGCTCATGGGCGCCCGGGAGCTTGAGGCTACAGAGAACAAACCACTTGATCAAGTAATAACCGAAAACGGCTTTGCCACAGCTATTTGCATGCAGGCAATCAATCACCTATTGAAGATGATTCGCGACGGCATGCTCTTTGAAGATCAAGCCGCGCAGCTAGTTAAAAAGATTCAGTTTGCTACCTCTCACGAAGAGTTGAACCTCGCTCTTTCATCACTAAACGAGATGGGCGACGAAGACCCAGATGATAGCCCCAAATTCGAAGTTACCGATATTCTCAAAAAAGCCGGCCTCCTTTCAGACAAAGAGCTACAAATTGCTACAGCTCTCGCGTTAGCCAACAGGCAACCACTTTTAAAAACCCTCTTTGACGCCCATCTCATTGACCAGAGAGTGCTTGAATTAGCCGCCCAATGCAAAACCTACCTTGACCACAACCTAATTCAGATGGAACAGGCCACCATTGCTGTCACTTACGCAATGGAAAACAACCTCAGTATTGACGACACCCTTGATTGTTTTGGCTGGTCAGCACCAGCTACCTAGAGGCAACTGACCAACAAGATTCTAGATTCAACTATCTATCAACGAACACCAGAAAGCTCTAACTCTTTAGCATTATTCAAAGAATTGCCTTGCGAATTTCGTTCTTCTGGTTCTACTTGCGGTAAAGAGCTTGCCGTTGCAGAACAGAGATGTTTCTTGATGGTTAAGAATGGCTTTTCAACTAGCGAATAAGAAACGAAAGCCATGAATATTGCCGCAGCAACCTTTGCAGCGTCCAACAGCCAACACTCTTGAAGAACGAGATTAGCAGCCAACAGAAAGGCCAAGCCATGCCAAAGGTATAAGCTATAAGACAACCGTCCTAAGCCAATCATTGGTGGGCAGCTCAGAGCCTTAGAGAGAAGGCACCGTCTGCCCTGCTCTTGCACCGCAGCAAGAGACAGTAAAAGCAATCCAACCAGTAATGCAAAAATGGGAATTGAAACTACCCAACAAAGCTGCTTCTGCGCGAGCGTCAGCAATGTGGGTGGATAGACAAAGTGGCGCAGGAAATAAATCACACAAAGGAAAAGGAGGGGTGGAACAATCGGCCTGGCTAGAGTATTGAAAAGGTTTGAGTATCGTTCTTTTCTATCAAGAAGACTTGCGGCTAAACAGCCAATTAAAATTTCATCGAATCGAATGTCGAAAGCCCCCATTAGACGAAGCGCGTCCGTAGTAGGAGCTATTTGAGAAAACTTCCAGGCCTCAGCAAGAACCACGAGTACTAACAGACAAAGTGGTGAGCGAAAGCGCTTATAGAAGATCATAAGAAGAGGAAACAACAGGTAGAATTTTTCTTCTACAGCTAGCGACCAGCAGAAGCCCAAACCAGATTCGATCGAGTTGTTCCACCCAAGCGCAACGTCATAATCAGTAAAATTTAGAACAGCCAATGAGACAGCCTGGAAGATTCTGCTGGAATCTAGCGGGTTTAAGAGTGCGTAAACACTAAGCAGAACCCAAATCGCTGGAGTAATTCGCAGAACCCGACCGAGAAAAAATCGACTTATATTCAGACTGCCATGGCGATCAATCTCCGCCATGGCTAATCGGGAAATCAAGAAACCCGATATTACGAAGAATATATCAACGCCAAGCCAACCATTTTTGCCCAATATTGAGCGAAGAAAATCAACACCATGAAAAGCCAATACCGCCAAAATTGATAAGGCTCGCAATCCGTCAACTGCTGGCAAATAAGCAGGCGATTGAGTAGGCAGTATGCGACTAGAATTAGTCAAAAAGAAGAAACCCCTAGACCAGGCCAATCAATTGTCAAGTAAACCATCAATTTCCTAAATAGACCTTAGATGGAGCTTAACTACCTATCAGAATTTGGCATCAATAACAATGGTCAGGCTTGCACCATCCATATACCAAGTACAACTAGGTACAAAAAGATGAAGAAGCAGGCTGTAGTTAGACATGACACTTCAACCACACTAAAGCTGTTCACGGCCGGAAACAACAATAAAACCAACGATTCGATCATGAGTACACCTCCAAAGCTCGCATGTCTCTAACAACGCTATATAGCGTCGAAAAGTTCAAAGCAAATCGCCAATTAGAGATTAAAACTGGAAGTAAATAAACGGCTGCGAAGTATCTGGCAAGAAAGTCACTATTGCTAGTATCAAAACCGCACAGTAGGCAGCTTTAACAAAGGCGGGCAGATTCTGAAATACCTTTTTCTCATTCAGAGCCGAAATAGGAAGATTGGTAAGCAGCAGTAAACCAACCATAATCATTACAACCGGCACTACAACCGGAAGATCTGGTTTCATAACAATAAAGTGATCTGGTGCAGGCATACTAAACATGGGACGTAAGGTGAGCATACGACGCACCATCACCCAAGCTAAACCAATATCTTGAATGCGGAAGAACACCCAGCCAATACAAACAGCCTGGAATGTCAAAAAGATAGAGAAATAGCGCCAGATGAATGCCACTACTTTTTGATCAAGAAAACTTTTTAGAGCGACTGTTGAATCTTTCCACATCGAAAACTCACGGTGCACTATCAGCGCTAAACCATGAAACACACCCCAGACAACAAAGTTCCAAGAGGCTCCATGCCAGAGGCCTCCCAGAGCCATGGTTAAGAACAAATTGCGGTTGACCTGTAGGCGAGTACCGCGCGAACCACCAAGCGGAATGAAGAGATAATCGCGCAACCAAGTAGAGAGTGAAACGTGCCAACGTCGCCAGAAATCAGACATGTTGCTGGCGATATACGGCATGTTGAAATTGATTGGTATGTGATAGCCAAACAACATGGCAGAGCCTCGGCCGATGTCGGTATAACCAGAAAAGTCAAAATAGATTTGGAAAGCAAAGGCGTAGGCAAAGAGCCACAGCTCAAGACCACTATAGTTTGACGGCCCACTGACACCCATCTGCACAAAGACAGCAAGGTTATCAGCGAGCAGCAACTTCTTGGCCATACCAATGATAATTAGCGGCACGCCCTCATCAAAATATGAGAGCTTGATCTTATTGTCAGCTTGCATCTGTTCGACAAAATCTGGATAGCGCTTAATCGGCCCCGCAATTTGGGTAGGGAAGAATGCCGCAAACAGTGCGAACAAAACAAACGAATCTATTGGTTTCTTACCGCGATATATTTCAAATAAATAGTGAATAAACTCGAAAGTGAAGAACGAGATGCCTAAAGGCAAAATGATATGCAAATCAAAGTGCATAGCTTTGCCGGTTGCCACTTTCGCAACTGCGCCAAAAGAGTCAGCAAAGAAATTGGCGTATTTAAAAACACCCAAGATAATTAGATTTACCGCTATGCCAATGCCCAAAAGCTTCTTGTTAGTGTGATCTTTGACCATCAACTTGCCCCAGAGCCAGTTGTATAAGGTCATGGGCAAAATCAACAAAATGAACTGCGGAATAAAGCTCATGTAAAAGTAATAGCTGGCCACCAAAAGCATTGGTAGTCTGCAAACTTTCGGCAATATCCAAAAAAGTAAAACAATTACCGGCAGGAAGAGAATGTATTCTGCGCTCGTGAAAATCATCTAACCATCCTGCCTTGTGGCAGTGCCACTCGTACACAAAAACAAATAATATCACTGCCAGTGGAACATAGTCATTGTTGCGCTTTAACCTATTTTGATTCAGGGCACTGACATGTTAGGCTACAACACCTCAGTGTGGTGGCTGAGCAGAATTAGTCTGAAAGTTTCTACCAACCGAGTAACGGCTTTGGAGGCCAATTTTTTTGCGAATTTGCCTAATATCAAGGGAATATCCACCGGAAACAGGCTGGGGCGGCATTGGCGCATACACCTATCAACACGCTCAGGCTTTGCTTGAAGCGGGTCACGATGTCGAGATAATCTCAATTTGCAAAAAAGACTCTACTGTCGATATGGCACCCCAGGGTGACCTTACAGACACCTCTACAATTCGGGTACACAGAGCCGCCTGGGGCGCACTTTTAGATGAACTCGACGGCTTGCGTGTGTCCTTGCCACACACTCAATTTTTGCTGAAGGCAGCTCTAGCATTGTGGCGAAAGTTCTTAGAAGTGCACTCGCAAAGACCGTTTGATGTCATAGAGGCGCCCGAGCACCTGGCTGAAGCTATTTTCCCAGCGCTTACGCATATCTGCCCTCTAGTATTGAGATTGCACACACCACATTCAAAATTTGTGCGCGAGGGTTACTCGAATATTAACGTCAATTTTGATCAACGCTTTGTCTGCATAATAGAAAGACTGGCAATGCTTGAAGCAGACTTGTTGTCGTCACCTAGTGTCGATTTAGCATCATATGTTGCCACAGATACAGGAATAGATGTCTCAAAAATACAAATTGTTCGCAACCCAGTTGATACAAACAGATTTACTCCAGAAGGGGAAATTGCCGTAATCAACCCTGACAAAGTAACCGTTTTCTTTGCTGGTCGCCTAGAAGAACGCAAGGGTATTCACTATTTGATTGATGCAGTGCCAGAGATTTTGGCAGCCTGCCCCAATGTCAGCTTTATTGTGGTTGGTGCCGACAGCAATACGGCAGCAGGAAACACCTCAGTGCTTTCTGACTTAAAAAACAGACTTGAGCAATCAGGATCGCTCGCAGCGGTCAGCTTTGTTAGCCACGTGCCGCTAACAGAGATGCCATCATACTACCGCTCAGCTGATATCTGTGTGGTTCCATCTTTATACGAGAACGCACCATATACAGTGCTGGAGGCTTTAGCAACAGGCAAACCAGTCATTGGTTCATCTGCTGGTGGCACGCCTGAATATATTGCCGATGGCGAAACTGGGCTTGTCGTGCCAGCCAAAGATTGCAAAGCACTCGCTCGTGCAATCATCTCTTTAGTTAATGACAAAAACAAACGACAAGCCATGGGAAAAGAGGCAAGAGAACATGCTGTCAAATTATATAAAAAGGAAGTTATTGCTGCTGAAGCAGTGGCGAGCTACGAGTTAGCGATTAGCAAACACAATAATGCTCCATCAACAGCCATATACAAGAAGAGCGCTGAGCAGTCTCTAACTGACTTTGTACAACTACTATTTTCCTACAATGAAAACCTCAACGATTTTCTCTATCTAAACTCTCGCAGCTATAAGCTGAAGTACTGGCAGCGATATCTGGTTCAGCATCCAGACTTGTTTTTCGCCAAATTAAAGGCAATTTTGCTGCGACGATTACCTGGGGCCAACTCTAACAAAGCCATCCAGAATGAACTAGCAAGAATCAGAGAAAAAACCACCGCATTCGAAAAGAATCGAGAAGAGCTCGCGGTTAAGGCTCTGTTAAAAGCCTGTCAACTTGACAGGTTCCAAATCTTAGTACCGAGCGGTAGCAAGGACGCGCAGACAAACTCTCTTCGTTCAGGCAAGTTAATATAATGGCAACAAGCGATGTCAAGATTCGCTTATCGCAAACTGACTACATATAATTATGAAAGTTGAAAACCACTAAGCAGCTTTCGAGATCTATTGTGAAAAAAACAACAACAGTTTTGGCCTTATTAGTAGCCGCCAGCGGTTCTATTTGTTTTGCCGGTCAAGCTTTTGCTGGCAAACAAGGCTCAAATACGAGCGAAGAGCAGCTACAGGCTTATCTTTTCAATCTCTATTTGCAGCAGCAGCAAAGTCAACGGCAGACTCCGCCGCAAGAAACACCACCACCGCCGGCGCCACCAACAGAAACTCCTTCAGGCGAAGGACCTCCTCCCTAAGCTAATTTTGTTTTCGCACGCAGCCTAAGATCACATTCTCAACCTCTGCACTACAGCGTCATGATGTACGAGTTCAAGTCTGAAATGTCTTTGTACATCTGCTGAATTACTGCACGTAAATCAACCAAGAACTCAGAGCGAGCTTTCAGTATGTCTAAGCTCACGCGACTGTCTTTGCTCGAAACACCACTGACTTGATCAATAAACAGCTTATTCTGCGAGCCCTTTGCCAGGCCGCGATAAGACTGCCATTCTTTCAATAAGTGCTCACGGCGCGTGTCAGTTAGCGAAGAGTTCGCACTACTAGCAGGTACGGCCTCAAGATAGCTCCAGATTAATGGGTCGTAGCCAGCGCCACTATACGGCCGACCAAATATAGGGGCGAGCATATTGCCTTTGCGCTGCCCCGCATCAGGGTTCTTATACTTTGGTGGATAAAGCCCCAAAAGCGGCAAACCAACGGCTACCGAATTACCAGCGATGCCAAATATGTTTGGGATCGGCGCGGCCTGATTGATTCCCAAACTGCTATCTAAAACACCTAGCGTCCCTGAAGCGATAAATGTGGTCATGCCGTTCAACAAAGCTGAGCGATCGTGTTTTGCTGTGAAGTAAGACAGATGCATACTATTAGAGGCAATGTCACCATCAATGTTTGCCAAGGCTTCTTCTAATTCAAGTGAAGCATATTGAACGGCCCTAGATAATTTCTGCCGCAATAGAAGAATCTGAATCAATTGATCATTCGCCTGCTGCGACTCAGCGGTCGCTGCTTTTTCTTTGAGCTCACTCATAACGTCAACGATTTTGAGCAAGCGAGCCATTTGCATGGCATTGGCTGTGGGTTCTTCCCCCTGAGTGCCTTTCAGCATGGGCGGTGTGGCAATGGGCTCAACGGCAAAACAAAAATATGGGTAGGTTGCTGAAGCAACGAGCACCGCAGTCATTGTAAGTGCCAAGCGGCTAAGTGGCTTCAATATCGCACCCAATCAAGAAGCAATTAGACTACGAAGGCGATAGGCAGCAATGCGAACATAGGCCAGAGCCATGAGGCCACTATAGGCGATACCATCGAGCCACCAACGATTGCCTCGATAGTGTTTATGCCAAAAGCGGTAAAGGCCACGGTGTGATGAGAGAATCATGCGCACTTTTACTTGCTTTATCGACTGACCATAGTGGTGAACCACCTGGGCACTTGGTGTAAACCAAATTTCCCAACCAGCTTTTTTGGCGCGAAAACACCAATCAACTTCTTCGAAAAGCATGAAGAATCCTTCATCCAGCGTGCCGATTTCGTCAAGCAGCTGGCGCTTGATCATCAAACATGCGCCTTCAGGCTGATCTACCTGGCGCTCGTCATCATGATTCCAATCAAGCATTTTGTACTCGCGGAATTTTTGGCCATAGCTAGAGCCAGCAGGAAACATTCGGCTCAAGCCAATTAGCTCAAAGACCATACCTAAAAATGTAGGGAAGGCTCGACAAGAGCGTTGAATCGAACCATCAGTGTTTAACAACTGCGGTGCAACAACTCCGGCCTTCGGATGGGTATCAAAGAAGGTCAACAATGTTTTGAGAGCGCCAGGCTTGATTTCGGTATCTGGATTTAAAAGCAACACAAACTGCCCAGTAGCATCCGCTAGGGCCTGATTGTTACCTGCGGCGAAGCCTTTGTTGTCAACATTAGCAGTAAGCCTTACCCAGGGAAAAGCTTCAGCGACCATCTCGGCCGATTGATCGGCGGAGGCGTTGTCAACCACAAAAACTTCGACGTCATTCAAAGCACTTGAGCCGGTCAAAACAATCAACTCTTGTTGAAGTGAGGCCAGGCAGGCGCGCAATAACTCTCTTGTATTCCAACTAACGACAATAACAGATAACAGCATTCGCTAATTTTAGGCCATCTATCGCCTTCGCTGCACTAGCAAGAGTTCACAATTGCTTCTCGCATCGGGCCATTCAATCTGCGCGATTGCCAAATAGCGGAATTACGTTAGAAATTTCAGGATCATCGAATGACTGACCCAATTGCTTTTGCGCGGCCTGCCTTAAAGCCACTAACTTTTGAAAATACACATGAGAAACAGCTTCTGTGGCGTGTGCGGCGAAGAAATCAGCGAACCACTCTAATTCACGAAATGGTTCAAAGCCATCTTTGGGATACTCAGGCCTCATGTCTCAACCTCGCTTGGTAAATGACACATAAGTCACTTACAACTAGGACGACAGAGTTCGACTGATTCGGTTCCAAAATGGGCAACAGAATTTTTTAAATTCTTTGGTGTAGCAGCACCAACCGCAGTGGCAATCAAAAATAATGTAGCCGCTAAGTCACAGTAACCTTTGACTATTTATCTATTGGCTAGGACGACTGAGAAAGCTCTGCAATTTCTGCATGCTTGCCTAATCTTTTTGCCAGTTCGACAAACTGCAGCTTCTCGTCGTAGGTTAAACCGGCAGTAGCAGCTTCGATTACTGCAGTATGAGCTACAAAAATCGGCTCTATCAAGGCACGGCCTTTATTTGTGAGGCTAACCAATTTAGTGCGGCGGTCGCTTTCATGACAGACTCGCTCAACCAAGCCTTTCTTCTCAAGCCTATCGACTGCGGTAGTCATTGAGCCATTTGTTAGCAAGATTTTGCTGCCAATAGTACTAATTGGCAAACTACCCTTGTGCAGTAATACTTCCAAGACAGCAAAATCACTAGGGCCCAGATTGGCTTGCTGTACATGCTGCCAAGCCAGTCTCTGCACTGCCGCGGCAGAGCGGTGGAGGACAGTAAAAAGCTTCAGTGAGAGCTTGGAATTACTCAGCTTTTGCTTGCTCGACATTGGCACCTACTATTTGCAGACAATTACACAAATTATATCGCAAATAGTTTGATATCAAATCTTTTCTATTTTCTGGCTCGGCGCTTGACGGTCTCGGCTGCGGCATCTCGCTCTTCGTCAGCTAAAAAGCTGTAGGTACTATCACGCTTTTGCCTCTCATATTTGGCCGCGTCTTTGCCTTTACCCTGCCGGGCAAGCGAGACAGAGAGAGCCGTTAGACACAGATTTCGTATTCTTTCTGGAGGTCTAAGTGCTAGGCACTGTTTGGCCAATTGTTCGGCTTCAGGCCATCGGCCGCAGTCAAGGCTATTGTCTAGGCGTGTATTGAGTAAATTTATGCGATCAACTCTCGATAACTTCTTTTGCTTGTCGAGTTTGTCGTACAAAGTAAAGAGCGTCTTCTCGGCGGCGCTGTAGTCTGTAGCCCAAGTCTGGGCATCTCCGATCAAACAAGCAACTTCAACCGGAGGCCTGGTTCTAGCGAGAGCTTGACTGAGATTGCGCAACATTTCAGGTTGATGCAAGAGGTTCTTCAAAGCCGCCTGCCTTAGTTGCATTTCAAGATAGTGATGGTCCGATGGCGGCAGCTTGAGCATATAGGCATTGAGATATTTCAAAGCGCCCGGGGCGTCTCCCAACGCTAGAAAGCAACGAGCGCGCTTGGCCTGCATATCAGGGGTGGCAAGAGAAGGAACGGCAGCATCACAAATGCGCTGACTGAGCAGCATGTATTCAAGCCACTCTTTCTTCGCTTTGCTGGCCAAGCTAGAGTGGTTAGATTCACACTCTTCCACTAGTGCCACAAGATACATTTCGGTATCAGCCTTGAGCGCCCCTTTGGCACGCAACGACGAAGCAGAAACAAGCAAACTATCAATATAGGGCAGGGCCTTAAGGCGTTTTTCTTGATGCATATAGCAGGTGGCAATTTGACTCTGCAATTGCACTTGCAAATTGGCATTGGCATTAGGCGCCAAAGCTAAAGCCTTCAAGTAGTGAGGTAAAGCAGCTGAAAAGTTCTTAGCGAACTCAAAGCGGATACCCTGGGCGCGCTCTTCTTCCCATTGACTAAGTGCCAAAGCGCTCGAAGTAGCGATAAAAAAAGCAGTTATCACTGGCGCGATCGCAAGTACTTTAGATAGCTGGGTCATACAAAGTTAGCGCCTTGTTTCTTCGAGCTAACGCCCTACCTCTATTTTGCACTAAAATAGCCAGCATCGAATTTACTAAAGATGATGATTGCCAAGAGAATTACAGATTTTACCCTTTGCGCCGGAGCCCTTCTGTTAGGTGCCCCAATACTCTTGGCAATTGCCATAGCAATCAAACTAGACAGTCGCGGACCAATAATTTTCAAACAAAAGCGCGTCGGCCAAAATGGCCAATTGTTTGAAATTTATAAATTTCGCACTATGCGCACTGGCACGCCAGACCTTCCCACAGACCAGATGTTGCTCTTGCCGAGCCCGGTGACAAAAGTAGGTGAGCTTTTGCGTAAAACTAGCCTGGATGAACTTCCTCAGCTAGTTAACGTGGTGCTTGGACAGATGAGTTTAGTGGGGCCGAGGCCGGCTCTGTATAATCAAACCGACCTAACCACTAAACGCGAAGCAAGTGGTGTGTTGAAGTTTATGCCGGGAATCACAGGCTGGGCCCAAGTTAACGGACGCGATGAACTTCCTGATGATGTCAAAGTTGCAGCCGATAAGTGGTATTGCGACAACTGGAACTACTGGCTCGATTGGCGCATCATCGCCATGACTTTTAAGGCAGTTCTCAGCAAACGCGGAGTCAAT
>Ga0172379_10009237_pt1 | contig 12206 bp, 5 predicted proteins | sample GrowelOW334metaG_FD_119756 | JGI IMG/M metagenome (GOLD analysis project Ga0172379, IMG submission 119756) | Groundwater microbial communities from an aquifer near a municipal landfill in Southern Ontario, Canada - Groundwater well OW334 metaG | ecosystem: Environmental > Aquatic > Deep... | reverse complement strand
GCGATGAAAAGCACATTATTTTCTTTGCACAATCGTGCCGCTTCACGCAGGTATCCTTCGGGAGGAATGATAATCCCCGCTTCCCCCTGAATCGGTTCAACAAGAAACGCGGCGCTGTTTTTAGTGATCGCCGAACGGAGAGAGTCGATATTTCCGAACTCAACCGTTTTGAATCCGGGAGTGAACGGGCCGAATCCGTTCCGGTACTCTTCATCGGTTGAGAAACTGACGATCGTTGTGGTCCGTCCGTGAAAGTTGTTCGAAGCGACGATGATTTCGGCGTTTCCTTTTTCAATCCCTTTTTTGGTGTATCCCCATTTGCGCGCCGCTTTCACCGCCGTCTCCACCGCTTCGGCGCCGGAATTCATCGGCAGCACCATGTCGTACCCGGTCAGTTCATTCAACTTCTTGTAGAGCAATCCGAGTTTGTCATTGCGAAAAGCGCGGCTCGTCAGCGTTACACGCTGTGCCTGTTCAATGAATGCCGCAGTGATGGCAGGATGACAATGTCCCTGGTTGACGGCGGAGTATGCAGCGAGGCAGTCTAAATATTTTTTTCCGTCAGTATCGGTTACCCAAACGCCGGATGCGCCGGCAATGACGACATCCAAAGGATGATAATTATGTGCGCCGAATTGGTTTTCTAATTGAATAAAATCTTCTGTGTTCATGGTCGTGTCCGTTGAGTGTCATTAATTACGAGAGATTTCTGAAAAATGTCCATTCCGCCTACGGCTCGTAGAGAGGAGCGTAGCGACGAGCCTGCCTGCCGGGAATCTAAGTTTATCTCCGAAAATCCTCTCTCAGATTTCTCGCTTGCCCCTTTGGGGCTGCGCTCGAAATGGAATCAAATAATGAATATCTCAGAAGTCTCTACAATTGATTATAGGACAATGAATCTGTTGTCCCGCCAGTCTGGGGTTGTAAGTAATAGTATACCGCTACGGACGCGGCGAAGGAGAATTGGCCGGGTACAACAATCGACAGATCGTCCTGAGGCCTGGACGGGATGATGAAGTAGAGGGATAATATGTTTGTAGAGAATGAACCATTGTTCAGGAAACCTGATATATTATAATAATCATCTGCCGGAAAAGAATCAATATCAGGGAATGAGTTACCGGCGTTACGCAAACAGTCATGCTGAGCGAGTCACAACATTATTTCTTTACGTCATCCTTAAAAAGCAAAGGATTCGCTCAGGATGGGCATAAAGATCATTTTGTGTTGTTTTTTGTAGGAATAAAATAACTGTTTTGTTTTGCAATGTGTGTTGGCTCGCGAAATTTCAGCGGTGCGCGATTTGGGAAGCGATGGACGAAGCGTTTATCACGCTGACTCTGTGTTGTTTCTAATTGGAGGCGTGATTCCGGCCCCGTGCGATTGTGCGTCCATCGCGCGCGTTAAATTTCGCGAGGATTTCTTTTGCTACTTTTCTTTCTCGGAAAGGAAAGTAGGTATAAAAATCGATTGACAATGTTTCCCAAAACGTAGTTAGTTAATTTCTGTTAAAATGAGTTTGTTCGGCTTTGATTCAACAACACTGTGTAGTTTATATCCACCAGCGCTGTGTCAAAGAACAACTTACAGCTATTTTAGCAACAATTTTTAACCTATAAACCCAGGATGGTTATATTTTATCGTGCCGAGTCGAAGCATTCAAGGATTTTGGCGTAACATCAGATACTAACCTGTAGACTCTCATTGTAATTTTTCTGTCATGCCGCCCCCATGGGATCCCTTCGGGAAATACTTTTATCGGGCATCCATTTCTGGATTCCCGATAAAAATCCGCGGGAATGACACAAGTCATTTATTTTTTGCACTATTAAATTCAGGCTAAGACAGTACTTACCAGCACGAGTTTTTTGCCTTTCCCTGCGCAATTTCATACCTTACTGCATGAACCGGGGTTTTTTTCTTCTTATTCTTTTCATCGTTCTCACTCTGTGCCCAGCACAATCCAAGCGGATCGATTCTCAATTTCGTATCGGCAGGTTGAAATATTCGGGGGGGGGCGACTGGTATAACGATCCCTCTGCAGAGGTAAATCTGCTCAAATTTGCGAAACAACACGCTTTGATCGACGCCGATCCGGTGTACGAGTTCATAGAAATTTCTAATGACAATTTCTTCTCTTATCCTCTTATATTCATGACAGGACATGGGAATATCTCTTTCTCCGATTTTGAAGTGCAGCGCCTCCGAACATACCTTGAAAACGGAGGGTTTTTATATGCAGATGATGATTATGGAATGGATAAGGCGTTTCGCCGGGAAATAAAAAAAGTGTTTCCCGACGACGAACTTGTCGAACTTCCGTTCACATACGGGTTGTATCACTGTTTTTATCAGTTTCCCAACGGGGTCCCGAAAACACACGAGCACAATAATAAACCTCCGCAGGGATTCGGAATCATCCATAACGGGCGGCTGGTTGTCTATTATACGTATGAATCAAATCCGAGCGACGGCTGGGCTGATCCTGAGGTTCACAAAGATCCTCCGGAAAAACGGGAAGAAGCCTTACGGTTCGGAACGAATATCATCATTTGGTCAATGAGTCAATAACCGGAACAGCATGACGAACGAGATCACACAGATCATCAAACAGATCCACGCGCGGATCGACGAAACGCGGAAACGGATGTACCGCGAAGAACTTCTGCGCGCGGTTGTCAACGCATTCTCGATTACGATGCTTGTGTGGACCGTGCTGATGATGGCCGAGTCGATCGGGCAATTCAACCAAACGGTACGGTCGGTCCTGTTCTATGGTTTCTGGATCTTTGCGGCTGCTCTCTTTCTCTGGTTTACCGGAAAGCCGCTGCTGCGCTTCCTTAAAATTTTGCCGCAGGCTGATGATGAAGAAATGGCGAAGATCATCGGCGCCAAATTTGAAAAGATCGGAGACCGGCTGGAGAATGCGCTTGACCTGGCGGATATGCTCCGCGACGGCAATGTTCCGTACTCGCCGGAATTGGTCGAAGTGTCGCTGGAACATTTCCAGCGTTCTACGGGGGCGATAAATTTCGGCAGCGCCGTCTCGTTCGCTCATCTGAGGCAGCTGGTGAACATTGTTTCGGCGGTGACGGCGGTTGTCGGCATCATCTCGCTCATTCCGGGATCGCCGTTCGGGCAGGCGGCGGAACGGATATGGAATCACGACCGGCAGTATGAAGTTCCCGCATTGTTCCAATTCATCATCTCGCCGGGAAACACGGACATTGTCAAAGGAGAGCCGGTGCTCGTGACCGCCAGGCTGGTCCCGACGACAGCGGCGCCGGCCGGCATTCCGGAGGAAATTTCTTTCTCGCTCAATCGCGAAGGAGTCACCGTTCCGGAAACGATCACGCTGAAAAAAGATTCCTCGGGATCATTCCGGTATCAGTTTTCATCGCTGACCGCTTCCGTACGCTATCAGTTCCGGGCAGGCGATCTTTTGAGCGACACATACTCGCTTACGGTGCTCGACCGTCCGTTCATCCGCTCGCTCCGGATTTCATTGACACCGCCCTCCTATACAAAATTAGCCAGGCAAACACTCGAAGAAAATATCGGCGACGTCGTTGCACTACCCGGAACGGTCATTCATTGGACCATTGCACCCAGCAAAGTTTTAAAAAGCGCATCGATTATTTTTCCGAACGGATCGCGTTTGCCGCTCAGCCGGGAAGGGAACGAATACACCGGTTCGTACCGCGTGCGGAGACCCGCGACCTATTCCGTTGCGCTCGACGACACAAACGGCATCGCAAGCAACAGATCCATTAACTATAAAATTACGGTCATACCGGATGCCTACCCGACGGTAGATATCGTGTCGCCCGGAAAAAATATGGACGTGACACAGACGATGCAGATGCCGCTCGATTTCAAGATCGGGGATGATTTCGGCATCACGCAGCTTCAACTGGCATTTCGTCTGGTGCAGTCGCGGTACGAGAAGCCGGAAAAGTCGTACGGCGTCATTATTCCGTTCGACACGCTGCTGTCGGCCAACGAAACGGTGGAGTACGACTGGGATATGTCTGTGCTCGGGTTGGTTCCGGAAGATGTCGTCGAATACTATGCCGAAGTGACCGATAACGATGCCGTCAGCGGCCCGAAATCCGCCCGAAGCAAAACGTATCTTCTCCGGCTCCCGTCGCTCGAAGAGGTCTTTTCGGATGCCGATGTTCAACATACCGACGCGGCGAAAAATCTGGAAAGCTCGCTGAAGCAGGCGGAAGAATTGAAGAAAAATATCGAAGAGCTTTCGCAGGATATGAAGAAGAACCAGCAGATGGACTGGCAGAAACAGAACAAAGCCGAAGAGATCGCGAAGAAGTATCAGGAGATCCAGAAAAAGATCGACGACGTCAACAAGCAGGTCGACAACATGACGCAGACGCTCCAGCGGAACACCGTGCTCTCCAAAGAAACGCTTGAGAAATACAGCGAGCTGCAGAAGATGATGCAGGAGTTGAATTCGCCCGAGTTCCAGCAGGCGCTGCAGCGGATGCAGCAGGCGATGCAGAATGCCTCTCCCGAGCAGATGCGGGAGGCGATGCAGCAGGTGCAGTTTTCCGAAGAACAGTTCAGAAGCAGCATCGAGCGGACGCTGAATCTCATGAAACGGATCCAGGTTGAACAGAAAATCGATGAGATGGTAAAGCGGGCGGACGAAATGATGCGGCAGCAGGAGGAGATTCAAAAAGCGACATCGGAGATGGAGGGGAACGACGTTCAAAAAGCGGCGGAGCTTTCGCGGAAGCAGGAGGAAGTCGACCGCCAGCTGGAACAGATGAAAGAGGCGATGAAAGATCTGCGGGAGAAAATGGAATCGTTCCCCAAAGAGATGCCTCTCGACAAACTTGAAGAGGCCGAACAGGCGGCAAACGACACCGGGATGAAGCAGGCGATACAGCAAAGCGCACAGCAGCTTCGTTCGATGCAGATGGAAAATGCCATGACATCGCAGCATCAGGCGGCAGGCAAGATGCAGGAGATGTCCGACCAGCTGTCCGAGATGCAGGAGCAGATGCGCAACAATCAAATGCAGCAGACAATGACGGCACTGCGGAAAGCGATGCAGGATATGCTCCAGTTGTCGCAGCGGCAGGAACAATTGAAAAACCAATCGCGCACGCTCGATCCGAATTCCCAGCAGTTCAAAGAGATGGGACGGCAGCAGCAGAATATTCAGGGGGATCTGGCGAACGTGGCGAACGGACTTGCGGAATTGTCTCAAAAATCGTTTGTCGTCAGTCCCGAAATGGGAAAGAACATCGGCCGCGCCATGGCGCAGATGCAGCAGGCAATGCAGGGAATTGAACAGCGCAACGGTCAGGCTGCCGGAGGAATGCAGGGAGAAGCGATGGCCTCGTTGAACAAGTCCGCGACCCTCGTGCAGGGAGCCATGGAGTCGATGCAGCAATCCGGTGGACAGGGGGGCGGTTCACTGCTGCAGCAGCTCCGGAACATGGCGATGCAGCAGCAGAACATCAACATGCAGAGCCAGCAGATCGGAGAACAGCAGGGGCTCTCGCAGCAGCAAATGCAGGAGCTCGGCCGTCTTGCGCGTCAGCAGGAGGCCGTTCGAAAATCGCTCGAACAGCTGCAGCAGGAAGCGAAAGCGGCCCCCGAAAAAAATCGGATCCTCGGTGATCTGCAAAAAATTTCGGACGAGATGAAAGAAGTAGCGGAACAGATGCAGCAGAACGAATTGAATGCGACGACGATACGGCAGCAGGAACGGATTCTCTCGCGGCTGCTGCAGGCACAAAGTTCGACCCGTGAACGGGATTTTGAAGAACGCCGCCGCGCAACGGCCGGAACGGCCGTGATACGAAAGAGCCCCGCCGAACTTTCCCTCCAGACGCAGGAATCCCGGCTGCAGCGGGATCTGCAGCGAGCCATGGAAGCCGGATATTCGAAAGATTATATTGAACTGATCAGAAAATACTACGAAGCTTTAAACAAAAACAATTGAAATGAAATCCACCGGGACCTATGATGTTGTGATCATCGGCGGAGGAATCGTCGGTGCCGCAACGGCATATACGCTGACGCGTCAGCGGTCTCTCTCCGTCCTGCTCATTGAAGCGGAAAACCGTCTTTCAGCCCATCAAACGGGTCACAACAGCGGAGTGATTCATTCGGGGCTGTACTACAAACCGGGATCATTGAAAGCGAAAAATTGTACGGACGGACGGGAACAGCTCTACGATTTTTGCGACCGGTACGATATCCCGTACGAACGATGCGGGAAAATAGTTGTGGCAGCAACAGAGGAAGAAATTCCGATGCTGCGGACGCTGGAAGAACGGGGGAGAGCAAACGGATTGGCCGGGCTGCAGCGTCTTACAGCGGATGAGATCAAGGAGTTTGAGCCGTTCGCAGCCGGAGTGGCGGGGCTCCATGTTCCGCAAACGGGGATCGTCGATTTCCCGGCAGTGGTCGATGTCTATGCGAGATTGTTCCGGGAACGGGGGGGAGAGATCCGAACATCCACCAGGTTCCTTTCAATGGTTCACGACGGTAATGATCTCGTTCTCGAAACCACGCAGGGGGAATTCCGCACAGGTATGCTGGTGAATTGCGGCGGCCTGCGGTCCGATGAAATTGCCCGCACGTGCGGAATGCATCCGGGGATCCGGATCATTCCGTTTCGGGGGGAATATTACGAATTGAGAAAAGAAAAAGAATACCTGGTAAAAAATTTGATCTATCCTGTGCCGGATCCACGGTTTCCGTTCCTCGGAGTTCATTTTACGCGAATGGTCACGGGGGGAATCGAAGCGGGTCCGAATGCCGTGCTGGCGTATAAAAAAGAAGGATATTCAAAAACCGACATCTCTCTGGTCGATCTCTTTTCGATGGCGTCATTCCCCGGATTCTGGAAAATGGCACGGCAGCATTACAAAATGGGATTCGAGGAAATCAAGCGGTCGTACAGCAAAGCACTCTTTGTCCGTGCACTGCAAAAATTAATTCCGCACATTACAGAAGATGATGTGCATCCTTCGGGCTCCGGTGTGCGGGCGCAGGCGCTGGATGCCGGCGGGAAACTGCTCGATGATTTTTATATCATGGAATCGAAGAACATGGTGCATGTGTTGAATGCACCGTCTCCTGCAGCAACATCATCGTTAAGCATCGGTTCCGCCATCACAGAGAAGATCATACAGCGATTAGGGAACTAATGGGCTTGTTTTCAAAAAATATTCCTCCGGATCGATTCGGAAGCGCATGGCTCTTCGCGTCGGAAGGGATGGCTGTGATTGACAGCGAGGGAAAGCTCCTTGCCGTCAATGATTCGCTCTGTGAACTTCTCGACACCACCGCTTCCGCTCTGGCGGGACGCCGTTACACTTTGCTGATGCCGCCGGACACCGGTGACGATGAATCATCGGATGTGTTCCGATCCCGATTTGACAATCGGATGCCGCATGATCGTCCCCGTACATCGTTACTGCGCAGTGACGGTTCATCCGTCCCGGTGCGGCTGAGGGAAACATTTATCAGCGAGCACGGGGAGCAGTACCTGTTGTGGATCGTCAAGAGTATCACCGAACCATTTCAGCCGAAAATCTCACTGACGGAAGAAGATACGCGCCATCTCGAACCGTCGCAGCTGGCGCTTGCCTTAAAGAGTACGCACGACTGCATCAACATCACGGACATGAATGAGAATATCATCTATGTGAACGATGCATTCGTTACCACCTACGGATTTTCGTCGGACAAGGAGATCATCGGCCGGCACATCAGCATCATTCGCTCGCCGAACAATCCCGACGAGAAGGTTGCCCGGATCGTTCCCGAGACGCTCAACGGAGGGTGGAACGGCGAGCTGCTGAACAAGAAAAAAGACGGGACCGAATTTCTGGTGTCGCTGACCACATCGGTCGTGACCGATCAGCAGGGTTCGGTGATCGGATTGATCGGTGTCTCGCAGGATATCACCGAGAAAAAGAATATTGAGATCAATTTGCAGCGCGAACGGAACCTGCTGCGGACGATCATCGAAACAATTCCGGATGAAGTGTACGTGAAAGACCGGAAGAGCCGTTTTTTGCTTGCCAATTCTGCCTGTTACTCCGCCTTAAGTTCCGTGGGTGTCTATTCGCTGGAGGACCTTGTCGGTAAGACCGATCTGGATCTATTGACCTACGACGTAGGGAAGAAGCAGTACGATGCAGAGCAGCAGATGATGGAAACGGGAATTCCGATTACCGATCAGGAAGAAGTGATCCGGAATTCGAAGACCGGAGAAATCCTGAAGGCGCTGCTGATCACCAAGATCCCCCTCCATGATCCTACCGGAAAGATCGTCGGATTGGTCGGCGTGAACCGCGAGATCACCAACAGGCAAAAAACGCAGGAACGAATCATCAAGGCGGAGCTGGAACTACGCCGCAGCGAGGAAAAGTACCGGAAGATATTCGAGAACGTCCAGGATGTTTTCTACCAGACGGATCTCGAAGGAATTATCATCGATATCAGTCCTTCGATCGAGCGGTACTCCCAGTACACGCGGGAAGAATTGATCGGAAAACCGATCGACAGCATCTATAAAAATCCGCGCAACAGGGAATTACTGATGGATATGCTGCTGGAGAAAGGGGAGATCGTCGACGTTCAGGTGTCGTTCAAAGCGAAGAACGATGCTATCCTTCCGATCTCCGTTAATGCACATTTATTGTACAATGACAACCTTCACCCGATTGGCGTCGAAGGATCGTTGAGGAATCTGTCCGAACGGGTTCGGATAGAAAACAATCTACGCGAAACGACATCGCGCCTTTCCGCCCTCATTCAAAATCTTCAATCAGGAGTTCTTGTCTCGAACGAAAGCGGAAAGATCGTTCTGGTGAATGAACGATTTCGTTCGATTTTTGAAATTCAACAGACCGTAACGGAGATCCTTCATACGGATGAAGATCGGTTTCATGATGAGATCAAAAAATTCTTAGGCGATGCCATTTCGTTCGACGTCCGCGTGAATGAAATTCTTCACGATCAGCGGATTGTCGTTCATGAAGAATTGCTGCTGACCGACGGAAGGATTCTGGAGCGCGATTTCATCCCGATCGTTGTGGAAGGTGTATACAAGGGACACCTGTGGCAATTCCATGATGTCACGGAAGTCCGGCGGGCACAGGAAGACCTGGCCCATTATGCCGAAGATCTTTTGAAGGAAAAGACGAAAGCGGAAGAACAGGCAAAAGAACTCATCCGTCAGTCGCGCGAACTGATCGAAGCACGGGAAGTCGCGCTCCATGCCGCACGATTGAAATCCGAGTTTGTCGCGAACATGAGCCACGAAATCCGGACGCCGATGAACGGGATTATGGGATTGACCGAACTGCTGATGAAAACAGATCTCGGCGATGAACAGCTCGAGTACACCGGACTGATCCAAAGTTCCGGCGAGGCGCTGCTCAAAATTATCAACGATATTTTGGATTTTTCCAAGATTGAGGCGGGAAAACTGACGATCGAGATCATTCCGTTCGAACTCCGCGAGATCATCGATGAAATTGTCTCCCTTCTGGAAGGGAAAGCCAAAGAAAAAAATCTTGTGTTGACGACACTCATTGAAAGCAATGTGCCGGCCGACCTTCACGGAGATCCGCTGCGGATTCGTCAAATCATAACCAATTTACTGGGGAACGCAATTAAATTCACCGAAAGCGGGGAGATCACGCTGCGGATTTCACTCGAAAAAGAATTTGCGAACACCGTGATGCTCCGTTTTGAGATCAGTGATACCGGTATCGGACTCTCTCACGAAGCGCAAAAGAAGTTATTCAGCCCCTTCACCCAGGCAGACGGATCGACCACACGAAAATACGGGGGCACCGGCCTCGGGCTTGCAATTTCAAAACAGCTGGTCGAAATCATGGGAGGGACAATCGGCGTTGAAAGCACACTCGGCGAGGGAAGCTCCTTTTGGTTTACCATCCCGTTTGGACAAAAGGACGCCGGGGGGGAAAGCACGCCGGAACATCCGTCTCTTCACCCTCGCATGACGATCGAAGCCGATTTGTCTCACCGCACCATCAGGGTGCTGCTGGCGGAAGACAACTATGTCAATCAAAAGGTTGCGACAAAAATGCTGGAACAATTGAACATCTACCCGGATGTTGTCGAAACCGGCGTCGAGGCGGTGAGCGCAGTGCGGTCAACACCGTACGATATCGTTTTGATGGATGTGCAGATGCCGGAAATGGACGGACTGGAAGCAACGAAGATCATCCGGGCCGAAGAAAAGGGGGAGAGCCGTATCATCATTATTGCGATGACCGCGAACGCATTGAAGGGTGATCGTGAACGATGTCTTGAAGCGGGCATGGACGATTATCTCTCGAAACCGATTAAGCAGCAGGAATTATACGACACGATTTCGAAATGGGTCGTTCAAAAAATTGAAATGAGCGTACATCCTGCGGGACGTACGGCTGATCCTTCTCTCCAGTCAATTGTCGACGGCGATCGAATACAAGAGTTGCGGGATCTCGGAGATGAAGAGCTGTTCAAAGAGCTGCTTCAGGCGTATGTGGAAGATGCCGACGCGACAATTGAGGAGATCAACACTGCGCTCCGGGCTAACGATCCCGTTCAGGTTTCGGAATATGCGCATAAGTTAAAGGGGAGTTCAAGCAATGTCGGTGCGAAAAAAGTACAGTACGTATGCCTCGCCATCGAACAACACGCAAAACATGGAGATCTCGGTGCGGCATCCGCTCTCTGCCCGCAGCTTGTTGAAGGATTGCAGGAAGCGAAAACATTCTTTACGACACTGTATTTAAAGTAACCCCGCAGTGAAACGACAGTATAGATGAACGCGGCGTTACCTGCAATGCACTATTTCATGCTTACAAACGTGAAAATTCTTGCTCCCACAACAATCCAATCCTGATATACCCCTTTTTCTCTTTCAATCTTTTTTTTATATTGAACCGTTCTTACCCATGGTTAATTGCAAAGGAAATGTATGAAAGGTATTATTCTTGCCGGCGGCTCCGGTTCCAGGCTGTACCCGATCACGAAAGTGTACAGCAAACAGCTTGCCACCATTTACGATAAACCGCTGATCTACTATCCGCTCTCGATTCTCATGCTGGGGGGAATAACGGAAATTCTCATCATTTCGAATAAAGAAACAATTCCGATGTATCAGCAGCTCTTTGGAGACGGTTCTCAGGTCGGGCTCTCCATTTCGTACGCAGTGCAGGATGCGCCGAACGGAATAGCGGAGTCATTTTTGTTGGGGGAGAAATTTATCGGTGACGACGGTGTCACGTTGATTCTCGGCGACAATATCTTCTACGGCAAACTCGATTTTATGTACCGTGCAATTCAGCGGAATGCGGGGGCGACCATTTTCGGGTACCGTGTGAATGATCCGGAGCGGTACGGCATTGTTGAGTTTGATAAGAGCGGAAAGGTTCTCTCGATCGAGGAGAAACCCGCAGCTCCGAAATCCAATTTTGCCGTTCCCGGGCTGTACGTGTACGACCGCACCGTTGTGGAGATCGCCAAAAAGATCACCCCATCTCCCCGGGGAGAACTTGAGATCACGGATGTGAACAATGTCTATCTGCAGCGCGGGACGCTGCAGGTCGAAAAAATAGGACGGGGGGTGGCATGGCTCGATACCGGGACTCCGGAAGCATTGCTGCAGGCATCGAATTTTTTCGGCGTCATCGAAGATCGCCAGGGATTGAAGGTGGCCTGTATCGAAGAAATTGCCTACCATATGAAATTCATTTCCCGAAGCCGGTTTGAAGCACTCATCAATGGAATTCCCAAATCGCTGTACCGATCGTACCTTGAAAAAATTCTGCACGAGGAAGAGTGATGAATGTCCGTCAAACTCCGTTACCGGGTGTGCTGCTGATAGAACCGAACGTGTATCGCGACGACCGCGGATATTTCTATGAAGCGTTCAGCGAAGAACGCTATGCGGAAATCTGCGGTGCTGTCCGGTTTGTTCAGGATAATATATCCCGATCGGTGAACAACACGGTGCGGGGGCTTCATTACCAGGCGGGAGAATTTGCGCAGGGAAAACTCTGCAAGGTCCTCTTCGGGAAAGTCCTTGACGTTGCGGTCGATATCCGGTTCGGATCGCCGACATTCGGAAACTATTTTGCAGCGGAACTTTCCGACGACAACCACCATCAATTGTGGATCCCCCCGGGATTCGCCCACGG
>Ga0172379_10009236_pt1 | contig 12206 bp, 15 predicted proteins | sample GrowelOW334metaG_FD_119756 | JGI IMG/M metagenome (GOLD analysis project Ga0172379, IMG submission 119756) | Groundwater microbial communities from an aquifer near a municipal landfill in Southern Ontario, Canada - Groundwater well OW334 metaG | ecosystem: Environmental > Aquatic > Deep... | reverse complement strand
TTTTCTGACACAGTCGTGTAGGGAAGTTTTCCTTTTTTACGAATCGGAATGAAGCCTATTCCCAGCATTTGCGCAAGTGCAGCACCAAATATAAATCCACGAGCATCAATACCCGCAACATGGGTTAATCCATAGCTGCTATATCGTTCATGAAGATGTTTCATAAGAAGTGAATAGGCTTCTTTATTTGACAAGAGGGTGGTAATATCTTTGAATACAATACCTGGTTTTGGAAAATCAGGAATGTCACGGATAGAATGGTTTAAAAAAGTTTTTTCTTCTAATGTAAGTATCATAAAATTCCCCTTTAAATTTTCTGCCTCAAAAGAGGCAAGCTTTAGTGCCTTAGCGGCGAGCGTAGCCAAAGGGATGAATTCCTTTGGCGTTTAAATTAATGCATCAATCCGACCTTCCAATTCTCGTATTTTGTTTTGAAGGCGATCGGTATCGATTCGGTGTTTTGAGTTACGCTGCTTAAGCATTTTGACTTCATTCCGCAAATTATTAAGTTCTTCACTAAGAATATCTACATTTCCTAATGCTCGCTGAAGTTGTATTTGGTATTTTCGAATCAAAATCTCTGCTTCTTTGAGTGTCAGTTTCATCATTTCACTGGTACGCTGTTCTTTAACGGTAATGCTTCGAAAATAAAACATTTTGACTAAGAAAACAAGAGCTCCCAGAGAAACGATTGTAAGAAGTGACCACTCTAAAAACATCATTTATCCCTTAATGGCTTCGATTTTATCTATGCGACCACAATGGCGACCACCTTCAAATGTCCCAGCAATCCATGCATCTAATATGGATTCTGCAACACCCTGACCAACGATACGTTCACCAAAACACAGTACATTAGCATCATTATGCCCACGCGCAACTTTGGCAGTATAAGCATCATGGCAGAGTGCCGCACGAATACCGTGAAAACGATTAGCAGCCATTGACATACCGATACCTGAACCACAGATCAAAATCCCTTGAGACACAGTATCGGATAAAACATGTTCACATACTTTTACTGCATAGTCAGGATAATCAACACGTTCTTTATCAAATGGGCCAAGATCAATGACTTCATGCCCTTTTTGACGAAGGAGTTCAACCGTAAAGTTTTTAAGTTCAATCCCAGCATGGTCTGTTGCGATGTAAAATTTCATTTTTTCCCTTAACTTAGTAATAGTTGCAATAATGTTTGAGTTGGCCATACCAAAAGAGGTATTTTTAATGGCGTCATTAATATGATGATGATAACAATCATTCCATAAGGTTCGGCTTTAGCAAAGAATTCTGCAACCTTATAAATTTTAAATTTTAATGCGACATAGCTAACAAAATGAGATCCGTCAAATCCAGGAATTGGCAATAGATTCAACACTGCAAGGACAACATTGATTTGAACCAATGACCATGCAAGTAAGATAAAGAAACTGTCTTTTGTCTCTGGTGTATACATGGTGGTCAAAATAACTGAAAAAAGTGTTGCCATAAAAAGATTATAAGCAATTCCAGCCAAACTAACTTGCATCGCAGCAGTATAGCCGCCATTACGAATAACGGTTTGCATATTAACCGGAACGGGCTTTGCCCACCCAAATAAAAATCCGGCAGACCCAAATAAAAGTACAGGCAAATAATACGTCATAAGTGGGACAAAAATAGAGCCCATTGGATCAATATGAACCAGGGGGTTAATACTAAGACGTCCAGCACTTTTTGCTGTGTGATCGCCATATTTATACGCAACCCAACCATGCATGATCTCATGACCAATAATAGCGATTAATAACGCTATGATTGAAGCTAGTATAGGTGAAAAATCAGTAGAGTTCATTATCGTTTGCGTCTTCAATGACTCGTTGATCTTGTGCCCGTTTTAAAATATTACCTTGTTCCAAATCATGAGGTGTTTTACCGATACGGTCCCATCTTACTTTATAATTATCATCGATACTAAAATAGACGAACCACGGTGTTCCCTCAATAAGACCATACGGAACTGCTCCCCAAAAACGGCTATCATTGGAGTGATCACGGTTATCACCCATCATAAAGTATTGTCCATCAGGAACAACGATATGGGTTGTATTAAATATTTCTGCAGGATATATACCATTATCGATGACATGATCATCATGATGAATTCCTTCATGCTCTAATGTATAAGGATCTTTTACCCAAAGTTTGCCATCTATATCAACAAGCTCATAATTGGCAAACATTTTTTGTGCGTATTCATTACCTTCATGCGGATGCAGATAAAGAATTTTATCTACCAAAAATAGTTCATCACCCGGTAATCCGACACATCTCTTAACGTAGTGCATTTTTGTATCATTAGGATAGCGAAAAATAACAATATCACCACGAGAAGGAGTATCACCATCCAAAATATGTCCATCTGTTCCCGGAATAAGAGGGATTTCGAGAAAAGGGATGTGCGGAGTAGAAATACCATAAGCAAACTTTTTTGCAAACAGATGATCACCGATCAGAAGTGAATCTTTCATTGAGCCACTTGGAATTTTAAATGCTTGTGCAATAAAAAAGATAACAAACAATACGATAATAATCGTTCCTGTCCATGAGTTAGAAAATTTATAGGCACTGTGAAGACCGTTCATTACTTTTGTTTTCATTTAAACTTCTTCTCCGTGATTTTGAGCTGCTTTAAGAGTATTAGAGAGGAGCATTGCGATAGTCATAGGTCCAACTCCGCCTGGAACTGGAGTGATATACGATGTTTTTGGAGCAACCGTATCGAAGTTGACATCACCGACTAATCGACCATCCTCTGTGCGGTTGATTCCAATATCAACAACAACACACCCTTCGCTTACCATATCTTCACCTATGAGATTGATCACACCAGCACCCACAAAAAGCATATCTGCTCCAAGGGTGTGTGCACGTAAGTCTTTGGTGTGGATATGAGTGATAGTTACGGTTGCATTGGCATTGAGCAATAGTGCCGCCATAGGCTTGCCTACGATATTTGATGCACCAACAATTACCGCATTTTTTCCCTTAGGATCAATGTTGTACTCACTTAAAAGTTCCATAACACCCAAAGGAGTACAAGGGACAAATCCATCGAGTCCTGTAGCTAAACGTCCGACATTAAAAGGGTGGAAGCCATCAACATCTTTAGACGGTGCAACAACTTCAAGAATCTTAGTGGTATCAATATGAGCTGGAAGAGGAAGCTGGATTAAGATACCATCAATATTGGGATTTTGGTTCATCATTTCAATGGTTTTAATGATAGCTTCTTGGGAAATATCATCGGGCATTTCATGGGTTACCGAATAAAAACCTGCACGATCGCACGCTTTTTTCTTCATGCCAACATAGGCTTGGCTTGCTGGGTCATGACCGACCAGAATTACCGCTAAACCAGGTACACGTCCAGTCGTTTTCTTGAACTCTTTGGCTTCGAATGAAACCTTTTCTTCGATTTTTTTGGCGAGGGTTTTACCATCAAGTAGTTGCATTTAATCACCGTAAAATAGTTTTTGGGTATGATACCGATAAATAACTAACAGTTGGTTAAAGGGGCAGTGTGAAAGTATTATTGACGTTATTCATAGCCCTGCAAGTCTACGGTACTACCTCGTTTATCACTAAAGAAGAGTATGCCTCAGGTCTTTATCATAACCCTAGAGGCATTGGATGCCAAATGTGTCACGGTGAACTAGGTGAAGGTCGAAAAATTGCTGCTTATAAAGAAAAAGGTGAACAAAAAGTATTTCAAGGTACTCCAATCAACCATATTCCTTTTTCAGAATTTTATCATCATGTAAATAGTAAAATAGTGGGGATGCCTCGTTATTATCTTACCGATACTGAAATTCAGATACTTTATTATTATCTTCATCGTGAAGAATTTCGCCGTGCCGCTTCAAAACATATTAACGCTAAATAATCTCGTAGAGAAAAGAGATTTAGAAGCACTAAAACAATTTGTATTTCCCGTTTATCGGCATCAAAATCATACATTAACTTTTCGAAGTGCACTGATGGTTTCGACCCATAATGTGAAACATTTGATGAAAATACCCAGCTTAAACGCTGAGTGTCTGATATTAAACCTCGAAGACGGAGTAAGTCCTGAGGAGAAACCGTATGCGCTGGTTTTATGTGCTTTTGCCCTTGCCTCTAATCCTGTGATTGATAAAAAGATAGTCGTTCGTGTCAATGCTTTGGACGAGGGGGGTGTTGAAGAGATTATATACCTCAATGCTTTTATGCCAGATGCTATTCGCATTCCAAAAATTCGAAGTGTTGAAGATGTCAAGCGTGCCTTGGAGCTTATCGACGAGGGAATTGAAGTCCATCTCTCTATTGAGACCAAAGAAGCATGGTTACATTTAGGAGAATTGGCGATTAGTCCACGTATCAAAGCCTATTATCTTGGAATTTTAGACCTTTTTGCTGATTTGGGGCTTTCACAAGGTTTATTTACACCCGATAATCCAACGACTCATTATATTCTTTCCCATTTTTTGATTACCACTCGTGCCTGTGGTGTGAAGCCTGTTTCTTTTGTTTATCAAGAGTATAAAAATAGCGATGGATTACGTCATTGGCTAGAGTTGGAGAAAATCATGGGATTTAATGCCAAAGGTTGTATTTCACCGTCTCAAGTGGAACTAATAGATGAAACTTTTGACAGCAGTGAAGATGAGCTTGCTCGAGCATGCGAGATTATTCGACTGTTTGAAGAGTATGCTTCCCGTGGGATTACAGGCTTTGTGGATGAGCGATATGGATTTATTGACGAGCCGATTTACAAGGGTGCGTTGGCGGTGATTAATAACCGCTAAGATTATACCAAACACGATAACGAATGTACGTTTTTTGTGCAGGTCTTGGATATTTTGAGTAAGCCAGCTCGATGGTCTCTTTTGTTGTGTCATCTAAAATCGCGAAACGGCTATTTTTCAAATAGCGAATATCAGAAATACTTCCATCGGGATAAAGATAAAACTCGATGGTATTGGTCTCATCAACACGAAGATTATCAGGAATACGTGAACGCCCATATCGATCCAATACAGCTTGTGTTATCCGCCGCATTGCCTCTTGATTATCCAAAATATATTTTTGTTCACCCTCAGACAGTTCACCAAATTTATCTCCATAGAGTTTTTTAACACTATCATTAATTTTGATACTGGATTTTGAAGAAGATTTGACTTCAGGATCAGCTTGAGAAAGAATGTCATAGAGCCCTTTTGGCTGTGGCTTACGCTCTATAGCGGCTACTTCTTTAGCAACATGACGCTCGAACGCTTTTTTAGGTTCGATAGGGGCTGCTTCTTGCTCAGGAGGTGTTGGCTGTACGGCTGTTGTAGTTTGTTTAGGAACCATTTTTTGCTGCTTCGGGGTTGGCTTTTTGAGCTGTTCCCCTTTTGGCATTGGACGAGCTTTGGTAATTTTTGGAATTTTATTTTTTACTAACGCCTCTTTAGCTGCCGTGGGCTGTTCTTTGAGTGAGAGTTTAAATCGTGATTCGCTAGCCTTTTCATCTTTCGGCGGAAGTGGAGGGACAGGGGATATTTTTTCTATAAATGCGAGCAAGAGAACAACGATGATATGCACCATTACAGCGATAAGTAATGCATAAAAAGAAAAAGAGGGACGCTGCTGCAATGAAATATCCAAACATAGTGTGTAAATTGTTAGAATTATAGCTAAATCATTGTAAACGACCTTATATCGGGTTAATAGAGGTGTGGTTATAATATGAATCATTCAAATAAGGATAGATATTTATGACTATTAATCATTCGCAAGAAGCATTTATAAAGGCTCAAGAACTTATTCCTGGAGGTGTAAATTCACCTGTTCGTGCATTCAAAAGCGTTGGAGGTATTCCTCGTTTCATTGCCAGTGGTGAGGGTGCATATCTCATTGATATTGATGGAAATCGTTACGTCGATTATGTTCAAAGCTGGGGTCCATTAATTTTTGGACACCGTGATGAGAGCATCGAAAACGCCGTCATCGAAGCGGTAAAACACGGACTGAGTTTTGGTGCCCCAACCGAAGCGGAGAGTGATTTAGCTGAATTGATCATTTCAATTTATGATTCAATTGAAAAAATTCGTTTTGTGAGCAGCGGAACGGAAGCAGTTATGAGTGCTATTCGTTTGGCTCGCGGGTTTACACTTCGTGATGATATTGTTAAATTTACCGGATGTTATCATGGTCACAGTGATGCTTTGCTTGTTCAGGCAGGTTCAGGAGCAGCGACATTTGGAACACCAAGCTCACCAGGTGTTCCGGCCGATTTTACGAAACATACACTTTTGGCAGAATACAATAATATTGAAAGCGTGCGTCAATGCTTTATGGATAGTCCTGGTATTGCATGTGTAATCATCGAACCCATCGCCGGCAATATGGGACTCGTACCTGCGGATAAAGATTTCCTCGCCCAACTGCGTGCGGTGTGTGACGAGTACGGTGCATTGCTAATTTTTGATGAAGTTATGAGCGGATTTCGTGCTTGCTTGCATGGTGCAGAGAGTATCACAGGGACTAAGCCGGATTTAGTAACACTGGGCAAGGTTATCGGTGGCGGAATGCCTGTTGGGGCTTTTGGCGGTCGTCGTGATATTATGGCGCACCTCTCACCTGAGGGTGGCGTGTACCAAGCTGGAACGCTTAGTGGTAATCCAGTAGCTATGGCAGCAGGATTGGCATCGATTCGTAAGATCAAACAAAACGCTCGTTTATACGGAATCCTTGAAACGAGAGCAAAGCGTCTGATGCAAGGATTTAATGATGCAGCGCTTAAACACAATATTGGATTACAAACTGATGTTCGCGGATCGATGTTTGGGTTTTTCTTTTCGGATGATCCTGTCCATAATTTTGCCGATGCACTCCAAAGTGATACGTCACGATTTGCTCATTTTCATTCTGCTATGCTGGATTCAGGATTTTATTTTGCGTGTTCACAGTTTGAAACTGGGTTTATTTGTACAGCGATTACGGATACAATGATTGAAGAGACGATTGCTGCGGCAGAGTCGATATTTGGAGAATTATAATATGGAAACTGAAGAACATAAACCACGAATAAAACCAATCATTGAAGGAGCGGAGAGTTTATCGCTTGGAATTTCAATGGTGGTTGCTGTCTTAATCGGTGTGGGAATAGGGCTGGGGCTGAAAAAGCTTACGGGTATCACATGGCTCTTATGGGTTGGGGTTGTAATCGGTATTGGCGCAGCATTTTTAAATGTCTATAAAGCTTATAGTAAACAATACAAAGAGTTTGAAAAAATGGCAAAAGACCCTCGTTACAATATGGGTAAATCTCAAAAAGATGATGACGATGACGACGAAGATTAAAAGAACGGTTATTTTTTTAATAGTTTTACAAACTGCAATAGCTCTTTTACTCTTTATTTCGAAAGCAGTTTTTGCAAGCTTTGAGGTTGCGCTGCTTTCAGGAGCGGTGATTATCATGGGATCGTTGTACGCATATCGAAATATGATTCGTACCCGAACGCTTGGTGTAGAGATTGAGGATAACAAAGACATCATCGATATGATGGATGATCCTTACGATTTATACGAAGAAGAACGACAAGACGAAGTACAAGATATTAAAGAGCTAATTAAAGAAGAAAAAGCGAAACAGAAGCAAAATATTATTGAAAATACCACTAAAAATTCAGCTGCATGGGTTTCAGTGTATCGATTGCTGCCGTATGCTTTTTTAGTATTAGGCTTTCTCGGACTTCAGAATAATCATTCATTAACACTTCTCCCCTATATGACAGGCTTAGGTGTTGGGATGATTACTGGATATCTCTTGGCAAAAGAGTGGTTTTAGCAATTAAAAGCTAAAACTACGTTGTAATCATTGGAATATTGATGGTTATTTTCGTCTCTTTTATATCGATAGAAAGATGATTTTCTTCAGCGAGATGGGTGAGGTCAGCGATGTATTTACGGTTCATAACAGGGGCTGAGAGTTCAATGGCGAAAAGTGAGTATTTAACATTTTCAAATTTAACGTGTTCCCCAACCCTAAAATAAAGTCGTGTCAATATGCTCAAATTATCAGTAAATGATTGATATATCTTATTGAGTAATTTGATAAAATATTCTGCATGCAGACGTATTTCAGGTAAAGTAGGGTCAAGTTCTTTGGGATAGCGAATCGTACTGCCTATCGAGTTAGAACTGATACACAAATCAATCAATGTATAGATATTGATCAATTGACCTTCAGGTTTTTGTTTGGCAAAATTAAAAGAGGGGAGTTGATAGAGTCGTATACCTATTTGTTCTTCATCCTCGTATCCTATGGTAATACCGAAAAATTTAAAACGTCCAAATTCAAGATCTAAAAAGGTTGTTTTGAATCCAAAAGATGAGCTTGCATAGGTGGTTGCTATTTCATAAAGAACGGAAGCTTCAACCGCACCAAGTACGTATTGAGCTTCCGTATTGAGAGAGAGTATTTTACCATTCGAACTAAAAAGAACAAAGGGGTTGAAGTCAAATTCAATCCACTGTTGATCGAATGTCATCAGTCCTCGATATAATTTTTAAGTTTACGACCCACTTTTGGGTGTTTGAGTTTCTTGATTGCACTGCTTTCGATTTGACGGACGCGCTCACGGGTAACATTGAGCTCTTTACCAATCTCTTCTAATGTACGATCACTCTCGTCATCCATAATTCCGAATCGCATTTTAATAACGGCTTTTTCACGCTCATTGAGTTGCTCAAGAACCCCTTCGATTTGCACTTTCAAGTCATCTTTGAGAATGGCATCGGATGGAGAAATAGACATTTTATCTTCGATGAAATCACCAAAACGTCCATCTTCTTCATTACCGATCGGAGCTTCAAGAGAAATTGGCTCTTTCGTAATTTTAATAACATTTTTAACTTTTTCAACCGACAAGCCCACTTCTTCCGCAATGGTTTCAACATCCGGCTCTTTCCCGTGCTCTTGAAGATGCTTACGCATAATTTTATTAATACGATTGATAGTCTCAATCATATGAATCGGAATACGAATTGTTCGTGCTTGGTCTGCAATGGCACGACTGATGGCTTGACGAATCCACCATGTTGCATAGGTTGAAAATTTGTACCCTTTTTTGTATTCGAATTTATCGACAGCTTTCATCAAGCCGATATTTCCTTCTTGAATCAAGTCTAGGAATGGTAAACCACGATTGGTATAACGTTTTGCGATCGAGACAACAAGACGGAGATTTGATTTTGCCATACGAGTTTTAGCAATTTCAGAGATACTTTTACCCCGTTTGATTTGCTCTAAAATATCAGCAAGTTTTTCAGGCTCCATATCAAATCCGCCTTTTGAGGCTTCTTTGGTTTGGATCAGTTTTTTAATCTCCATGTAGGTACTGACCATTGTGGCTTCAGGTACTTTACTTGAAATCTCTTCTTTGGTTAGATCACAAATTTTTTCTAAAATTATTTTGTGATTTTTTTTGAGCTGTTCATTGAAAAGAGGAAGTTTGTATTCTAGGCGCTTAAGCTCACGGTCAAATCCTTCATCACTACGTAGTGCAGTTTCCATAGAACGAACTAACTCATTGATAAGTTTAGACGTAGGTCCTAGATCTAGCAGTGCTTCTTTGAGTGTTTTTTTCTTAAAACTGAGCGTAAGAAAAAACAAAACGTAATCCGAGTCCATTTGTTCAAGAGTACGCTCTTCAAGCATTTTTTCTGTTGCTTTAGACCACTCTTTTTTTGCTTTTTCAAGAGCTTTAAAAGAGGTAACAACTTTTTCAATACGTTTTTTATCTTTGACAGAAGGAGCTTTTTCTTTTACTTCTTCCTCATCATCCGTAGTGTCATCATCGCTGTCACTTTCTGTTTCTTCTTCTTCGCCATCTTCAAAGCTCTTAAAAAGTTCTTTGACACGACGTTCACGATTAATAAGAGGGTCTTTATAATCGAGGATGAAATCGATCAAATACGGAACAGAACAGATCGCATCGATAATAATACCTTCACCTGACTCCATACGTTTTGAGATTTCTACTTCTTCTTCTTTGGTTAAAAGAGGAATTTGTCCCATTTCTCGTAAGTACATACGAACAGGGGAATCAGAGCGTGACCACTCAAGAAGCTCATGCTGTTTAAGAATATCAAACTGATCACTGCTTGCTTCTTCAATATATTTAAGTTGTGCTACACGACGTGCTTCAGCTTCTTGCTGATTGAGCATTTTGGCATGTTCAGATGACGTAAAAAGACAAATTTTGTATTTTTCGGCCAATTTTAAAATATTTTTGGCTTGAGCAGAGGTGGGCTGCTTGTCGTAGGCTTCGACGATTGCTTCATAGGTTAAGCAATTTTTCGATTTGTGTTCTGAAAATAGTGTTTCGAGATGTTTGTTTAAATCTTTGACGCTCATACGCTAAAAGCTCCCTTGCGGTTTTAAAAAGAATCGGATTATACCGAAATATTATTAAGTGAGTCTAAATTGGAGTTATTAAAAAGTGGAATAGCCTTTGCTTAAGATGTCTAATATTGAATTTGGAGTGTGCCAATGCAAACTGGATATTATGCTGCGACCGGAGGAATGATTGCTCAATTCAATCGTATGGATACGATTGCAGCAAATCTTGCAAACGCCAATACATCTGGATATAAGCACGATCAATTGATTACAGGTGATTTTGCAAAAATTTATAAAGAGGCGCGTGATACGCTGCCAATTGAGAATAATACGACAGAAGCTGCTTTGTATTTAAATCGATCATTGGCTCGTGTTCCTCAAATCACCGATTCGTACACTGATTTTTCGCAAGGTACACTTCAAAAAACTGACAATACCCTCGATTTGGCTCTTTCTAGAAATGATCAATTTTTTGCGGTAAAAACTCCACAAGGAGTACGTTTAACACGGGATGGTCTCTTTACTCTTAATGATGAAGGAAAACTGGTCAATAAACAAGGATATGAAGTTCTTTCCAGCGATTATTTTCAGTCTAAAACTACCATTACACTTAATCCTCAAGATTCTATTATAACCATTGATAAAAATGGACTTATTAGTACCAATGTTCCCGGTTCTACCCAAATGATTGCCGGAAAAAAGATTATGGTAGTTGAACCGCAAAATTTACGATTGCTCAAGAAAGAAGGTGACAATCTCTATATTCCTGATCCTTCTGTTGAACTGACTCCCATTGACCAAAGTGGTGGTGTTTTGCAAGGTTATACGGAAAAAAGTAACGTCAATGCCGTTAGTGAAATGATAGGACTAGTGGAAGCCAATCGGTTAGTAGGAATGTACCAAAAAGCTATGGATGCACAAATGAATGATATGAATCGCGATGCTATTGAAAAAATCGCTGTAACTCGACGATAATTTAAGGAGATAAGACCATGATGCAATCACTTTATACCAGTTCTACGGGAATGATGGCAATGCAAACCCAAATCGATACTACGGCGAATAATATTGCCAACGTTAACACCATGGGATATAAAAAATCTCGTGCAGAATTTGCGGATTTGATGTACAAAGTTATGACGTATGCAGGAACGTCTACCAGTGATACTACTAAATCTCCAACAGGAATTGAAGTGGGTCTTGGGGTTCGTCCAACGGCCATTAATAAAATCTTTTCTGAGGGAAGTTTAAAACAAACGGATAATTCTCTTGACTTGGCGATTACGGGAAAAGGATTTTTGAAATTGCAATTGCCAAATGGTACGGAAGTGTACACCCGTAATGGATCATTAAAAGTGGATCAAAATGGGACACTGGTAAATTCTGATGGGTATACAGTGATTCCTGAAATCGTTATTCCGGATGATGCCATTGATATTAGTATTGGAACAGACGGTATTGTCAGCGTCACGCAACCGGGTCAAGCACAAGCTACTCAAGTAGGGCAGCTTACTCTCACCAATTTTATCAATCCGGCGGGTCTGCATGCTATGGGAGATAATCTTTTTGTCGAAACGGACAGTTCTGGTCAGCCGGTTGAGGGGACTCCTGGAGATACGGGATTGGGAAGCATTAGACAAGGATTTGTGGAGCTTTCAAACGTTCAGTTGGTTGTTGAACTTACTGATCTTATTACAGGTCAGCGTGCATACGATGCAAATTCAAAAGTAATTACGACAAGTGATGAAATGTTGGCAACCACCAATGGATTGAAACGATAAGATAATCTCATTTATTT
>Ga0172379_10009235_pt1 | contig 12206 bp, 10 predicted proteins | sample GrowelOW334metaG_FD_119756 | JGI IMG/M metagenome (GOLD analysis project Ga0172379, IMG submission 119756) | Groundwater microbial communities from an aquifer near a municipal landfill in Southern Ontario, Canada - Groundwater well OW334 metaG | ecosystem: Environmental > Aquatic > Deep... | reverse complement strand
ACGATTCGCGGTTCGGCCATAATGTTTACTTTAGCTTTGTAACCATTGGTGGCTAAAAAACTAGTGAGTCCAGCGGTAAGATTTGAACTAAGACCAGTAGCTGCACCTTTAACCAAAGTGGCTAAACCGGTAGCATCAAGACTGATGTCACCCCAGTGCATTCCCATGTTAGTTCCCTTTTCCCACTGTACCATTACAAACTTGGCGCTGATTTCGATTTGACGTTTTACTTTATCAACCATTTTGATATCTCTTTCAATTCTACTTAGAACATCTGGAGGACCAGTTAGGGTGATAATGTTTCCGTCTTTACTGCTTTGAATGTAAGGTTTGTAATACTCACTTAATTGTGAAATTACTTTTTCCGCGGCGCGATTAGTTTTAACGGTTCGTGTTTCAGTTAGAGCATCAAAACTTGGATTCTCCGGCAGAGTTCTGCCGACCAAGTAATAATTCCCTTCTTTAACGTAACGAAATTTATAACCGCCGGGATAAAGAATCATTTTAAGGGCCGTTTCAAGTGGCACCTTATCAAGTGTAACAGAGACACCACCTTCGACCGTTAGGTCAGGAATAATATTTATTCCCGTTTGCGTGGCGACATCCATTAAAGCAGCTTTGATATCGGCTTCAACAAAGACATTGCTAACCTTTGCTTGGATAGCCAACGCTTTATCTTGATCAATCATCATTGCCTGGTAGACACTGTCAGCCTCATTAATCTCAGAGGCTTCCAGATTTTGGATTTGCTCCTTGGTAAGCGTTGGTTTTTCAACCACGGGAATCATAGCTACTTTAGCTGTTTTGCAACCGCTAAAAAATATAGCCACAACAATCATTAACGCTAAACTCTTCAAACATGTTTTCATTTTAGGACCCTCTCTTTTAAATTTTGGTTGATTTTTTACCTTTAATTACTTTGATAAGAATTGCCAACAGAATAATAATTATTAAACCTGCAAAGCCAAAACCGGCATACATGAAATTAATATTTTTTAAAACTATTGGTTCTTCGGCTTTCTTTTCTACGACCGCTTCCTCTGCAGGTTTTGGTTCTTCAACCACCGTTGGTTGGTCGTCAGCTTTTTTTTCTACATCTGCCTCCTTAGCAGGTTCACTTTTTTCGCTTGCTTGAACTTTTTTATCAGCTTCTTTTTCCACCTTTTCAACGGGAATTGGTGTTCCTGGTTTATAAATTTCAAGCGCGATTTTAGTGGCCTTGCCTCGGTCAGTTTTTAAAACAATACCAGCTTTTATCACAGGTTCCTTAAATTCAGAAACTGAAATAATTACCTGAATGTTTCTCACTTCACCTGGTTTTAAACTAAAGCTTTTAGGATTAATTTTTATCCAGTCGTCAGATTCAACAGACACATTAACAGCACGATAATCAGTGTTGGTAATTTTAATTATTTGTGTTCTCATCGCTTTAGCCGGAATTGTTAGTTGAAGTTTTTTGCTTTCAACACTAAGAAATTCGACTTCAGCTTCGTTTAGCGAAGTTGCTCTCTTGATGGAGAACTTTTGCGTTATTTTGGCTTTTTTAAATTCATAGCCATAATTATAGCTTGCCTCAGCGACATAGTCACCACGTGGCAATTGTCTGCCGACAAAACCTCCAAAATCACGCATCGCACCAGGAAACACGAAAGCTTCTTTTTTTGCACTACTAAAAGCTTTTAAATCAAATTTACCAAAATTTATTTTACCATCCGCACTTCTAATTATGACATCGCCTACGACATCAAGATGAATGTCTCCAGAGTTCTCAAAAGTAGAAATAATCTGTGCTAAACTATCAGTTTCAATAACTTTAAGTTCAGTGGCTTCAGCTTTTTTTTGATAAGTTCTACCAGGCACGTCGAGAACAACAACAACAGCCACTCTTGATTTCATTTGAATGTTCACGTGTCTTTTTGTATCCTTAGCGTCAGTAAAAATCTCAGGTTCTACCATTATGACGGCATAATACTCACCAGAAACAGCTGAGGACGGAATGGAAATTTTAAATTTAACTTTTTTCTCTTGCCCTTCGAATATGGTAAGTTTAATTTTTTCCATTTTAATCCATTTAACAGCCGAATTTTTGCTGTCTTTAATAGTATCAAATGTTAAAGCTCCAGAACGACTCATAAATAAATCTGAAGGATAAATTAACAAATTTTGACTCTTAAGGCCCTTAATACCAGATAAACTCAAAACTAATTCTTTACTCGATCCACGCGGAATAGACAAATCATATCTAACCGGCGATACTTTTACAGCATACACGTAACCTACAAAGAGGATTAGTGCTAAAACAAATAACATTTTCTTTTTCATCTCTTACGATTTTTTTGTTTTTAGATTTTAATTAAATTTATTATTATTTTTGCATTATACATTCCAGCGTCATCCGATTGATTGGCTGAAACAGGTTTGGAAGAGGTTTTTACCTCTAGGTCCAGGTATAAAGTGTATGGGATTTCCAATCTGAGCGGAAAAACCACAACTTTAATTAGAGCCAGTTCTTCTGGAGTTTTGTTTACAAAAACAAAGGGTTCCAATATTCCTGGTGAAAATATTCTCCCCGAATACAATGTTGGTAGCTTGTCAATATTTAAAGCCGCTACACTGCGTCCTGAAGATTTTTTTCCAATTTCATTTTTCTGCAATATCATCTGATCTTGCAAGAAAATAACTTGTCGTGGGCCAATTAAATTTTCACCCAACACCGCTCCACTAATAGCACCTACACTTGAGCTACCCGGAATATTTATATTTGGTAATATAATATTCTGAGCCGAACAAAAAAGGGGTATTAGAAAAGCCAAAAAAAATAACATTTTTAATCTTTTCATCTCTCTTTTTTTATTTATTGGTTTATGTCAAATAACTCTAGTTTTAATAAAAAAACTATGACTGAATAATATAACGTATTATTAATAATTTGTCAATAGATAGACAAAGAAAAAAGGCATCTCAATTGTTGAGATGCCTTTTAAAAAGATTAAATGCAAAAATTTTTACAATGCGGCGTAAGTTGCGACAACCTGGCAAGTATACAAACCTGCATCGGCACTTTGATTCCATGTGTTAGCGTTGCCAAAATCCGGAGATAAATGAGGTAAGGCGGCTGACATAAAGATTTCAGTAATAACTTCTCCATTATGAGGAGTCTGAAATGAAAGACTTTGATTTGTGAAAGTTCCGGTATTTGCACCTTCAGGACCAGAAACAAACGACATGTCTTGTCTTTCAAAACCAGCTAACTCAGCGTTGTAATAGCCATTAATGTAATTTCTGATAACAATAGATGTCTGCAAACGATCAGCTCCATTTCCGTTTAATTCCGTGCGGGAAAGGATTGGCATACCACTGTAAGTTACCGTAAATGGGCAATTTGCGTAAACGTTGTCTTCCAAACGAGTTTTCCATTGAGGAAATCCGACCAAATTTTGACTTCCGGCGATTCCAGGATTAACTTTCGTATGATTCCAAGAACCTTCCAAACCAACGTTAACCGTTCCTTCAGCAACCGCAATCCACTTTTCAACCGTAGCGCTAAAATTAAAAGTAGTCGAAGCTGACTGCGCACTCACTTTCTGAACAAAACATACCATAGCGATCATAATCGCAAGAACAAAAATAGATTTTTTCATTTTACATTTTTTTTACCTCCAAACACATGCCTGGATTATTCTAATTTCCATTAAGTAATGAAAGTCAAAATGATCCAAACAAGTTATTCTTAGATAAGTGCAAAAAATGTAATATTTGTCAAAGTTCCAATTCCGTAGAAATAAATTACCAAATTATTTTATCCTTGTCAAGGGGTTTAAGCTTGGCTCAGAAACTTAGTAGATTTAGCTACTAATGTCAATTACTGGTAACTTGATTAGACTTTAGCAAGTTAGTAAATTATTGTCAACTACTGCAGACCTTAGTAAAATTTAAGGCTATATAGTGCGTTAAAAGGCTTATTTTATGGCCTAAAATAGATTATCTGTCCAATAAAAATAAATTAACTTTATTTAACTTTTAACCATAAAAATATAAATTATTTTTTTATTTTAAAAAATGTCATAGTTATCAACAGCCTATCTTTGTAACCTTAGGGAATATTTATTAGTAAAAAAAGCTTTTTTGACCAAGAAAAAAGGTAAACATTGTGTTTACCTTTAATTATTCAATATAAATTATTTTCTCAATTTGCGATATGTCATAATCAGTAACTCCTAACTCTCCGTTAAAGGTCAAGACTATTTCCATAAAGCGTTTCTCTCCCAAATAAAATCCGCGAGTTTTATATTTTTTATTATTGTGAAAAACTACAATCTCATCAGACTTATCAAGAGCAAGGTGGACTAGGGTCCAATAACCTCCGTCTTTATTATCTTTAACTTGTTTTACCAAGGGTGTAAAAACACCACTGAGATATTTAACGGTATAACTGCGCTCTTGGTTTTTAATGTTTTGACTGGTAAAAGAAATATCTAAGTTTTCAACTGGACCAGTAACTTTTAGCCAAAGTTCTGAATTGTTAATACTAATAAAATTGTTAACGTAGATGTTTTCTTTTTTGCAAGAGAATGACAGGAACAGAATAAGTAATAATAAAAAAGTTTTCATTAGAACAGTTTTAGGGTTGTAGAAAAAAAACCGGGGATGTGAATTGTACACACCACACCGGTTTCTGATTATTTACAAACAATCGTTATCTTGCGATTTGATCGATATTGATAGTTTGTGTTTCGATAGTAATGTCGTCGTCTGTCAAACCAATTGGTTTACTGTCGACGGTTCCAACTTTGTCAGACTTGAGAATTAAGGCCAATCCTTTTCCTAACTCTAGAGCAGGAACAGTTTTGGTAATTGTGGTGATGTTGTCGATTTTGATTGTAACAACAATATTTCCCACAACTTTCTTATCAAGACCTTCATAGACGGTAACTTGTCCACCACCAGTGATATTTGCGGTAGTAGCAACGTTTTCAACTGAATACTTAAGAATTGGCCAACCTGCATCGGTTGTTGATGTGCCCAGTGTTGTGGCATCGATATCAATAGTTGATAACTTGTAAGCCACACTAACAGCAAAAGTATAACCTGGCATGCTTGTCAGGTCGTCGATGTTAATCGTTAACGCGTCACCCATTCTTTTTCCTTTAAAGTTTAAAGGAAATAAATTTGCAGTTGGATGAAAATCATGAATTCCAATGTAAGCCACTTTTTTGTCGGCGTTAAGAGTTTTTGTGACAATCCTCAAATCCTCCATAGGAGTAAAGTTTGAATACAAAGACTCACTCACGGAAAAGGTAATAGGATTATTTCCTGGAGTTTTCCACCACTTGTCACCGGCAGATCCTGCAACCAATTCATCACCGTTTACCAGCGACCAGCCAGAAGGAGCGATTATGTCTTTTTTGTACATATACCAAATCCTGGTTACGCCAATCGGGGTTACCGGAGCAGACTTGAAAGTTAAATCATAATCATCAACGGTGATTTGACCGGCAATCACGCCCACTTTTGTAGGACCATCGGAAACGGTAGATAATTCTTTGCTGCAAGAGATAAATACGAACATTGAAACCAACACGACTGAGAACATTACGTAAAGTTTTTTCATCTTTAATTATTTTTTGTTTTTATTTACCTCCAAACAATATGTTTGGATTATTCTAAGTTCCATTTCAAAAATGAAAGTCAAAATAATCCAAACAAAATGTTTTAAGTAAAAAACAAGATGTTTTTAAGGTTCTTATGAAACGAAATTTCACTTAAGTCAAACTTTTTTCGAATTCAACTTTTTTATACTATCACAATATGAAATTCTTGTCAATACCCCAATACATTGACAAATATATTAATAAATGAAAGGATGTATAGACAAAATTGTTAATTAACATTATTAATCATTAATCATAAAAAAGTCTAAGTCATGAAAACAATTAGAAATTTTTTTCTTTTTTCCGCAGATGGTCCGTTTTCTGCTTCATTCTTTGTAACCGCCCTAATTGCCTGTGTATTAATTTTCCTGGGAATTGCCTATCTATCTGTTACAGGAAAGATTCCGGATTGGGTTATGATTGGAAATGGAGCACTTGTACTAGGTTTATTTTGGCTACTTTTAGGCATAATAAATGCGATTGTTGCTAACGTCAAAATAACCGTAATGCATCCGGAAAAGTACAAAAAAGGTTTTATTCTTTATCCTAATGGAGAAAAAAAAGAATATAAAAGGCCTGTTTGGGGAAAATTCCCAACCAGTACTGAATAACTATTTAACGATTACTTTACAAGAGGGAAAACAATTTCCCTCTTTTTTTTATAAAAAAATACTACAAGTCTTTGTAGTATTTTTTCTTTTGAGCCGTCTTCGGGATTCGGACCCGAGACCTTCTCCTTACCATGGAGATGCTCTACCAGCTGAGCTAAGACGGCCTATTTATTTATGTCTAACGCCACTAATAATAAATGATTTGACTAAATTAGTAAATAGCTTATTCTTCAAGTTTATCTTCAACTTTGGCAAAGTCTTCAATTCCCTCAACTATTTCAGTTAGTTCAACTAATTTAGCATTTTCTGGATTAACAACTCGTAAACGTTCGAGTATTTCAAGAGCAAATTTTTTATCTTTTTGTTCAATCGCTAAGTTAAGAGCCAAATCTAAATAACGTGGATTATTTGGTTCAAATTCTAAAGCTTCACGAATATGATCCAAGGCCTCACGATAATCAGCTAAATTTTCATTAACCCAAGCAAGTAAAAAATGGATTTCTTGTAAAGTAATATCACCAGTAAAATATTCTTCTTTAGAAGCCTTGGCTAATTTTAAAGCGTAACCATAAGTTTGACGAGCTTCCGCCCATTTTTTTCCTTTTGAATAAACATCGGCTAGCGCCATAAAGGCTGGTAAATTTTTTTGCTCTAAACTAATTATTTCAATTAGACTAGTTTCAGCCTCATCTAAATTATCGGCTTTTAAACTATCTTCCGCTTTTCTAAATAAATTTCGAATATGTTCCCGACGTTGTGACAAAGTTAATTTTTTGCTTTTACGATAATAATCTTTCAAGGCTTTTAATTTATTGTGAGCGGAATGCAGTGGTCCTGAGGAAAGTTTATTTAAAAAATGCCAAGCCTTAATAAAAACTTGACCCCATTTAGCAAAGTCTCTTTCGATTCTCTTTTTGATAATTTGATCTTTAAATTTAGCTTCCTTTTGTCCGGGAATATTTTCCACATCTAAAATCGCCAAAGCGGGAAACTTCTTTAAAATAATTGTGGCAATAATAATTAGACATGCCAAAACTAAAATGATAGAGAATGTTACTAACATATATTTATATAGTTCTCTTAAACATTAACGATTTTAGAAAATTCGTCAACCTTAAGACTGGCACCACCGACAAGTAAGCCGTCGATATTAGGCCATTCTAGGAACTCAACGGTATTTTTTGAGCTAATACTACCGCCATATAAAACTTTAGGAATTTGACCAATTATTTCAGCCAGTAAGCCCTTAATGTAAACATGAGTGGCTTCCACTTCAGATGATGTGGCTGCTTTACCGCTACCTATTGCCCAAATTGGTTCATAAGCAATAACTAAGGAGGTGTCGCTTGTAACAATAAGTCCAGTTAATACTTCTTCAAGTTGACGACGAAGCACGGCGTGAGTTTTTTTCGCTTTATGAGCGGCTAAATTTTCACCAATACAAAAGACGGGGATTAAACCAGCGAACATTGCGCTTGTTAATTTTTCTTTAAGTAAAGTAGCGTCTTCTTTAAAATTTAGACGACGTTCACTGTGACCGACTAAAACATATTTAGCGCCTAATTGTTTTAAGGATTTAGCACTTACTTCCCCAGTATAAGCACCAAGGATTTCTGAAGCGACATCTTGTGCTCCTAATTTAAGAGGTGATTTTTTTAAAATTTCACGAACAGCGCTTAGTGAAGTAAAATCTGGAACAACAACTATTTCATTTTTAATTTTCTTAAAACTCTTATTAAACGCTTTAGCGAGCGTCAAACTACTATTATAATCCAGCTGCATTTTCCAGTTAGCAATAAATAATTTTTTCATATTTTACGGGTTGATAATAAATAAGTGATAATATCATATCATAAGTAATGGTGTTTTGCTAATTAATTTTAACTTTTTTGATTTATTAATGACACTAAAAATCAAAAAGACTCTGTTTAAAACAGAGTCTTTTTGATTGGCCTAAGTACTGGCAAGGGTATTAACGATAGTCAAACAAATTTTTGACACCTCCCCCTACTACTCGGACCTAGAATTATTATAACATATTATATTATCGAGTCAATAATTAATCTTATAAACTTTTAGTCCAAGCGATAGTTCTTTTTACGCCTTCAGTAATATCCACTTGTGGCTCCCAGTTTAAGATTTTTTTAGCAAGATCATGTGACAGGCAACTGCGACGTTGTTCACCTGGTTTGGCGGGAATATGAATTGGGGTAAACTCAGCGCCAAGCGAAGCCGAAATTGCGGCAACGACATCAATAACAGTTATTTCTTTGCCGCAACCAATATTTATTTCGCCTTGATAATTTACTTCTTTAGCGCGGGATAATCCGGCAACAACATCGTCAACATAAACATAATCGCGAGTTTGCATTCCATCGCCATTTATTACACATTCTTTTCCGGAAACAGCATGATCAATAAAAATTGCGACTACTCCCGCTTCTCCGCCTTTATATTGACGAGGGCCGTAAACATTGGCGAAACGTAAAATTGTATAATCTAAACAATAAACTGTTTGATAAAACTTACAATATTTTTCAGTCGTTAATTTATGAATTCCGTAAGGTGATAAAGGATAAGTTGGGGCTGATTCAGTGGTGGGGATTTCTTCGGCTTCACCATAAATTGCGCCACCAGTTGAGGAAAAAATAAATTTCTTTACCTCGAAGTTGCGACAATTTTCCAAAATATTTAAAGAGCCGACGGCGTTAACGTGATTATCAAAAACAGGATCACTGACAGAAATTCGCACATCAATTTGAGCGGCTAAATGATAAACAATTTCCGGCTTTTCAATTTCAAAAACTTTAGTCACGTCAGGTGAACAAATATCTAATTCGTAAAATTTAGCTTGAGGATTTATGTAATCACTTTTACCAGAGATTAAATTATCAAGCACGACAAGTTCGTGGCCTTCACCAATTAATTTATCAACTAATGTGGAACCGATAAAGCCAGCGCCCCCAGTGACTAATATTTTTGACATATGTTTTTGGTTATTTATAGTTCTTATATAATAGCATAAAATCTTAAAATTGTTTTTATAAATAAAAAAATAACCCGTTTCCTTTGTAGAAACGGGTTATAAGTGATAAGAGATTAAACTTTTTTATTTTTTTCTCTTTTTTTCTTTTTGAAATGTAAGCATTAAATCGCCATAGAAAATTTCGTTTGGTTTGACTTTGAATTTCCTAATTGCTTTTAGAACTTTAACGATGTCGTTAGCAGATGGAAGTGGTGTTTCAAGTAAATCAACAGGAGCTTGTGGGACTTCGGTAAGAATTTCATTGTCTTCACCGATTGGAATAAATGTCCAGCCTTCGGGTAAATTATAGCCTCCCTGAGAAATTTCACCGAATAAATTTCCGCAATGCTGCCGATAAAAATCAACCACGCCACCAACTCTTTCAACTCTGTAAGCTGTTTCGCCTGATTGTAAATTTACCTGACGAACACCATCTGAAAAAGTCATTTGAACAGTTACTGAATGAGCAGCCGAAAGAGAACGAATTACTCCTCTTTGAATTCTGGTAGCCCGCGGACGATTTGGATAAGCCGAATCAATTTGTTGCAATGCAATAATAGCTTCGTCTGAAAGTCCACCGGGAATCATAGGATTGCGGTTTAAATCAACTGGTCGCCTCGTAAGTAACCTGGTGAAAAAAATAGTAAAGGCAATAACTGCGAGGATAAATAGCATAAACCACCAAGCATTTCGTTTACCTTCTTCTTGTTCAGCTTTACTCCGCTCCACTGGTTCAGTAACTTTAACTTTAATTGTATCAACTGGTGCTGTTACAAGTTGTCCGGCCAGATACTTTTGAGTTAGATACCAAATACAATCGTGTTTACCATCCGACGGATAATCAGCAATCCAAGCTTCAGTGCCTGAACCAATACGAGCCGGAAATAAAACCGTGTCGCCGATTTGAATAACATTTAAATCTTTGAAACGATTTTTATTCAGATCCAAGGCTTTTTGATAGACAGAACTAAACTCCGTCGGCCTGGTCTGGAAAGAATCGGTTGAATAATTAGCAAAAGTTGCTACCGTTACAAACAGAACAAAAAACAAAGCAATAATCGATTTTTTCATTTTTGAAATTTATTAAGTGAATATACAATTTAGTTATTTACCAAAATTCCAATGTTTTAGAATTTTAATAAATAACTAAATCTTCCCCATAAATTTCGTATTTTTAACGTGCGGCACAACATCAGAACTATATCACATTTTACTATTTATGTCAATAGATATCAAAAACAGTAATTATTAACCCCTATGTCAACTGGTTGCTAAGACACTATTTCCCTGTTATAATATAAGTAATAACAGTTTTAAAATTAATTGAAACACTCCTACCTAATAGGTGTTTTTTATGTTTATGAGCGAAAAAGATAAAAAAAATGACTATGGCGCTGACGCCATTACCGTCCTTGAGGGTCTAGATCCAGTTAGAAAACGTCCTGGAATGTACATCGGTTCAACTTCTACATCTGGCTTACATCATTTAATTTGGGAAGTGGTAGATAACTGTATCGATGAAGCGATGGCTGGTTTTGCTAACGAAATTACCGTTATCCTTGGTAAAGACAATATGGTCTCAGTTGCTGATAATGGTCGTGGTATTCCAGTTGATAAAATGAAAGCTACTGGTATTTCAGCCTTAGAAACTGTTTTAACTAAATTACACGCTGGTGGAAAATTCGGCGGCACTGGTTATAAAATTTCTGGTGGTTTGCATGGTGTTGGTGTTTCTGTAGTTAATGCCTTAAGTACCTATCTTAAAGCTGAAGTTCGTCGTGATGGCAAAACCTACATGCAAGAATTTAAGATTGGTATTCCTCAAGCCCCAGTTAAAGAAGTTGGCAAGAATAAAGAAAACGGAACAACTATTACTTTTCAAGCTGACCCAACAATTTTTCCTGATACCGAATATAATTGGACTAAAATTTTAGATCGTTTAAGACAACAGTGTTATCTTACTAAAGGTATCACTATTAATATTATTGATGAGCGTGATGGCCACCGAGCTAAAAAATATAAATTTCACTTTGAAGGTGGAATTAAATCATATGTAAAATCTTTGCACCGTGGCAAAACAAAAAAACATGATTCAATTTTTTATTTAGACAAAGACGTAAACGATTGTAAGGTTGAGGTTGCCTTGCAATATAATGATGAATATAACGAAACAGCTATCGCTTTTGCTAACAACATCCATAATCCTGAAGGTGGAACTCATATGGTTGGTTTTAGAACAGCGCTTACTCGAACTTTAAATAATTACGGACGTAGCAAAAATTTACTTAAAGAAAAACAAGAAAATTTAACTGGTGAAGATGTTCGTGAAGGACTAACCGTTATTATCAGTGTTAAATTACCTGACCCCCAATTTGAAGGTCAGACTAAAGGAAAACTTGGTAATGCGGAAATGAAAACTTACGTTGAACAAAGTTTCGGTGAAGCTTTTAATACTTTCTTAGAAGAAAATCCTAAAGAAGCTGAAGCGATTATTGGAAAATGTGTCTTATCTTCTCAAGCCAGACTGGCGGCTCGTTCTGCTCGTAATACTATTTTACGTAAAGGGGCACTTGAAGGAATGACTTTGCCTGGTAAGTTAGCTGATTGCTCTTCTCGCCACCCTGAAGAATGTGAACTTTATATCGTTGAGGGAGACTCCGCTGGAGGCAGTGCTAAACAAGGACGTAATCGTCGTTTTCAAGCCATTCTTCCTTTGCGTGGTAAAATTTTAAATGTCGAACGTGCTAGACTCGACAAAATGTTAGCTAACCAAGAAATTAAAAACTTGGTGATTGCGATGGGCACAAACATTGATGATCAATTCGATGTTGATAAATTAAGATATCACCGAATTATTATCATGACTGATGCCGATGTTGATGGCGCTCACATTCGAACCCTGTTACTTACTTTGTTTTT
>Ga0172379_10009234_pt1 | contig 12207 bp, 22 predicted proteins | sample GrowelOW334metaG_FD_119756 | JGI IMG/M metagenome (GOLD analysis project Ga0172379, IMG submission 119756) | Groundwater microbial communities from an aquifer near a municipal landfill in Southern Ontario, Canada - Groundwater well OW334 metaG | ecosystem: Environmental > Aquatic > Deep... | reverse complement strand
TAAAGGAAAATAAAATGAATGAAATAACTACAAGAACAGATGAATTTGGAAATAAATCTTGGTATTTGAATGGAAAACTTCATCGAGTTGATGGACCAGCTGTTGAATATGCTGATGGAACTAAATATTGGTATTTGAATGGAGAACGTCATCGAGTTGATGGACCAGCTGTTGAATGTGCTGATGGAACTAAATATTGGTTTTTGAATGGCAAACAAATATTAGAAAAAGATTTTATTCCTAAGAAAAAAAGTCAACAACTATTTCTTTTTGAAGATGAATAACTATTGACAAAAAAATTTTTTTAGAGTATAATTAAGTAAAGGTGGAAAATATGTATAGGTTTGTTCATGATGAAAAAGACATTAATGATTTTTCTAATATAATTTGGAATAAAAATAGAAAACAAGGTGAAGTGTTTTTTATGAGTTTATCTGCTCGTGGAAAATATTTATCAAAAGAAGAAAGATTAGAAATTGGATTATCTGGTCAAGAAATGTTTGAGCGTAAAATCGTTCGTTATCCAGATAGGCTTTTTTTCTTCTGTTAGAAGATATGAAAGCGAGGAAGGTTCTTATCTTTCAAAATCTGGAAATTCAATACCACAAAAATGCATGGTAATTTATGCCAATATAAATCCAAGTAATGTAATCAAAGCTTTTAGTGAAATTCAAAAAACTATGAATGATTATTTTGTTGAATTGACTACTCACGGTATTAATAGTAATAGTGAAAAAATTAAAGAAACCCTTGAACGAATGACAAATATGGATAGAGCTTTTCTTAACGCTTATCAAACAAATGTTGGAACAAGAAATTGGATTGATGTTGATATTGATAGTAAAAATTTTGATGTGGTTTCTTATATTCACAGAATGATGGATGAAAATAAAGTAATTTATACTACAATCGAAACCAGGGGTGGTTATCACGTTCTTCTTTATAAAGAAACAATTAAATTTAATTTTAATTTAATAATCGAAAAAGCACAAAAAATCCTTTTAGAACACGGAGAAGAAACGGAGTGCATTGTTAATGTAAACAATATGGTTCCGATCCCTGGAACTTTACAAGCAGGATTTCCTGTTAAGTTTGTTAGAAACGATAATGGTGATATTTTGATGGCGAAGTTATGGGAATGACACAAATACCTGCCCCATATGACTTAACGGATGATGAAAGATTTCAAATTAATTTTAGTTTAAGAATGCAACTGTTATTTTTAAAACTATTTGATAACAAAGAATATAAAAAACAATTTAAAAGAATTCAAGACATAAACAATGAAAAATACAGAGAAAAAAGAAATAGGTGGATTTCAAATAGACCTACACCACCATTTGCACCACCAAAAGGTGCAATAAAATTACCTATCAGATATACTAGGTATTAAATTTTTAGGAGATAAAACATGAAATTTAAAATTGGTGATAAAATAAGAATTCCAAAAACAAAATCCATTGGAGATGACATAAAAAATTCAATAGCAATAAAAATGGCAAAAGAAAAAAAACAAAACTTCCTTTATTTTAATGGAATAAGTGGGGAAAGGTTTTTATTGCATTGTTTTTTTGAATTGAATAATGGAGATTTTTTTAGTGAAAGTGATTTAGAAATTTATTCTAAACAACTTTTTCTTTTTGATGATGATTAATTGAGGGGGTATAAAATTATGAAATTTAAACTTGGGGATAAAGTAAAAATACCTGAACAAAAAACTTTTGGCTTTCCTTATGAAACCAGTGAAACTAAAAAGTATGTTGATAAGTATAATCCAAAATTTTTGTATATAACTAATGTTTTTAAAAATCTTTACGATTTAGGAATAACAGAAACGATGCGATTAAACACTTTTAACGAAAATGATTTAGAACCTTATATAAAAAGTAATAGAATTTTTATTTTCGAGGAGGATTAAATATGTTAAAAGGTTTTATACTTAGAAACGAAAAAGAAGCAAAAGCTCTATTTGATAATGATACAGAAAAGGATAAATTTATTCGTTTTGTTTGGGATATCATTGATGAAAGAAAAGAAGAAATTGAAATAAAAAAAGAAAACGGAGAAAGATATGCTTTTTTTGGCAAAAAAGATAGTTTGCTTTTCGAAATAAACAAAAGATCTTTCAATTATTATTTTAAGAAAAAAAATATGCAAATTGAACTAAAATTTGAAGATGATTAATTAAGGAGTACAAAATTATGATGCACGGAACAATTAGATTTAATGATAGGTATTATTTCGTTTTTTTGATGAAGGATGATAAAAAGAAATATTATTTACCTTCCGATAAAGTATTTTCTCTAAAACATATGGGCGTGGATTTTAAGCCATTTCCACACTTCACAATCAATGATCCAATTGAGGAACTTTTTATTAAAGAAAACTCTGAATATCTTGTTCTTCCTCGATCTTTATGGGAAGTAAGAATGTCAAGCAATAGAGTTCTTAGCAGAGAAGAAGGCGGAGATAGAGAAGTCGTAAATAATTAATAATGAGAGAAATAAAAATACCAAATGAGATTTTAGAGAGAAATATTGTTCACGAAGCATTTCACAATGCTTCATTTTTTCTAAAAATTAGAAAATATATTGATACAACAAAAGACAAAGGTAAGAGTTATTTTAATGATGACAACCTTCAAAAAATCTTTAATCTTGCTTGTGCTTATTTTGATAAATACCAAAAAATTCCACAAAAAAACGAAGTTGAATTTTTATTAACAAAAATAGAAAAAGATGAAGATAAACTAATGTTAGTTAAATCTTGTCTTGGATTTGTTTTTGATTTAAAAGATAAACTAAATCCAGATTTAATTGACGATGAAACAAAACAGTTTATCAAGAAAGCAAGGGCGTTTGAAGGATTTCTTAAAGGGCAAGTGGAATTTGAAAAAGGAAATTACGATAGGTTAGCAGAAATATTTCAAGAAAGTGCTCAAGTAAATTTCGATAAAGATTTAGGTGTTTCAGTAAAAGATGTTGATAAGGTATTTGGGTTAATGGAAACAATAACGCCAGACGCAACTATTTCAACAGGAATGAAAAGCCTTGATAGACTTCTTGATGGAGGATTTTCTAAAAAAACTCTAATATCTCTAGCATCTCCACCTGGTATTGGCAAAACTTTAATTTTAGGTAATTTTGCCATACAAGCATTTTTACAAGGTAAAAAAGCATTAGTTTATTCTTTCGAAGTATCTGATGCAAGATTATTGCAAAGATATTTTTCTAATTTTTTAAGACAAACTAAAACTCAGTTATTGATTAATAATGAAAAATTAAAAGAAGTGGCAAAAGAATATATGTCAGATAAAGATGGGGATGTGGTTTTAAAAGTATATCCACCAAATACAATATGCACACATGATTTGATGGCACATATCAACGATCTAAAAATGTATAATGATTGGGTTCCTGATATAATTATTGTTGATTATCTTCTCATTATGAACGCTAATGATGCCAGGCTTTCTGTTGATGATAGTTATCATAACTTTAAAAGAGTTGCAGAAGATTTACGTTCTATGGCAATGGAGCTAAATGTTCCTGTTCTTACCGCTGTTCAAATTAACAGAGATGGAATGGATGATGCTGGTGGAAGTAAAGCAATCACCACAGCAAAGCAAATATCTGAAAGTCGTGGTATTTATGACACAGTAGATTTTTTCGCTACTATAAATCAAACTGCAAGACAAAAAACAAAAAGTGAACTAATGCTTTATGTTGATAAAAATAGAAATGGAGCTACTGGTGAAAAAATATATTGTGAAGTAGATTATAATTATATGCTTCTCCAAGAAAGAACTCCATCAGCAGCAGAAATAAAATCTTGACAAAAAAGTTTTTTATGTTATAATTATTATAAATTGAGGTGAATATGAAAATAGATGAATTAAAAAAAGGTGATACTCTTCACGTTAGAAATTTTATAAATGATGACGAATTATTTAAAATAACACAAGAATATTATCCATCTTCTAGTAAAGAAAAATTTCTTACAGATAATTGGTGTGAAAACATAAAATTAATGTTTGGAAAAACAGTTGTGGTTAGAAATATAAAAAAAATAGAATTTGAGATGTATAAAAAATTACCAACAATATCAGTTGATGAAATTAATTATTTCTTGTTGCCTTCTTTTTTTAGAGAATTTCATTCGCAACAACTATTTTTATTTGAAGAGGATTTATGAGAGAATTTAAAATTGGAGAAAGTTTAACATTTAGAAGTGATTTAACAAGAGAAAAGTTAGAAAAAATATATTCCGATTTTTTTTCCGGTACAGTTGATTATAATTATATTAATGAAATTATTGGTCTAGAAGGCAGTAAATTTGAAGTAAAAGAAATTGAAGAAAGAAAAGGTAAACTTGTTTATGGATTTATTGGCGTAAGACATATTTATCCATACCCTTGTTTTAAAGAATGTGTTTCACAACGAATTATTTTATTTGAAGATGATTAAAAAGGAGAAAAAATGGCAAACAAAGATTTAGAAGAATTGATAGAAAGAAACAAAGAGGCACTTATTCAAGAGGCAAGTAGGAGTTTTAATTCTATTGTTGAAGTCCTTAATGATATAGTTAGTGAAGAAACAACTGGAGAACCAGCAAAAGATTTGGATTTGGTAAGACAACAACTTATGGCATTATCTCTTAATGTAGGATTTCTTGGAGCAATTATGAACCAATTGATTATATTTATCACTGGGATAGTTCCTGATGACGAAGAGGGAGAAAAGCCAATGGGGTTTGCTTCTATGATGGAAGAAGTAAAACCAAAGAAAAGCAAAAAGAAAAAAATCTTGAAGAGGATTAACTATGAATAAATTTAAGATTGGGGATAAAGTAATTTATACAGCAGTTCTTTCTGATAGTCAAAATAATTTGCGAGGTAAAGTTGGAACAATAGAAGATTTTTCTAATAATTATGATTATCGTGTAGTTATTCCTGGCTTTGAGCATTCATTATTGAGTTGTCGAGAAGGAAATTTAAAATTAGCTTCACAGCGAATATTTTTATTTGAGGATGACGAATGAAAGAATATAAAATTGGTGATATAATTACAATCAGAAAAGATATTACATTAAAAAACATAAATGAATTAATGATCCCATATTTCGGGAAAGATGATTATTCATATTATTACAACAAACTACAAGCAAATGATTATTTTGGTGAAAAATTTACAATTACACACAAAACACTTTGGGACAACAGAAACGCAGGTGTTTTTAATTATGAATTAAAATGGGATCTTCCAGATTATATTTGCCCATCTCTATTTAAAGAAAGTGTTTCACAACGAATTATCTTATTTGAGGATGATTAAATCGTCAAGTTAATTATATGGAAAAAGAAATTAATGAAGATAGAAAATTCTCAAACAATCCTAATTGGAAAGGTTCAATAAAAAATCTTTCCAGGAGAGGTTGGCATTATAGAGTGGAAATAATGAAAGGAAAGGCAAAGGAACATAAATGTGTTCAATGTGGAAATATTGGGAAAGGACACGAACAAAGCGGAAATCATTGGGCATTCACTGGCGCATTAGATGGAGCACCAAGAAGCCTTTCTCAATTTATTGCTCTTTGTCGCTCTTGTCACTCCAAAAAAGATGGGAAGCATAAGAACTTCTCAAAAAAAACCAATGAAAGTTTTAAGGAAAAAGTTCTTAAATACTTAAAAAATTAATATTAAGGAAGTGCTATGAAAATCTCAGATCTTATTAAGGATAGTTTTGTTCCTACAGAATTATCAATTTTATTTAATGACACATTTGATGAAGAAATTCAAGAAAAATTTATAGAGCATATCAATAGTCATAAATATTATCTCAATCAAGAATATAATTTTGAAATTGATTTTTCAAAAGCGTTTGGTTCTTGGGTAGAATATATTTATATCCCTACTATTGTTTCGTTAATTAAATCAAAACTAATTAATGGATATGATGATGATAGAATTGGTTGGTTATTTTTTGACATACAAGATGATTGGAATGACTTGAAAGAAGAATTTCCAAATAAAAACATTACTATTAAAAACGCTGTTGATTACTTTTATGTGAAAGAATTTGAAGACAATGAATATACATTTTGTTATCGACCTCGTGCTGATGTTGAAACTAAACATTTTAGTTATTTATTTAAAATAATGAAATTAAAAATATTAAAGATTATCTAATAACTAAGGGAACCTTTCGGTTCCCTTTTTCTATTTTTTAATCACTGGTTCTTTTTCTTTCAATTTAAGATAAAGATTATTCAATCTTTCAATGTCTTTGTTTCCAACTAATTTTTTTCTAATACCAGCAACTAAAACACCCAAAGCGCCCAAACCAGCAACAGAACCAAAAACTTTTGCATTATCTCCCATTTGGGACCCAGCAACATCTGCTTTTATTCCACCAGCAATTTCATTTGCTTTGTTGGTTCCAACTTCTCCTAATATATTGTTATATTGATCATTAATTGCTTTATAAGCAGGATTAGAACTCCATAAACCAAAAGTCATCCAAGATGTGGCAGCAGCAGTTGGGTCGGTTGTAGCAATTCCAGATTTAATCACATTTGCAGCACTTAATTTTGCTTCGGTAGAAATGTTTTGTATCTTGGCGCCTTCTCTGCCAACAATTCCACTAATCCAATTACCAATGTTATCAAAAAAAGCAATACCAAAAGCAGCTATTGCAATAGCAGAAATTGCCAATCCAGAAATTTTCAATGCCTTAAACATTGCTTCTTTGTTAAGAAGGTTGATAAGTTCTTTATTTTCTTTGGTTAAAGTTGAATAAAGTTCTTGCACTTCTTTTTTTTGTTCAGGGGTTTTTACTGTTTTATACTTAGTTTCAAGTTCTTTAAAACCAAGAGTTAGTTGATTTAGTTTAATTTCAAGAGGAGCCAAAATTGGTTGTTTTATTTTTGCAGCAGATACTTTTTTAGCAAATTTTTCAATTCTTTTGCTGTTCTTAAAAAACACAATTCCTTCATTAAGGTATTCTTCTTTTTTGTTGTATTCGCTTTCTGTAATCATACCTGTATTAAGTTTGATTCTGTTTTTAATATCCATTATGTTCTCCTGTGATTAACTAATATTAACTTTCCAAGTTGTGTAGAAACCACTATGTTTAAGTGAAAATATTTTACTAACGAGGTCGCTGACAGCAGTCAAGAAGTGGCCAATTTATCATAAAAATGGTCATTATTTTTTTAAAAAAAGTGTTTATTAGATAAAATTGATCTTTTTATTTTTTTAAAAAAATACCCCCTAAAATGGGTCATTTTGACCCACAAATGCCTGTTTTTTCATATTTTTACCCCTAAAACAGCATATATTTAGGAAAGTAAACAAAATGTAAGAATATAAAAAAATATCCCCTACCTGTCGAAGGCACTATGTTTTTCTGGAATTTTCAAATCCCTAAGAGTATTTGAGCATATAAAACACTTAGACACCTATTTCAACAATGTGATTTATTTTAAAAAAACTATATATAATTTTTAAAATATATGATTTTTTTTCTCTTATATATATCTTAAAGGAAATTAGAATAATTCTAAATCAATGACTTGACAAAAAAAATTTTTTATAGTATAATAAAGAGGTAAAGCGGAAAAATGAAAATGGAAAGCAAGTTTTCGAGAATGAAAGAAAATGCGCTTGACAAAAAAAGTTTTTCGGTGTATAATAAAACGGTAAAGCGGAAAACCTAGAAAAAGAAAAATGGTTTTCTTGACTTGACAAAAAAAGTTTTTCAATGTATAATAAAAGGGTGAACAACTGAAAAGCGGTTCACATAAAATCCGGCGGTTCATCGAACACTTGACAAAAAAAGTTTTTCGGTGTATAATAAATGAGTAAAGCGGAAAAATCCGCAAGGAGTTCAAAATGGATTTAATGAATATGACTGTAACTGAGCTTGAAGCTCTTCAGGACGCAATCAAGAAGTGCCTGACCCTGAAGAAGAAAGAAGTCACTGCCGCAAAGAAAGTGTCCGGAAAAGACCTGGTGACTGGTGCCCCTGTGGGAACTATGGTCCGCTTTATGAGAAAGGGTGTCGAAATGACGGCAGCTCTCGTGAAAGTCAACGCCACAGGTATAACCGTGAACATCGAAGGCAAAAACTGCCCCATTCAGGGACAGCTCATCCTCGGGCTTGCCGAGTAAATAAAAGTCCATCCGGAGGAATAAATCCGGCATCATTGACAAAAAAAGTTTTTCACGGTATAATGTAAGCAAGGAGTTCATAATGGTTGTGAACGAAAAACGTCAAGCAATTCTGGCACAGGCCAGAAAAATGCAAGAAACGTTGGAAAACAAAATGAACGGAAAAAACGCCCTTCGTTTTGAAAAAGAAATCCATAGGAATTATGTCGGACTGGAATTTGTTGAACCTGCTTCCAAAGGACAAGTTCGCAATATTCAACAGAGTGTTGGAAAATGTCGCCCAAAGACAAAGAAGGAAACTTCCCACGCCGCAAAGTGTGATGTTTTTATCAGGACCAAAAGCGGTAAAGAGGTTTACGTCGGTCGAAAATAGTTGTTTCTTTCTTCAAGAGTGCTTTTTGATACCGTGTAGTTCAATGTAGAACCCAGTAGATGGAGGTTGGTGGTTCAAGTCCACCCACGGCATCAAAAAGCACTCTTGACAAAAAAAGTTTTCTACGCTATAATTAGGACATAAGTGTGGTTTAGTAGCCACCAACTTATTAGCAGGATTTTTAAAAGCATTAGTTATCTAGTGAGTTGAAAAAAGTCCAACCTACGCAACATAAGGAGACAAAGTGTTCACCCAAAATATAAGAGACGGACCCTGAATGGTAAGGAAACTGTTCCAAAAAAATGGCACGATTTACCACACAAAAAAACTAACGGTAATAAATAGTTTTGTGGAAGCGTGGGCTTAAATGTCGATAGTTAATACTTGTTTTTTTAATTGCTTCGAAAAAAGTTTTTTAAAATAGCATTAAAGTTTGGCAACCATTTTGTTGCTCCATATTTAATGCTTCCAATCCTGCGTAATGGGCGGTAGACGGTAAAAAAGTATAACCCTGGGGACGGAGGGGAGGCCGAACACATTATTATTAAGTGAAGGGTATCACTAACTATCCATTACTTGACAAAAAAAGTTTTTTAGAGTATAATAATTAAACAGAGTGGCGAAAGGAAACGCTAGGATAAAACACCAACAGCCGAGTTTTATTCAAGGTAGTCAAAAGGTCGTGGATCTACGGATATGAAGCGGATGAGACATAAATAAATATTAAGTGCCGGAATTATATTCCCATAAAGTACTTAATCCATACAGGTTAGAACCCTGTCTCTGTTTTTTCTTTATGAAGGTATGTGTAAAAGATACTTCAACGAAACGAAGTTGCATACCTGTTCTAAAAAGTTTAGAAACAAAAGGTATTACGAAAGCATAAAAAAACAAGAGTGATTTCTGTTGCTATGGGTGAATAATTCTCACAATACGCCAATATAGAGAGAATAAACCTATTATGCGACAAACTGCATAATACCCTTGGCGGGGATACTGGTAATATGCCGTTTAAAAGCGGTTCTTAAAGTCCAGTTAGCAACAGAAATCACTCTTGACAAAAAAAGTTTTTTAGTGTATAATCAAGAAGTAAGGGGAAAAATGAAAACCTTATTAATAGTTATTTTTATTCTAATGTTGGTTGGTAAAATAACCATACATATTACATAAAAGATATTTAGGCCACAAATGGTGGGAGAATTATGAAAACAAAATTTCCTATGGCAAATGCCAAGTCCTACATTATTGGATTGAATGTATCCAAAATGGATTTCACAGACATGAACACCCACGAAAAGCATATTAAAAAAATGTTGATCGACGGGAAATATGAACACACCCTTGTCTTTAAACCAGGTTCAAATGGAAATGGAAGGCAAAAAGAAGAAAGAAGTCAAGATCTTAGATTGCGAGCTTTGCAACAACTAAGTATAAATTGGAAAAATCACCCTCTTGTAAAAAAATATGGGGTTGATAATTTCCACGTCATACTGACTGATATCCCAGAAACAAAATTAGTTGATGCTGTTGGAATTGGTCTTGTTGGGAAAGCCATAAATGGTGTCGCAAACACAGGAATGGGAAAATTATCCGAGAAAGGTCGGGAACAATTTGTCATCATTCACCAAAAAACCGGAAAGGAAAACCATTTTAAAAGTGTTCCTCAGTTTATGAGACAAACGGGAATTAATTCCTCTAATGTCACCAAAACCCACGGGAAAGAATATCGTGCCATTCGCAAAGCACTTGAAAAAAACATTGACTTTGAATTGAATGGTTTTGTTCTTCACTTTATTGCCGCTTGACAAAAAAAGTTTTTTAGAGTATAATATATTCAAGAAGGTGAAATATGAGCATACCTGACATTAGTGTTTTGGCTCTTTTGGTTACAATTGTAATTGTCGGAATAATTTACTATACAAGAAAAGGTTGGAAGTGGTTCTTTTAAACTAAAAAAAATACCGCCTAATATCAATTCCTCTTTAATCGTGTCTCATAAAATGATGTCGGACGGCAGTCATATAAACTTTTCCTTTCGGAGGGTGAAATTGTGGTTGCTAATAAAGAGGATTGGATTTATATAATGGGTGTAATTATTGATGGTTTTTTTGAATACCCAATCGAAGATTTCATTCTTTGCATAGGAGAAGAAGAATATACACAAAAAAACAATTGCAACATCACACTTGAATAATATTGACAAAAAAATTTTTTTAATGTATAATGTTTGTATAAGGAAAATAAAATGGGCACAATCGGAAAAGCAATTGCCATTGCCTCAAAAGCATTTGAAGGGAAAAAAGATAAGGGCGGAAATGCCTATATTCTTCATTGTCTTCATGTTATGAATGGCGTAAAACATCTTGGCGAACACGCTATGATTTTAGCTGTTCTTCATGATTTAGTTGAGGATTGTAGCGAATGGACTTTTGAACTTCTTCAAAAAGAAGGGTTTGGCCTTTACACCATAACGCTACTTAACGCCCTCACAAAGAAAGAAGGTGAAGATTATATGGATTACATTAAAAGGGCTGCTTGTTATCCAATCACTGCCGCAATAAAAAGAGAAGACCTAAAACACAACAGTGATATCACAAGATTAAAAGGTTTCTCAAAAAAAGATTTCGACCGTCTTGAAAAATATGCCATTGCTTACGAATATCTGAAAAATATTTAGGACAACAAATGAAAAAGATCTTTCTTGACATTGAAACCGATTTTAGGAAAAAAATCTTAAACATTGCTTGGTGCAGTGAAAAGAAATCCGACGAAGGAAAAGAATTTTGGATTTATCAAAACGAGAAAGATCTTGTTTATCCCAAAGATGCCGATCCAAAATATATTTCCATATTAGGTATTTGGCGAGAAAAAGTTGCCAACAATAAAACCACCTCATTAAAAATAGTTCTTGCTGAACTTATTGAGGATACAAAAGACGCAATAGTTTGTGGCTGGAACATTAGGGATTTTGATATTCCTATCATAAATATCGCTTGTGAAAGACATCTCGGGATGAAATGGAACCCGATGATTTTTGATGGGTATAAGTATATCAAAAACAGAATAAAGGAAACTCCCGCTACGTTCAAAAACCTCATGACCTTGAATGGACCAACTAAATCTGGAAAATTTCCTTCTCTTACAGCAGAAAGTATGTTTAAATATACTACTGGTTGGAAATTTGCCATAGAAACTCACATTGCTTTAAGTGATGCCCAACAAGAACGTGTCATTATTAAAGAAATGGCAAAAGCATACAGGTTTAGCGTCGATAAAATGGCTAAACTATATAATGAGCAATTAGAATTGGCACTTTAAAATGAAAGAAAAAGTTGATTGGATTATTATATACGCAAAATGTTTTATTTGGTTTATGATTATCTCGGTTATTTTTGTGCTGGCTTTGTTTTCAAAGGAGACCTTCTCTTGATAAAAAAATTTTTTAATGTATAATTAAGTAAAGGAAAATAAAATGGATGAAATAACTACAAGAACAAATGAATATGGAGATAAATATTGGTATTTGAATGACAAACTTCATCGAGTTGATGGACCAGCTATTGAATATGCTAATGGAAGTAAATTTTGGTATTTGAATGGCAAACGTCATCGAGTTGATGGACCAGCTGTTGAATGGGCTGATGGAAGTAAATCTTGGTATTTG
>Ga0172379_10009233_pt1 | contig 12207 bp, 7 predicted proteins | sample GrowelOW334metaG_FD_119756 | JGI IMG/M metagenome (GOLD analysis project Ga0172379, IMG submission 119756) | Groundwater microbial communities from an aquifer near a municipal landfill in Southern Ontario, Canada - Groundwater well OW334 metaG | ecosystem: Environmental > Aquatic > Deep... | reverse complement strand
GAGGCGGCTTCGGTCGTCACCTGCATTGACGGCTACGAAATGGCCAAATAAGGCCGGGCCGGCCCGGCGCTCGGGGTGGCCGCGATCGGGTCCTTCATAGCCGGCACTGTCGGCCTGATCGGATTGACCGCAATGGCGCCGCCGCTGGCTGAGGCCGCGCTGAAGTTCGGTCCGGCCGAGTATTTTTCCCTGACCGTGCTTGGCTTGCTCCTGGCGACTTATCTCACCGGCGATTCACCGCTCAAAGGGCTGACCATGGCGATACTCGGCCTGCTGCTGGGCTCGATCGGCCTCGATCCGCTTTCTGGCGCAGTGCGCTTCGATTTCGGCATCCCCGACTTGCAGAGCAACATCGATTTCGTGACCCTGGCGATGGGGCTGTTCGGTGTCGGCGAAATCCTGTACAGCCTGGATAAATCCGAGGCCGCAAGCATCCTCACCACCAAGATCAAGAACGTGTTTCCGACCATGACCGATCTTGCGCGCAGCGGCTGGGCGATGGTGCGCGGCAGCGTGATCGGCTTTCTCGTCGGCATACTTCCGGGCGGCGGCGCGGTGCTGTCATCGCTCATCTCCTACGCAGTGGAGAAAAGGGTCTCGAAACACCCGGAAGAGTTCGGCCACGGCGCGATCGAGGGTGTCGCCGGGCCCGAGTCCGCCAACAACGCCGCGGCCTCGTCCTCGTTCATCCCGCTGCTCACGCTCGGCATACCCGGGAACGCTTCCACGGCAATGATCTTCGCCGCCCTGCTGATACACGGCATCACCCCGGGGCCGTTCCTGCTGAAGGAGCACGCGGATGTCTTCTGGGGCGTGGTGGCGTCGATGTACATCGGCAACGTGATGCTGCTGGTGCTGAATCTGCCGCTGGTCGGTATCTGGGTACAGTTGCTGCGCGTCCCCTACGCCTTCATGGCGCCGCTGATCATGGTGCTCACCCTGGTCGGGGTCTACAGCGTAAACAACAGCGTGTTCGACATCTGGGTCATGCTGATCATGGGGATCTTCGGCTACCTCGCGCGCAAGCTGAAGTTCGATCTCGGGCCGCTGCTCCTTGCCTTTGTGCTCGGCCCGATCATGGAGCGCTCGCTGCGCCAGGCACTGCTCATCAGTAACGGCAAGTTCGAAATATTTGTGGCAAAGCCGATCTCCGGCGCGCTGTTGGGTATAGCGCTCCTGTTCGTCCTGTACAACACGTGGGCCGCGCGCAAGAAAAAGCGTGCAGGCCGCGCAAAGGCAAGCTAGTGCGGGCGCACCTGCGGCGGATGCGGGTGCGATTTTTCAACGTCAGAAAGGGGTCTGTCATGTATAAGAGAATCTGGACGGTGCTGGCCGCCGTCTTCGCGGTGATTGCAGCGGCGACGAGCGCCGCGGCAGCGTATCCGGAGAAACCGATTCAGCTCATCGTGCCCTACGGCGCGGGCGGTTCGACCGATGTGCTGGCGCGCGCGATCGCCCAGGTTGCACCGAAGTATTTCCCGCAGCCGCTGGTCGTGGTCAACAAGCCCGGCGGCGGGGCGATACCGGGTCGCCTCGACGTTGCGCGGTCCAAAGCGGATGGCTACACCCTGCTGTTCGGCTGGGGCTCGGGCGAAGACCTCGTCGTGCCGCACCAGCGACCGCTGCCGTATGACCTGTTCAAGGACTTCGAGACGGTGTGCCGCATATCCGTGCACTCCATCGTCCTCGCCGTGCCGGCTGCGTCGCCTTACAAAACGCTGGCCGACCTGGTCAAGGCGGGGAAGAGCAAGGAATACATGACTGCTTCGGTATCGACCAAGGGTGCCTCGGTAGACATCACCTTCCTGCTCTTCGGCAGGGCCGCCGGCATCAAGGTGCAGACGATACCCGGGTCCGGTGGATCCGACGCCATTACCAAACTCGTGGGCGGCCACGTCGACTTCGGCGGCGGGCATCCGAGCGAGGTCCTGCCGCACATCAAGGCAGGCCGCCTGCGTGCGCTGGCCGTTGCCCTCGATGCACGCGATGCGTCGATACCCGACGTTCCGACTTTCCGCGAAGCCGGCTATGACGTGGTTACCGCAGGCTCGGTCAAGGGCGTGGCCGTTCCCAAAGGTACGCCGAAAGAGGTCGTCAGCTATCTGGAGAAGAAGTTCAAGGAGGTTACCGATGATGCGGAATTTCAGAAGATCATGAAGGACATCGGCCAGCCGGTGATGTATCAAAACGCGGCAGAGTACAAAGTCTGGTTCAAGCAGGCCTACGACCAGTTCGGCACGCTCTACAAATCACTCGGTATCGAGACGAAGTAGGCTCGAACGCACTGCGCTGTGACGAGTCGCCACCGCGATCGTCACAGCGTCCTTGCGGGTTAAGGCTGCGCCAGGCGGCGCAGCGCCGCCGCGTCGGTGATGCGGATCTGTTCGCGGCCGAGCGCGACCCAGCCGCGGTCCTGGAAATTGCTGAGCAGGCGGCTCACCATCTCGCGCACGCTGCCCAGTTCGTCGGCGAGGCTCTGGTGGGTGGCGCGCACCAATTCGCCCTTGCCCAGCAGCAGCGCGGCGAGACGCTGGTCCAGCTTGTAGAAGGTGACCGCCTCGACCAGGCTCATCAGGTCGGCCAGGCGCTCCGAAAACAGGCCGAACACATAGTCGCGAAAGGGTTTGTGTTCGGCCAGCAGGCGGTGGAACAGCGCCGGCGGCAGGGCGAGCAGGGTCACCGGGGTGTCGGCGATTCCGGTGGCCGAGTAAGGGCTGCCGCCGAGCAGACAACTGCTCGACAGCAGGCAGCTCTCCCCAGGGCTGATGCGATAGAGCTGGACTTCGCGGCCGTTTTGCGCGGACTTGACCACGCGCACGCTGCCATCGAGCAGCATCGGAAAGCCGGTGCAGGGGCTCGCCGCCTCGAACAGGATGGTGCCCGCCGGCGCCTGCCGCGGTGTGGCGCTGCGCACGATCTCCTCCACCGCAGCCGCGGGCAGCTTCTGGAACACCGGGAACAGTTGCAGCAGCCGGGATTTCAATTCCGGGGTATTCATGCTTGCGCCTCCGCGATCAATTGCGCCGCGATCCGTTTGAGCGAGGCGGGATCCAGCTTCGAGGGCCGCAGCACCCGTGCTTCGGCCAGTTGCGCGAAGTTTTTCAGGGTGGCGCGGCGGTAGGCCGGGTCGTAGTGATTGGCGAGCAGATCGGCGACCAGCTCGTTCCAGCGCTGTTCCTCCACTTGCTGCATCCAGCGCGCGAGGGTTTCCTTGCTGTGCAGCGCGGAGAGGCAGGCGAGCTTGGCTTTGAGCTCGCGCGGATCGCCGAGGAAGTGCACGTATTCGTCGACCAGAAAGGCGACGCGCTCGGTGAGCGGCGCCTCGATCAGCACACAGGGGCTGGCGCGCATGCGCTCAAGCAGGGCGTCGGGCACTTGCAGCTGGCCGATCTTCCGGCTTTCGGCTTCTACGTACACGGTCTTGTCCGGATCGAATTTGCGCAGGGTGTCCCACACCAGGCTGTCGAACATCTTCTGCGATGGCTGCGGCTGCTCGGGCAGATTGCCGAGTACGGAGCCGCGGTGGCTGGCGAGGCCCTCCAGGTCGAGCACCTGCGCGCCGGCGGCGGCGAGCGCCTGCAGCAGGCGGCTCTTGGCGCTGCCGGTCGCGCCGCAGACCACGCGGTAGCGGTAGCGCTGCGGCAGTTGCGCCAATTGCGCCAGGATGTCGCGGCGGTAGGCGCGATAGCCGCCTTCGAGCTGCGCCGCATGCCAGCCGATCTCCGACAGGATGTGGGCCATGGCGCCGCTGCGCTTGCCGCCGCGCCAGCAGTACACCAGCGGGCGCCAGTTCCTGCCGTGCGCGGCAAATCGTTCCTCGATGTGGCGCGCGATGTTTTTCGCCACCAGCGCCGCGCCGCGCTTCTTCGCATCGAACGGAGACACTTGCTTGTACATGGTGCCGATCGCGGCGCGCTCGGCATCGTCCAGCACCGGGCAGTTGATTGCGCCGGGCACATGGTCCTCTGCGAACTCCGAGGGCGAGCGCACGTCGATGACCTCGTCAAAGCCGGCCAGCTGTGCTACGGTTACGACATTGGGAAATTTCACCGATTTTCCGAAGAAGCCGCATCGATGCCGGATGCGGCTTCTCTGCTTTAGAATCAGCCGCAAGTTTACACGCAAACACTGCTTGCCAACGGAGCCCCGTCGCCATGAATACGCTTGCCGATGTCCCCTTTCGCCTGACCCAGTTCAGCCATGGCGGCGGCTGCGGCTGCAAAATCGCGCCCGGGGTGCTCACCGAACTGCTCGCCGCCACGCCGATGCGCGCGCTGCCGCAGGACCTGCTGGTGGGCACGGAGTCGAGCGACGATGCCGCGGTGTACCGGCTGAACGATACCCAGGCGCTGGTCGCGACCACCGATTTCTTTACGCCGATCGTCGACGATCCCTACGATTTCGGACGCATCGCGGCGACCAACGCGCTGTCCGACATCTACGCCATGGGCGGGCGCCCGTTCATGGCGCTGGCCGTGGTCGGCATGCCGCTCGATAAGTTGCCGCTGGAAGTGATCCAGAGAATCCTCGCCGGGGGGGAGTCGGTGTGCGCGCTGGCCGGCATCCCGATCGCCGGCGGCCATTCGATCGACGTGCTCGAACCGATTTACGGCCTGGTCGGCCTGGGCCTGGTGCATCCGGAGCGCATCAAGCGCAACGACCGCGCGCAGGCTGGCGACGTGCTGATCCTGGGCAAGCCGCTGGGGGTGGGCATCCTTTCGGCCGCGCTGAAAAAAGGCATTCTCTCGGCCGCGGGCTACGCGCAGATGATCGCCGCCGCCACCCAGCTCAATACGCCGGGCACCGCGCTGGGCGAACTGCCCGGAGTGCACGCGATGACCGACGTCACCGGCTTCGGCCTCGCCGGGCATCTGCTGGAAATCTGCCGCGGCTCGAAGCTCGGCGCCGAAGTGCGTTTCGCCGATCTGCCTGTCATGGACGAGGCGCGGCACTGGGCCGAACAGGGCACCGTGACCGGCGCCTCCGCGCGCAACTGGGGCGGCTATGGCAGGGAGCTGCGCCTGCCCGCGGGCATGCCCGACTGGCAGCGCGCGCTGCTCACCGATCCGCAGACCAGCGGCGGGCTGCTTGTTTCCTGCTCAGCGGATACCGAGGCCGCGGTGCTGGCGGAATTCAGGAAGCAGGGCTTCGATGGCGCGCGCCGCATCGGGCGCATGGTGGCGGGGCAGGGCGTCAGCGTGGAGTAAGAGCTTGAGCGCTTAGGCTCGGGGGGCGTAGGTCGTAGCGCGAGTGCCCCCCGTGGGATGCTTCGCTATTGCCCCACGCGCCAGACGCTACGCCTTGCAGTGATAGGCGCTGCGCGCGGTCCGAGGGCTCACTGCTTTTCCATTTCTCAATGAGCAACCGTGCGCACCTGCTATTGCAACACCGCAACATTGAGCGCAATTCCGTGCGCATGAGCATGGTGAGGGTTCGGGAAGGATTTCGCGCACTGTCACGCTGTGGCGCCGCGGTTCTGCGACCGCTTTGCGTGAAAAAGATCACTCGCACTCAACCAAACGGACTAGTCCAAAAGGCCTAGTCCGTTAGCAGCCCCGTAACATAATGATGTCTTGCCGGCATCAGTGTTTTCCCCTATTGTTGTGCGTGAATTGTTTGGTGTGTTTGAGTTAGGTGTGGCAATTGGCGGCCGCTCGCCAAGCGCAATGGGACGTCGGCGGGCTGCAAATCGGACAATTGAAGCTTCGCGCAGTGAATACGCCGTCCGGAATCAATGAAAGACGGCGGTTGGCCCGGCGATGTAACGCCAGGTTGCGCGACAGTCGGCAAGAAGTACCAAAGGGATTGCGTGACGGCGTCAGGGCGCTTGTCGGGGCAGGATTTCATTTGGGTCTTGGGGAGTCTCTCCCAGATCCAGCGTATTCCATTCGACCCCGCGCTGATCCTGCAGCAATTCCCGCCACCATATACCTCGGTTACGCTGATCGAAGCCGCGCGCGCGCTCGGCTTTCGCGTCGGCGAGTCGGCGACCCCGTCCGAGGCCGCGTTCGTGAAACTGCGCTTTCCTTGCGTTGCGTTCCTGCGCGTCGAAGTCGACGGTGCCACGCCGGTGCCGGCGCCGGAGCCGACCGCGCAGTCAGGCGCAGTCGGGGCCGAAACCCCCGCCGACGAAGCGGCGGCACCTCGTCCTGCCCTGCTGATCAAGTGCGACGCCGAGCGCCTGCTGTACTTTTTGTCGGGCGAGCAAGCTCCCAGGACCATCGCGCTCGCAGAGGCGCAAAGCCTGTTCGAGTCTGAGCTTCTGCTCTTCGCCCACGAAGCCAAGCCGGAAGCTTTGTCGCCGGACGACCCGGCAGCCACGGCCGGGGCCGCCAAGTTTGGCTTCCGCTGGTTCGCGGCCGAACTGTTCCGGCACAAGCGCGTCTGGCGCGAGGTGCTGTCCGCCTCCTTGTTCATCCAGCTTCTCGCTCTGACCACGCCGCTGTTCACCCAGGTGGTCATCGACAAAGTCGTGGTGCACCAGACCACCAGCACCCTGGTCGTGATCGCTTCGGGTCTGGGCATGTTCATGCTGTTTTCCGCGGGCATGAGCTGGCTGCGACAGTACATGGTGCTGCACACCGGCAACCGCGTCGATGCCGTGCTGGGGAGCCAGGTGTTCCGCCACCTGCTGCGCCTGCCGATGACCTATTTCGAGCAGCGCCCGACGGGGACCTTGGTGGCGCGCGTGCACGCGGTCGAGACCATCCGCGAGTTCATGGCCGGGGCGGCGGTGTCGCTGCTGCTCGATTTTCCGTTCCTGTTAATATTTCTCGCCGTAATGTTCGCCTATAGCTGGCAGCTCTCGCTCATCGCGGTCGGCTGCTTGAGCCTGATCGCCATCGCCAGCGTCCTCGTCACCCCACTGTTCCGCGCGCGGCTGAACCAGCAGTTCCTGCTCGGCGCGCGCAACCAGTCGTTCCTGACCGAGTACGTGGTCGGCATGGAGACGGTGAAATCGCTGCAGATGGAGCCGCGGCTGGAAACGCGCTACGACGATTACCTGGCGAGCTACCTCGCGGCGGGCTTTTCCACCCGGCAGATCTCCAACACCTACAACGTCGTCGCCAACGCGGTGGAGCAGGGCATGACGCTCGCCATCCTGTGCGCCGGGGCGCTCCTGGTGATGCAGAACGACGGCTTCACCATCGGCATGCTGGTCGCGTTCCAGATGTTCGCCTCGCGCCTGTCGCAGCCCATGCTGCGTTTGGCGGGCCTGTGGCAGGAATTCCAGCAGGCGAACATCGCGGTGAAACGCCTGGGCGACATCATGGACGCCCCGGCCGAGCCTTATGCGCTCACGCCGTCGAGGACGGCGGAAGGGATTGCGGAAGTTCGCCTCAACGATCTGAGTTTTCGCTACTCGCCCGAGCACCCCTACCTGTATCGCAACCTCAGCCTGGTGTTGAAGCCGGGCAAGCTCACGGTGCTCTCCGGCCCCTCGGGCTGCGGCAAGAGCACTCTGGCAAAACTCTTGCTTGGCTTCTACCAGCCCTCGGACGGACAGATCAGCATCGACGGGCGTGACATCCGCAATTTTTCAGCGAATGAGTTGCGCCAGTATTACGGCGTCGTTCCGCAGGAAACCTTCTTGTTCTCGGGTTCGATCTACGAAAACCTGATCGCCGCGAGCCCGCATGCGGGCTTCACCAACATCGTCGAGGCGTGCAAGATCGCGGAGATCCACGACGTGATCGAGAAGCTGCCCAATGGCTACAACACGCCGATCGGCGAGCATGGGGCGGGGTTGTCGGGCGGGCAGAAGCAGCGCATTGCGATTGCGCGGGCGCTGCTGAAGCGGCCGAAGATACTGATATTTGATGAAGCGACCAGTAGCCTCGATCAGGCGACGGCGGAGCAATTCGCGCGCACCATCAACCAACTTAAGGGCAAGGTGACGATGTTGTTTATCGCGCATCAGATACCGAAGGGCTTGAAGGTGGACGAGGTGGTGATGCTGGGGCCGAATGAGACGCACATGGGAGTGGTCAGTGGCGACAAAACATAAGTACGGCGGGGCTAGCTGTTCGCTTTCTGGAATGCCCACTAGTCGTGCGTAACATCACTCTGAACGCACCGACGCTTGGGAGACTGAAATGCACGCAATTGGACTAATAGTCTGGTGTGTCATCGCGATCGTGTTGGCACGAGCGCTGTCACGCTTGATCAAATCGGGATGGATGCGAAACATTGTTTTCTTGGTGCTAGTCCCCGTCGTCTTTATGCTGCCGCTGGTCGATGAACTCATTGGCAAGTTTCAGTTCGATCGTCTGTGCGACGAGGCGAAAAATCCCAAGATCTTCGCATCCATACCCGTTGGCGAAGAACTCTATTTTCCCGATGGGCGTTGGCGAATAAGTAGCTCGCCGCCATTAGAGATGGACGAAAATAATCGCGTACAGGCTGTTTACAAATCCCTGGTGCGATATGAGTCAAACGATTGGCAGGTTACAGGGGCGGCGATTCGAATTAGAGGATCTGACACAAGACTTTTCAATCGAAAAACTGGGCAATTGCTTGCCTCGTATCGAATGTACTACACAAGAGGTGGATGGCTGAGTCGATGGGGGTTTGAAAAGCCATCGCTTGTCAGTGATCAATGCCTGGCTCAGACCGACGACAGTTTCTATAAGCGTATGTTGCCGTTTGAAAAAAGGGGAGGCCATAAATGAATACGCAAATTCATGACGCATTTATTAACGCGGTATTGGCTGACGCATCCTATATAGACGGATTAAAGGGGCGACCCGATGGAGACCTAGTTCAGGCACTCAAGGGAGTGCTTACGGAAACGCTCGCCCAATATGTCGTTGACCACTTCAGTGTTATCGATCAGTACACCGACGGCAACGTTTGGGGGTCAGGGTTTTCGGTCACGGTATTCCAGGACCGCGCAAGTGGCCAAAGATACGTTGCGTTTAGAGGAACGGAAAGGCTTTCTGCCCTGGCGGACGTCCTGACGGATGCTAACGTTGTCGCCGTAACCGGCTTGGCGCAAGGCCAAGTCATCCCGATGGTGAACTGGTACCTGCGTGCGATTGCCGCGCCGGGCGTACCAGTCGTTCAGCTCAATACCTCGATTCACAATGATTCGGCCGGCCGGGTGGTCAAGGATACCTTCACGGGTACGGGAAACGGCATTTTGCTCGGAAGCGGGCCTTTGGTGGTTACGGGCCACAGTCTCGGTGGGCATCTCGCGACGGTGTTTGCGCGGCTGTTTCCCGATAACATCGCTCACAGCAATACGTTCAACGGTCTTGGGGTGGGGAGATTGCTCCCGGATAGTCTTCTCGCGCAGATCGAGAATACTCTCGGACTGGGCCAAACGTCCTACCCGACGGCCAGCGGTCAGTCGAATTACTACGCCGAGCACGGCATCAATGTTGCGACTAACAGTCTGTGGCTGGCGCAATACGGCGAACGTATTCCTCTTTTCAACGAGGAGGCTACGACCATCCCCAATCACCTGATGTACAAGCTCACTGACGCGTTGGCGTTGTACGACGCGCTGGGCACCATCGATAGCCAGCTATCGATTACCGACGCAACCCGAATACTTGATGCGGCCTCGGCTAATGCACCAGCCTCGCTGGAGTCGCTGCTGGATGCTCTGCGTACACTATGCCATACGACGAACACGTTATCAACCCAAATTGGCGATACCGATCTGTCAGCAAGTCGGATTGACTATCAGACCAAGCTTTCAGCCTTACGCGGATTGGTGGAAGGAGATCCGATGCTCCGCGGACGGATTGTCTCGCTTGCTAATACGACGTCAACAGAGCTCGTCGCGCTTGCAAGCTCAGATCTCGGCTATCGATACGCGTTCAAGGCTCTCAACCCCTTTGCGATTACCGGCGCGCCGGGGTTGTACGACCAATTCAATGTCGATGGTGCGCTCGATCCATACGATTCGGTAAGCGGAACAGGGCAGCTGACGCAGGAGTGGCTGACTGACCGCGCCAAATTATTACAGGCGGTAGTGGCGTCAAACACAATAGATAACCCAACAACGGCGCGCGTGCCAGAGGTCACTGGAATCAAGACGGAGTATCACTATTTCACTGATAACAGCGAGCATATTCTGTTCGCTGATCCCATCGCCGGTACCAACTCGCTCCCCACCCGGGTCGTAGCCTTCGCCGACGATTCCGGCCGACCTCTAACGGGTACAGATTATCTGCTCGGCGACCATCTTTATGGCGGCGGCGGTGCTGACACGCTGTTGGGCGAAGGAGGTGACGATTACCTAGAAGGTCGGGCCGGCAACGACCAGATGTTCGGTGGAGCGGACAACGACACCCTTGTTGGAGGCGCGGGCACCGACACCCTAAACGGCGGTGCGGGTACCAATGTGCTCAAAGGTGGCAGCGAATTCGATACCTATATTGCAAGTTCTGGCGAAGGTATGCAAATCATCACCGACTTTGACGGTCAAGGTCGGGTTCTACTCGATGGGGCGCAAGTTACAGGGGGAGCAAAGGTGGGGGGAAATACCTATGTGAGCGCCGATCGAGCCACGACGCTATCATTTGTCGGCGATTTGGATAGCGGCGGTACGCTAATGATCGGCAGCAACGTTCGAATCGAGAATTTCAAGAACTATGATCTTGGTATTGCGCTTGAGGCCACGACCCCACCAACGACGCCACCGACTTACACATTCTATTACCCATCTGACGACGACACACAAAACGGGGAATGGCCTTGTGGAAGTGATTTCAATGATTTCATTCAATCTGCCGGCCGCAATCGATTCTCGCCGAATTATGAGCTAGTCCTAGGATTAGACGGTACCACTTATTGGGGTAAGGCTGGCGATGATCTCTTCGAAGGTAGCTATAACTCCGGTGACTGGTTCTGGGGTGGGGCTGGAGATGACACGATGTATGGGGGAGCGCTAGGAAGTCAATTGACTCCTGAACCAAGTGTGTCGGACACCGATTACCTCTATGGTGGCGCAGGGCAAGACAAGATAATTGGAGGTAAAGGTGCAGACCATATCTGGGGCGATATGGATGGTGCATTTGCCCAGAACATCGATGGCCAGATCTCACTCGACACGAAGATTGCCTTTGGAGACATTGATTTTCGAGGTGACGCAATCCCTGGAAAACTGGTAGGCCTCTGGACGAGACTTTTTCACAATACGGGATTTTCCGATGAACATATATTTGACAGTATTAGGGGCGCTTTGGACTACGCCCTCGGCATCTCTCCAGAAACCAATCTGGATACGCTATTTGACGATTCCATTGACGGTTGCGAGGGCGACGATCAGATATTCGGGGGAAATGGTTCTGACACCATTCTTGGCGGCCCTGGAAGTGATGTAATCGACGGGGATGGAGGAGCTAACTTCTACCGCACATTTGGCTCATACGCATATCTTCTCGGAAAGCCGGGGGATGACTATATTGACGGGGGAGGCGGCGACGATAATTTGACCGATTCGTGGGGCGGAAATGACGTGATTTATGGGGGAGAAGGAAACGATAGCCTTACAAACAGTGACCGAATGTATCTTGGGTTCTGGGAGGACGTCAGTTTTTCTAATCTGCTGGATGGCGGTGATGGCAATGATGAAATCCAGTCTGGTAATTTATCCACTGGCGGCTATGACCTGCTCTATGGCGGAAATGGCGACGATACAATCACCTTTAGCGGAGATCAATCTGGTGCGTTCGTTGATGGCGGCGACGGAGATGACACGATCGATGTGGCGACGGATACCGACGCGAAGGAAACAACTGTTGTCATTGGCGGGGATGGCAGCGATTTCATTCAGGCACTCGGAAATAGTGTAAACATCGATGGTGGCGCAGGGGATGACGAAATTTTCGCTTACAGCCTTAGCTCTGATGTCAAAGGTGGCGCTGGTCACGACGTCATTTACGCCGGCGGGAACGGTAGGATCGATGGTGGCGTAGGCGATGACTCGATTTTCGTGGACCCGGAAGGGAGTTCGATTGCTATCAATCAGTCTGACGCGGCCGTTGATGACTTTGATCAGTTATTCATCGTAGGAAGCGTAGCTGATGCCAGCGAAGTCTATTTTCGTCAAGTTGGCCAAGATTTGGAAATGGATTTTCAACTCTTCGAGGATTTGGGCTCCAGGATCTCCGTCGAGAACTGGTTCGAACATGGAAATCATGGGCTTGACGCAATAAGTTTTGAAGACGGCGTGACTTGGACTCCGTCCGATGT
>Ga0172379_10009232_pt1 | contig 12209 bp, 12 predicted proteins | sample GrowelOW334metaG_FD_119756 | JGI IMG/M metagenome (GOLD analysis project Ga0172379, IMG submission 119756) | Groundwater microbial communities from an aquifer near a municipal landfill in Southern Ontario, Canada - Groundwater well OW334 metaG | ecosystem: Environmental > Aquatic > Deep... | reverse complement strand
TCTAATTTTAGCACATAATCAACCTTTTTTCTATTGTAAAATGTGCATAACTTTTGACTTATCCAGCGGCCTCAGGCCGCTATTTTAATCGCCTTACGGCGATTTAATTGGCGACAGTCCCTTGAGACCTGGGCAGAAGTTCCGTGTTCGTGCTTTCAGACAAGCGGTGAATGGTTGGACCCGCTCGAATGAGTGGTTGGAGTTTCTCAAAACCCAAAAAGCCGTTTTTCCCAGTGCCCAAGGTGCGTCCCTGATTTTGGAGCAAAAGAGAGAGGAACTACCTGAAGACTATCGGTATGTTTCTCTAGACGAACCATCTCGACTTCCTGAGACTTACAAAAAAGATAGAAAGGTGTCGACCTTGGATCGTCGCTATGTTAGTCAAGGTATTAACATAAAGTTCGATTCTGACTATTGCGCTTTGGGTTGGGAGGCCAATGACGCTTTTCTCTGGTTTACGAAAGTGAAAGGATAAGTTGCGCTGTGTTCCTGACTGAACCCGCCCAAGTTTAAACGGAACCCCGCTTGTTACTTGGGCGGGGTTTTTCTTTTTCTTAAATTTTCAAAGAGCTAAAAGAATTTGCCGCCAAATCCAATGAATTTTTCAAATAATCAACCCTTGAAAAATTTGCTGAAATGAGTTATGATTAACTCATTGAAAAACTGGAAACCCGCCTGCAACGCTTTGCGTAGCAATGCGGGCAGGTTGCCATAAATCAGAATTAGGATTGGATTTTGTCGGGAAGAAAATCTGCGTCCGCCTTTGGCGCCTGCCCGCCTATGGCGTGGGACAACCAAAATGCGTTCGAGCTATCTTTAAAATACAGCACTCGATTTATTAAAACAGGCTTCGACCTGTTTTTTGACTATTGAATATAGTGGCTGTGTTATTAATATAATATGTGGTATTTATATTTAGATGAAAGCGGAGATTTAGGATTTGATTTTGTTAATAAAAAGCCGTCAAAATTTTTTACGGTGACGATTTTAGCATTGAGTTGCCACAGCGCTAATCGCCAGTTGATTAAGGCGGTTAAAACAACCTTGCGGCGCAAGCTTAATAATAGTAAACATCGAAAAAGAATCATTCAGGAATTAAAAGGTACGGTTACGACATTGGAAATCAAGAAATATTTCTACAACAAAGTTAAGGGCGTAAAATTTGGCATTTATTCAATTACTCTGAATAAGAAAAAAGTTTTTGAAAAACTAGCCAGGGATAAGCCGAGAGTTTATAATTATATCGCCAGAAAAGTTTTAGACCAGATTCCTTTTGAGAAAAATAGCGGTGACAGAGTAGAATTGATTCTGGACAAATCAATGGCTAAACCAGAAATTACCGAGTTTAATTCTTATATTCGCCGCCAATTAGAAGGACGGCTTTCACCGCATATTCCGTTGGATATTTATCATTGGTTGTCGCATGAAAATTACGGCTTACAGGCGGCTGATTTATTTTGTTGGGGAATTTTTCAGAAATATGAACGGCAAAATACCGATTGGCTTGATGTTTATAGTGACAAGATAAGATTTGATGAGCAATTTTTATAAACAAAAAATCCCCTTGCGGGGAAGCGGCCCAATAGATTTGTAATGTCTAAACTATAGCCAACCGATGGATGGGAACATTTAGAACAATCTATCAAGGTCTTATGCTAATTACAATATAGCAGATAAAATTGATTTTGTCAAAAGTTATCCACAGGCCGTAGAAATTATCATGATTTCTGTTTTTTTGTTGTGTTTTGTCTTATTTTAGATATTGCACATTTTTTGAAAAATTTACTGAAATGAGTTATGATTAACTCATTGAAAAACTGGAAACCCGCCTGCAACGCTTTGCGTAGCAATGCGGGCAGGTTGCCGTAAATCAGAATCAGGGTTGGATTTCGTCGGGAAGAATATCTGCGTCCGCCTGTGGCGCCTGCCCGCCTATGGCGTGGGACAGCCAAAATGCGTTCGAGCTATCTTTAGAATACAGCACAAAATTAACTCGCACATTTCATCACAGGAAGGGGGTGGCTGACTTGATCAGATTATCCAATGGCCATGAATTCGAATATATGACCGCCAGCGGCGCGTTGGGTTTTGACGGCAAGGGCTGGCCCTGGGAACAGCCTTGGCGCTGGCTGGGTTTGCTTGATCCGGCATTATTCACTTCGGTCATCAAGACGCTGACTCTTACTCGGCGAGAGGGGAATAATCCTGTTTGTTCGGTCAGGTTGATACGCGGCGGGGCAGTTAATGCTGTTTGTTTGCGAAATCGTGGAATCGATTGGTGGCGCAAGCAAATCGGCCCATCGATTAATTCAAAAAAAATTCCTTTAGTCGCGTCGATTTTCGGCGAGCCGGAAGAATTGGCGATTATGGCGCAAATGCTGAATGATTTTGATTTGGTTGGTTTGGAAATCAATGGTTCGTGTCCGAACGTGCAGATGCCGGATACGGCTAAGATTATTGCCGGTTGCGAGGCGGTTAAAAAAAATTCCCGTCTGCCGCTGATCTTGAAGTTATCTGTCACTCATGATGTCGTGGCGATTGTCAAAGCAGTCGAAAATATCATCGAAGCCATTGATATCAATTGATATCAATAGTGTGCCATGGACGATAGTTTTTCCCCATCGCAAAAGTCCGCTGGAAAAATTCGGCGGAGGCGGAGTTTCCGGTCGAGTGGCGCAGCCGTTCACTTGGGCTCTGGCTCAAAAATTGGCTCGGCTGACTGCGATTCCAGTTATTTGGCCGAGCATGTGGGATTATTCTGATCTTCATGTCGCCAGATGCCTTGGCGCGCAAGCCGTCAGCTTCGGCTCAGTCTTTATTCGCTATCCCTGGCGTCCGACGCAATTTGTCCGAAGAGAAATTAATTTAAAAACCTAAACGGTCTCATCAATCGATAGACCGCTTTTTCATTTGAAAAAGACGGCTGATGGCCGTCTTTTGAAGTGCGAATTAATTTGCTTGCAGTCTGCTGGGAAAACCTCGGGGATCGAGCGCGTAAAGCAATGCCTGCTCCTGGCTGATGACGCTCTTTTTGCACAGCGTCGCCAGAGAGTCGTCGAAGCTGATCATGCCGATGCCTTTGCCCGTTTCGATGTCAGAGGCGATGTGTATTGTCTTGTTGTCTCTGATGTGCGATCGAATGCCCGTGTTGGCAATCAGCAGCTCGAAAGCGGCGATTCGTCCTTGGCCGTCTTGCCGCGGATCAATCGCTGGGAGAGGACGGCGCTCAAGGATGTGGCCAGCTGGATTCGGATCTGTTCTTGCTGATTCTGCGGAAAAGCGTCAATAATGCGATTGATCGTTTCCGCCGCAGAATTAGTATGCAAGGTAGAAAATACTAAGTGGCCGGTTTCTGCCGCTGTGATAGCCGCGCTGATCGTCTCTAAGTCGCGCATTTCTCCGACCATGATCACATCAGGATCCTGGCGCAAGGCGGCGCGCAGAGCGGAACCGAAAGAAGGGGAGTCGGCCGGCAGATCTCTCTGGTCGACATTGCTTCTCTTATGTTCGTGCTCGTATTCCACTGGCGCTTCAATGGTGATGATATGGATATCTGACGTGCAGTTGATCCAATCGACAATCGAGGTTAGCGTCGTGGTTTTGCCCGAGCCGGTCGGCCCGGTGACTAAGATGATTCCGCCTTTCTGCATTTGGACCAGATTCCTGATCGTTCTGGCTGGCAAGCCGAGCGCTTCCATCGAAGGAATCCGCCGCGGCAGATAGCGCAAGGCGATCGTGGTGCCCTTCTGAGTCCTGGCGACATTGGTGCGGAAACGATGCAGGTTATTGTAAGAGAAGGCGAAGTCGGAATCGCCGGTCGGTCCGACAACTTCGTCGCGCGCATTTATCGACATCAGTAAATCAGCAACCGCAGAGGTTTCTTCGGCGGTAAGTATTTTTTCAGTCATATTGACTAATTTTCCGTTTTTCCTCATTCGAGGCGGCACTCCCGGGGAAAAATGCAAATCAGAGGCGTTGTTTTCTACCATTGCAGTAATGGTATAATCAAGAATCTTCTTAGCCGATTCCACCTTGTCAACCTTAACCTCAATTTTGTCTGCCATGATCGTTCTCCTTTTTGTCGTTATTTATGTAAAAGTGCGGATTAAAGTAGTTCGATTATAAGGAAAACAGGTAAATTTGTCAATCTTGACATTTTTTCGTAATTATATTAGCATAAGCTATTGTCAAATGTATTGGCAATATTGTGAATGGTCGCGGAAGCATCTTATAAGAAAAGGAGCCGAAAAATGGCGCATCAGAATCCTTCGGGATATTGGGAGTATCAAGGTAAATATTTGATTCTGCTTACAGACGAGGCATTGACTGATAATGTGCCGCGAAATGCATATGTTAGCGGCCATGCGGTAAGAGTCGATCATGGCAGAATCAAGCAGTCAATGGGCGGAATTCAATTCTACGCGATGGAACAGCCCTTTGCCTGGAATTACAAGTTCATCAAAGAGATCCGCGACAGCAATAATGATCTCATTTGGCAAAATTGGGATTATCGCCAATAAATAGTCATTAGAAAGGAGCGTCAAATGCCTTGGTTCTCTCGTAAGCTGACGTTTAAGGAAGTTTTGATTGCAGCTCCGCCGATTTATGCCAGTGCCGTGGATGAGCACGAGAATATCGAATCAGTTGTTTTTAAGCCTCGGCCTCAGGATAGGGAATTTATGGATCGGCAGTATAGCCATGAATTTATTTCGGGTGTCGGCACCAAAGAAAGTCCCTATCAGTATATAAGCGCGGCAACGGCAGTGTCTCCGCATTATGGCGTCGTCGACTTATGGTTCAAATTTCGGAACGAAGGCGATGACGTATATATTGAGGTCAATGACTGGATATTACAGGTAAGTCCTGAGGGTGTTACGGCGGAAGACGGAACTTTTACAAAACTTCTGCCTGAGTCTTAAATCTATTTTTCGGTACTTTCAACGCTTTACCGCTCGGGAAGGCGTTTTTTATCGCAACCTGTGCATAACTATCGTTTGACAGGCTCTTTGCTCTGTTATAAAATATAAGCATCTAAGCGACTTTACATATAAATAAGGAGGTGAATATTTGATGCGGAATATTTTGATATCCCGCTCAGGTTATTATTTTAGCAAGTAATTTCATGCTTAAACGGCTCTCCCAACTCGTTGACAATGTCTGTTTTTCGCTAATCTCCTTGTTTATCAATTTATTTTGGCAGGCAGATTTTTTTGTTACCGGCAAAAATTTAGCAATCTCTAATCCTCAATAAGGCGTTAGGGATTTTTTATTTTAACAATAACTCATTTACATATCAATCGCATATTTTGATCAATCAGGGTTTCAAGTCGGATTGCTAACAGGCAATTAACCTGCGATTTTTCAGAATTCAGTCAGAAAATTAATAATTAATCAAAAAAAAGTATGAAAAGAATTGTCATCAGTTTGGCAGTCATCGCCTTGGTGGCGGCTGCTGCAATCGGCGTAACGAGAGCTTATTTCTCTGACGTTGAAACCACCACCGGTAACACTTTCGCCGCAGGTTCATTAGATTTGGAAATCGGCGCCTCATCAACTGTCCCATTTAATGTGTCAGACATCAAGCCTGGCGATTCCGGCTCAAGGAAGATCGAGCTTACGAATACCGGCAGCTTGCCTGGCAAATTAAACGTAGGATTCATTAATTTTCAGCAAGCTGAAAATGGCATCCTTGAACCGGAACTTCACCCGGGATGGGGGACGGCTGATTATGAAAATGGGCCTAATGCCGGCGAATTGAATTTTTTCTTGGGCTTTTTGGCATTCGTTGATGTAGATAAGGACGGAGTATTCGATGTTGGCGTTGATCAGCAATTAGATATCCAACTTGCGTATAACGGCCAGCAAATGCCTTTCCCAGGTTTCTGGCAAGGCGATTTCCATTATGCCCCAATGAGTTCTAATCTGACGCCATGGAATAATATAATGACATTGGCACCCAATCAATCTGTAGATGTCGTTATTATGTATAATTTCCCGGGAGCGCAGACTGTCGGTGATGGAAATTACAGCCAGAATATCGCTATGACTGACGGCTTGAGCTTTGATATTCAGACTTCTCTTACTCAAGTTCAATAATTCAATCTTGTTTCTCTCCGTCTCTGTGGCGGAGAGTCTAGAGGACTGAATGATTATGAAGAAAACTTTGAAAATTTTCGAATATGTGGCATACGCAGTTATTGCGATTGTCGCCATAGTGCTAATTTGGTCTGTCTTACCTATAAAAGACGGCCCTAAGTTGCTCGTGGTGCTTTCCGGTTCGATGGAACCGGCGATACATACAGGGAGCATAGTCATCGTGAAGCCGGAACAGACTTATCGGATCGGAGATGTCATAACTTTCGGCAAGCTTAGCAAGACAGAGACTCCGACGACGCATCGCATATATGACATCCGATTGCAGGAAGGGAAGCCGATTTATGTGACCAAAGGCGATGCCAATAATGTTTTCGATCATAAGGAGGTCTCAGCGGGGGAGATAATCGGCAAAGAATTTCTTACGATTCCGTTTCTGGGTTATCTGATTGATCTCGCCCGAAAGCCGATCGGTTTCATGCTGATTATCATTGTGCCGGCCCTAGCCATAATTTTCGATGAAACGAGAAAAATTTATGCGGAAATTAAAAAAAATAAAAAGGAATAAAGCTGATTCCAGCATTGCTTGCGATTCATGGTTGAAAATGATCGCAATTTTGCTGCTGCTGTCGCTTAATTGGACCGGATTATTTGCCGTCTCTGAAACCCGGGCTTATTTTAGCGACCAGGAGCAATCGGCGGCTAATTTTACCGCCGCCACGCTTGATCTTTCTGCTCCGGCCTCAACTACTTTTCCCGCATTGGTATCTTCGACTCAGGCTGCAAATTCGAATTTCTCTGCCGCAAACGCTGGTAATTTGGATTTTCAGTATATTGCCGGCGCTGTCGATATTTCCGGCGATTCCGGCTTATGCGGGAACCTCTCGCTGAATGCGACTCAAAATGGAAACAGCATATATTCCGGCAAGCTCTCGGATTTTTCCTCGCCGACAACGACGTTGGCGGCATCGACTTCAGCCGTATTCGCTTTCGAGCTGTCATTGGCAAGCAGCGACGCAGCATTGAAAAACAAAACCTGTAATTTTTCTTTCAAGTTATTAAGCTGGCAGACGGATTTCGCATCTTCGACACAGGGATTTTTTGATACGGAAATAGTTTCCAGCACCGTATCTTCCGGCGATTGGACGACAGGAGTGACTCCGCCAGAGAGTGATTCGAACGATATCGTTTTGAATGAATTTTTGCCGAACCCGCAAGGCAATCAATACGGCCATGATTTCGGTGTCGACGGCGATAGCATGCCTAAGGGTGAATGGGTGGAATTGTATAATAAGGGGACTGAACCCGTTGATGTCTCTGGCTGGTATTTGCGCGACAGTTTGGACAGCGCTGATCATATGATTTTGATTGATACGGCGCATACCGGCAAAGCGGAACAAGTCATCGAGGCCGAAGGCTATTTGGTCGTATATTTGAATAAGGCGCTGCTTAATAACAGCAGCGGCGATTCGGTCAGATTGTTTGATGCGGACGATGCTTTGGTTGATTCCTATTCTTATGTTTTACCCGCTGATTTTTGCAACTTGAAGCCCACGATAGACGGAGAAAATGACGAGGATGGCAGCGGCATAGGAACGGGTTGCGTCAGCGATGTGCCGACAAATAAATCCTATGCCAGAATTCCAGATGGCATTGGCGATTGGGTCGATCCCATTCCGACTCCCGGCCAAAGCAATATAATTTCCGAAGTGCTGAACAATAGCGGCTTAGTTGCCAGCCAGCCGCTGCCGATTGACGCGATAATCAATGAATTAGAAGGAGCAGGAACTCCAGCTCCGGCGGCTGATAACGGAGAAGTTACGGCTGCGCTTCCGGAAATTGATGAGGCTGCAGATGCCGCATTGGCCGAAGAGCCGCCGGCGGATTTACCGCCGGCAGATGTTCCTGAAGCCATAATTGCGCCCGTGCCAGTCGTAAATGAGCCGAGCGCGCCGCTTGAATCGCCCGCAACAGCTAGCGTTGAACCCGCGGCTCCTGCGCCCGCAGAAATAATAATCGGTCCTGATCCCGCGTCGGCCGCTCCGGCGGAAACACCAGCCGTATAAATTTATTTTATGAAGATAAAAGGATTCAGTTCAATAATTATCGCCGCTGTTTTTATGACAGCTGGCATTTTGGCCGCAGCAACTGCCGAAGCCGCCGTTTCGGCTAATATTTCGGTTACCTTCGATCCGAATCCGCTGTTCGGCTCTGTTAATTTTGTGCCTGGAGATACGACGACGGCGCGCATCGGAGTCAGGAATTCCAGCGGCGTTTCGAAGCCGGTCGCCATAGAAGCGATAAATGTCAATGATCCTGATAAATTCGGCGATGTTCTGAATCTGGAAATAAAAGAGGGGAGTAATTCGATTTTCAGCAAGAGCCTGACTGATTTTTTCAAGCAAGGCGAAACATATCTGTCGAATCTGGCGGATAATGCCAGTACGACCTATGAACTGATCGTAACTTTTAAGCCTGATGCGGGCAATGATTATCAGGATAAGGTATTAAAGAATTTCGATATCATAGTCGGCTTTCAGGGAGAACAGACGCCCGTAACTCCGCCTGGCGGCGGAGGAGGGGGAAGTATTATCCCGCTCGGCTTATCTATTTTTAATGAAGCATCGATAGAAACTAGAACCGATTCGACCATTCTGACATGGCAGACAAATTATTTATCGACCAGCCGAGTAATATATTCATCAGAAAGCGAACCGCATGATTTTAATTATGGCAACCCTTCGAATTACGGTTATGCCCACTCCACGATTGATGATTCGACTAAAGTCACTTTCCATACAGTCAGTTTGACGGGCTTGATTCCCGATACTTTATATTATTATCGGGTGATCTCCCATGCCTCTCCGGATACGGTCGGATTAAGCTATACCTTCAGAACGGCAAAACTTGCATCTGCCGAGGCGGCCGCAGACGGACAAAATAGCGATAATACTTCTGCTGCCGGCGATACTGTCGCATCTAGCCAGATAAATAGTGCGGGAGACGCGGATTCAGCTGCCGCCGGAGGGAACAGCATTACATCGGCAGAAGCCAGCTCAATAGATCAAACTGGGCAAGTTTTGGGAGCCGAAGAACAAGGCGGCAATGTTGCCGGCGCTTTGGAAATATGCAAAAAATTTCCCAACATCCTATGGATTATACTGGCGATAATTTACTTATTGATGCTTGGAATCAATCATGCTGATAAGATAAAGAACGGCATTCGGGAAAAATACGGCTCATATCTGAATTGGTCATTTGCCGCCTTGCCGCTGATTATTGCGGCCATTGCCATGATTCTGTGCGGCGTTTGGGCGTGGTGGCTATGGATCCTGATGATAATTTTCTATCTATTTTTGATAATATATTATTTCGTCAAGATAGATTCTTCGTCTTATTGGCGCGTCAGTATTGTTATCACGCTCTTTATGGCAGTAATCGCTTGGATTGCCAGGAATTGCATTTGTTAGCGAATAAAACAGCTAAGCAAAAAAACGTCTCCGACTCGACATTGACAAATTTTAATTCATATGGTACTATTTTCGCTGTTCTTTAGATTGGTAAGCTTGTAATCGAAATCTAGTGATTTCGATAAGAAGTAAGCCAAAAAAGTGAGGGTAGTGTCATGAAAGAGGATGTGGCTCGAGCGTTGGGAATCAGCGCGCAAATGACGACAGCTCTAGTTAAGTTGGCTCATCAGATTCAAGTCCGTGGCGGCCAAGAGGATGATATCCGCTTGCTGGAAAAAGATGAGGTGATACTTAATGTGGCGGAGGTGTTGGCCAGAGCGGGCAATCTCACTCGAGGTTATGATATTCTTGTTAGTGACGGATCAGGTAGGTATGCCTGGCGGAGATTGTCAATTGTTAGACTTGATATTAAGTCAATAACAGAGGCAGCTCGAGCTGTGAGTAGTATTGGTTTCCGTTTGGCAGGCAAACATGAATTGTTGGATTTTATGGCTAGGCATTCTGAGTTTAATTTCTGCGGCAAGAAAATAATCGGTGAGATGTGCGGCGAATCAGCTGACGACTTATGGCGGAATCATTGGGCCATAAGCGGGAAAGTGATTCGCGAATTGCCGATTAAAATTACTGAGGATATTTTCTTAAATAATGTCTATTACCTTGCTGTGATTTTTAACTAATAAGGCGGTACATATTTTAAACCGCTTAAGCGTGTTGCTTAAGTGGTTTTATTTTTGACAAAAAATATTTGCCTCTGTCGGCAATTTAGGTTAAAATGAAGCCATGAAAATCGCTTTAGTTCATGATCATCTGGTTCAGGACGGAGGGGCGGAACAGGTTTTAAAGGCATTGTGCGAGCTTTACGAGCCTGCGCCGGTTTTTACCATTGTCGCGGATAAAAAAAGCACGAATAGGTTTTTTAACGGCAAGAAAATCATCACATCGTTTCTGCAAAATATCCCGCTGGGAGTCAAGCATTACCAATGGTATTTATTTTTGATGCCGGCGGCGATTGAGAGCCATAATCTGATGGATTACGACCTGGTCATATCGAGCGCCTCATCTTTCGCCAAGGGCGTTATTACCAAGCCGTCGGCCAAGCACGTCTGCTATTGCTATACGCCGACCAGGTATCTCTGGCATGACAGCCATAATTATTTACGGGAATTGAAGGTGAATCGCCTGATTAAGAGAGTTTTGCCGCTGACACTTCATAAATTACGGGTATGGGATCGCTTGGCGGCTGATCGCGTCGATCACTTCATCGCTAGTTCTTATACCGTCAAGGATCGGATAAATAAATATTACGGCCGTGACAGCTCGGTCATTTATCCACCGGTGGATATTGATAAATTCTATATCTCGCAAAAGCCGAAGAAATACTTTTTGGCCGGCGGCAGGTTAGTGCCGTATAAAAGATTCGATTTGGTCGTTAAGGCATTTTCGCGCCTTGGCATTCCGGCGAAGATATTCGGTGTTGGTCCAGAAGCCAGGCATCTGAAGAAAATCGCCAAATCCAATGTGGAATTCCTGGGCCGGATCAGCGATGAGCAGAAGGCCGAGCTTTATGCCGATTGCCTGGCTTATATCAATCCGCAAGAAGAGGATTTCGGCATTACGGCGATCGAGGCCATGGCTTCGGGCCGGCCGGTCATCGCTTATAACAAAGGCGGTGCGACAGAAACGATTATTGGCGGCAAGACGGGTGAATTCTTTTCGGAGCAGATTTGGGAAGAATTGGCCGATATCGTTTTGCGCTTCCGCGAGGATAAATATGATCCGCAATTCATTCGCCGGCACAGCGAGCAATTCAGCACCGAAAATTTCAAGCGGAATTTCGCCAATTTTATCAGCCATGTATAGGTAATAACGCCACTCTCGTCATTCCAGAATTTTGATGTAATCGTCAAAATATCTGGAATCCAGGTTCAATTATAATTAGGATTAACCTGGATCCCGGATATCCCAATGATTACATTGTGATTCCGGGATGACGATGTGAGAGTAACGATAGGAGAATATTATTATGACAATAGCGATAGACGCACGCGTCCTGATGAATGAGAATTATTCCGGAGTCTCCTGGTACGCTTTCAATCTGCTTGCCGCGCTGTTCGAATTGGATCGCGAGAATGAATACGTTTTGTTTTATAATTCGAAAAAGCCAGTCAAACTTCCAAAATTCGATTATCCAAACGTGTCATATAAGGGTTTCCGCTTCTCGAATAAGCTGTTCAATTTTTGCTTGAATTTCTTCAGCTGGCCGAAGTTGGATGAACTGGTGGGCGGCTGCGACATATTCTTCGCGCCGAATCTGCATTTCGTTTCCTGGTCGGATAAGTGCCGGAAGGTGATAGTGGTCCACGATTTGTCATTTCTGGCCTATCCGAATTTTTTTAATCTCAAGCAACGCCTGTGGCATAAATTGATTCTTAATAAAAAAATATTAACCCAAGCCGATATGGTTATCGCCGATTCAAATAGCACAAAAAAAGATTTGGAAGATTTGATGAATGTCGCGCCGGAAAAAATTGAGGTCGCGCATTTGGGCGCGGATATTAAGGCAAACGGGATTACTCGAGAGGAAATCAACTCTAAATATAATCTGCCCGATAAATATTTTTTGTTTGTCGGCACGATCGAGCCGCG
>Ga0172379_10009231_pt1 | contig 12209 bp, 14 predicted proteins | sample GrowelOW334metaG_FD_119756 | JGI IMG/M metagenome (GOLD analysis project Ga0172379, IMG submission 119756) | Groundwater microbial communities from an aquifer near a municipal landfill in Southern Ontario, Canada - Groundwater well OW334 metaG | ecosystem: Environmental > Aquatic > Deep... | reverse complement strand
ACCTATGTATATGAAAGACTGGATTGATAAATTACATAGTTTTTTGCAAATTAATAACAAAGATATTTTAAAAGATGCAGGAAAGATTTCTCATGAATTAGCAATGGAAATTGCCCTAAAGAATTTTGATGAATACAAGAAAAAAGAATCAAAAATCTTAATAGATGACAATTTTGATGATATTGCTACAAAAACTATTAAAAGTATAAAGAAAAACAAATAAATTACCCAACCATCTTTACAATAGCTTCAAATGACTTTGGATTCTCGGCTGCGAGAGTAGAGAGGATCTTTCTATCGATAGCGATATTTGCTTTCTTTAGATTTCCAATGAACTTGCTGTATGAATACTTTTCGTTAAGATTTCTAAGTGCTGCGTTGATTCTAACATTCCATAATTTACGATAATCACCCTTCTTGTCTCTTCTGTGAGCAAAAGCATATGTTCCTGCATGAGAAATAGCCTCATAAGCATTGCGCTCTTTGTTGCTACGTCCAAATCTATAACCCTTTACTTGGCTAAGTATATTTCTTCTTGTCTTTAGTGCGTGTACACCTTTCTTTACTCTTGTCATGTTATTTAAATTATAATCTTAATTATTATGCGTTGACTAAGAAACGACTCTTTTCTTTGTTTGTCATCTTGAATTCCATACCTCGCTTCTTGGAAAGCTGAGAACGTCTACTTTCTTTGGAATTGAAATGGTTCTGACCTTTTGAACGAGCAATAATCTTGCCATTTTTTGTGACCTTTAGTCTCTTTAAGAATGATTTGTTTGTTTTCATTGAATTTAATTATTTCTTCTCAATTATTGCAGATAGTCCTTTCAAACCTTTTGTCGGCGGAACCGATATCTTGTATTCAGTAGTAATGAGTTTAAATATACGGTCCATTCTTTCTTTTAGAAAGTTTATGTCCATATACTTTGATCGTCCTACTAGATATAGATCAATTTTGACTCGATTGCCTTCTTTGAGCCATTCTGAGGCTTTTTTAGCTTTGAGTTCCAAATCGTGGTCTCCTGTACCGATTTTAACCTGTACATTCTTCAATTCTGACGTTTGAGTGCGAGATTTTGCAACCTTCTGCTTCTTCTTTTCGTCATACTGAAATTTACCATAATCCATGATTTTTGCAACTGGAGGGACGGCATTTGGGGAAATTTCGATCAAATCAAGGTTTCTGGTCTGAGCTTGCTTTAGAGCTTCTGATAGGGTAATAACGCCGAGATTTTCACCGTCGTCAGTTACTACTCGTAACTCAGGAGCCTTTATGAATTGATTGATTCTAACTCGTTGTGTACTCATGTATTAGAACACTATTTATAGCATATTTTTATTTCTATGTCTAGAAAAGGCTTCTTATAAATTTAATAAAAAATCCAGCAAACTTTTCCACCCAGTATCTTTTGTCCCATTGTTCTTGGGTTACTTCATTACTATTTGAAATATCAGTCATGAAATGAGATTTCAATTCTTCAGTAAACTTTTTATTTGTACTTATAATATTTGCTTCAAAGTTATAAAGTAAACTTATATGGTCAATGTTCAATGTTCCTATACTTGACCAATTGTCATCTATTACTAAAGTTTTGTTGTGTATCATTCTGTCTTTATAAGTAAAAATCCTTATTTTGGATTTTAGTAAATTACTAAAATACGTTCTGGCTGCTAGGTCTACTATAGCGTGATCAGATCGTTCTGGTATCAAAATACGGACATCTACACCTCTATGAGCCGCAAGTCTAAGCACTCTGGCAATACGATGTGTAGGGACAAAGTATGGTGTTGTTATATATATGTATTTTTCTGAATTCCTAATAGCCTCTACTATCTGTCTGTATAAAACTCTTTTTCTCGGGAATGGTTGATTGTTTATGTATTTGAATTCATTGATGTTTTGAATTTCTTTATTACTTCTACTTGATCTGGTTCCTTTTGATCGATTCCACATTTGCTCAAATGACTTCTGCATCTCAAAGGCTATAGGGCTGTTCATTAGTACACTTGTGTCTCGCCAGTCTTTCTTTGTTTCATCAATACAGATACTACCAGTCAAACATGTTTTCCCGTCAATTATTAAACTTCTTCTGTGATTTCTAAAATACCAAGATCGGTAATTGGGTGCATCAAATAGAGCAGGGAGTAGGGTTTTAAAAAATAGCAGCTCGATTCCTTTTTCCTTTAAATTTTTAATTGTTTCTGCACCAGAAAATGTAAAGCTACCAGCGGCATCCCACAGAAATCTAACCTTTACCCCATCTGAGGCCTTTTTTGCACAGATGTCTATGAGTTTGTTTCCGTATTCATCAGTACAAAATATAAATTGCTCCAATTCTATGGTTTTTGTGGCACTTTCACATGCGCTGATCATAGCTTCGAGGGTTTCGTCGTTTGATGTGTAGAATTTCCAGTTGGATTCTTGCATATGTAAAGTATACGACTATTTCTGTTTATAGGGAATTGCTAGTACAATATACATATATGGAGAATTTTACTTTACTTGTTGCTGGTATTATATTTTGGTATTTGTTTTGGGGACCACATATGAAGTCAGAAAAGCCGAAGGATGATAAAAAGGGTGGAGGAGATAAAGGAGTAGATAAGGGGAAGAAGTAAATATTGATAATAAATCAAATATGTTCTAACATGGAAAAAGGTATAGTTTCAACCCTTGAAAATTGTGACTTATGGGAAGAAAAAAACGCAAGAACCGTAAGAATCGTATAAGCACGTGGCCCAACGATAAGGTGTGGAATAGGTGTATACACACACCAGATGTAATGGTACTGAAAGAAGAAGAAAGAAGAAAGAACAAGAAAAAGCATAAATCGCATCATAAGCTCAGACCAAAGGAAGTGGTATCAGACGAATTTGATTCCTTGTCATATAATGGAGATCCTATATGTCCAAAGTGTGAAAGACAATTTGAATCAAATAGTAATACAATTCCAATTATTTTGACTGACTCGCCAGACAACGACTGTATGTGGGTTTACAAATGTCCACATTGTTCTAGTCTTTTCACGTGACCTTCGTCACTTCAGCCAAGCGCCAGGTTTCATCCTGAGCGCTTGTTCTATTTAATAGTTAAAGATCACTTTTTGTGTTATGTTTTTGATAGAAACATGAACAAACCTTTCACCTGGGAAAAGTATGAGTGAACGCATTTTGGAACTCTTGAATCAACTCAAAGATGAATTAGAAACTTATCGAGAAGAACAAGGGAACAAGCGCTGCTGGGTCTTGATCGGTATTTTTTTGCTAAAAGGTAATGTTCGCACACCTGAAATCCACAATGTATGGACTTATCTTTCGTTGGTTTACACCATCGATGGTGATTACCTCAAAGTTTATGCTCCTCCAAATAAGTTTCGAGAGGACGCCTTCTGTAGTGTAGATGGTGTCAGGTATGAAAAAGTGACATGGTCTGCTATGGGGACTGAGGAGGAATGTAAGATACGCTACGAAGAGTATTTGAAGGAGAGAAGGGGCGTCTAATGTGCGACCTCATGCGAAAACACTGTCCGGATGGGTATCTGGGACAGTGTTTTGTTTTGGAAATACGAACTCAAGATCACAATTTGTGACCATGAAATCTGATTAAACTTAAGGTCACAAATTGTGACCTTAAAATATACTATTTGTTAGGTTATCCAAGACTATTTTTATAGAAAACAAGAATCCGCGACCATATTTCAGATCGCGGTGTTCGTTGTGTTGCTTGTGAATCAAGCTACAACGTGTTTTGAAAACGATGCAAGTTTGTCGCAGTATGAGATGACGATTATTATCGTAGGTAAGTTGTCATCTTCTGCTGTGATTATGCACATGTTATCGAAACCAATGCATGTCGTCAGATCTACGTCTCCACTCAGTTGTTCGAAGCTAGGACAGGTTGCCAAATTTCCATCTACCAAACTTGGAGAAATTAGCTGGCTACTCGATGTGACTTTCGCATAACCACATCTGAGTAAATAGGCTGTTGCCAATGAAGGTAGTTCCCCGACTTCAAACTTTTTGACGAGTTTGTATGTCAGGATTTCAGTTTCAGCAGCGGAATGCTCAGTATGACCAAACTGTAGTAAAATTGCACTTGGTGTTTCCTGAACTTTTCCGATATTGTATTGGTCAAGAAACATACGGAGGCTCTTGTCAGATGTACTCATGATTTATTCCTTACGAGTTTGTCAGTGTTTTGGTCGAGATATCTTGTATATTATTAACATATAAAATGGGTGTTGCATATGTTGATGAACATAGGTAATAGAAAATTAAATATCATGAAGTTCTTACTTTTTGGTGGTATAAACTCTTGCGTTTGTTATAATTAGCTCATGGAAGAACGAATCAAAAAACTTGAAGATGAAATGGTGCTTGTAAAAGATCGCAATAAAAAAGTTGAAGTAAACAAGGCGTGGGAGACAAGTAAGATAAGAATAGCTTCTATTTTGCTTTTGACATATATTTTTGCCTCTATTGCTCTATATTTTATCGGTGTATCAAATTTTCTTCTCAATGCGGTTATCCCTACTCTTGGATTCTTTCTTTCGATACAATCACTTCCATTTATAAAAAAGTGGTGGATTAGTAAAAATATAAAATGAATAAACCCTACACCACACTTTTTCTTTTGATGTCTGTAGATGGAAAAATATCTACTGGCGATACTGATGAAATGGATGTCGATAAAGACTATCCGGAAATTACAGGTCTCAAAGAGGGATTAAGACAGTATTATGATCTTGAGATGCAGACTGATTTATTTTCTTTGAATACTGGAAGAGTCCTGGCAAAAATAGGTATAAATGAAAAAATTGATGAGCCTAAAAAGTTGCCAGTGAGTTTTATTGTAATTGATAATTTACCACATTTAACAGGAAAAGGGGTTTCTTATTTAGCAAAGAAAACAAAGACTCTTTTTATTGTAACGACAAATAGGGAACATCCAGCTTTTTTGGAGAAAGCAAATCACTCCAATATTGAAATAATACTTTATGAAAACGAAATAGATTTTATTGATGTTATGTCAAAACTTAAAAATGAATTTGGTGTAGATAAGTTAACAATACAATCTGGTGGAACACTCAACGCAACTTTAGTAAGAAATGGATTGGTTGATAGAGTTTTACTAGTAGTTGCACCTGCTCTCATTGGTGGTAAAAACACTCCAACTTTGATTGATGGTGAGTCTTTACACACTACAACCGACTTGTTAAAAATAAAGACTCTTGAATTAGTCCAGGCTAAGCCTTTAGAAAATTCATATCTTCTTTTGGAATATACGGTTAAGAATTAAATTTTAAACTTCTGAAATTTGTTTTTTGCATGTAGAAAAAAAGAAGAAAGCCGACCTTGTGAGATCGGCTTACCTGAAAGGTTGAAGAGTCAGGATTTTTGAATATTGCTTACGCACTCATGCGCGAGCGGATTCTTGTGACGACCGAGTGCCACCATATGTTAAATAAAATAAACCCCAAGCAGAATTGCCTGGGGTAGAAGTTTGAATCCATCCGTCAAACTTCTAAAAACGGGTTGATGTTACTGAAACCGCTCAGAGAGCTTTTTCATGGCATAGTTCCAATCTTTGGTTTCCACCAGGCCGAAAGCCTTGCGGTCCGAAGACGTGTAGTAGCCATCGTTGATGAAACCCATCGCCTCCCCGTGGTGACCCCTGTCGAATTCACGAGCGTTGGTGCACACAACCACAGGTTTCCCTTTAGAGAGGGCTTCGATAACGACTAGGAGTCCCATCGTTTTCTCACCGTGATTGTCGTGGTTCCACATCAGGTCGGTAACCACACCATCGACTTTGGGAATCATTCGAATCCACTCAGTGTTGTTGCTGTAACCTTCCTCTTCCCTGAAACTGGCGTCGCAGGTTAGAACTTCCCATCCGAGTGCCTTAGCAGCCTCAACCGCTCTCGCAATCTCGGATGCTTTGTCGTCAATGACTAGTACTGTTTTCATTCGTCTATCTTTCTTCAATGACGCTCCTTAATGGAGCATTGTTGAGATGAACTCTCTCAGTTTTTCTGGTCGAAACTCTCCTGAGTTTTCCAGATATCTGATCGAGCTCCGCACTAGCAACGGCTCATAATCCCTTATGGCTTGGGCAAACTTGTGGGCTGCCTTTGCCTTTTTGCGAGAACCTGTCTTTTGAAGGACAAGCTTGCCCGCAGCTGAAGGGCTACTTGCTATTGCTACCATGTTCCGCAGCTCTGGACAGATCCAGACTGCTTTGGAATGTGCGAGAAGCTCGACAAACCGGTCGATGCTTGTGACATCGATCAATAGGTCTTTCATTTGCTTGTTCCTTTCATGTCAATGTGCCTGGTTTAAGATGAAATTCCTTTGCTTACGCATCGGCATCTTTACCTGCTATTATACTAGCACATTTCATTATAAATGTCAATAGTTGGTGGAGATGGGCGGAATCGAGTCACGGATAATTTTCTGTTGAAAATTTCCGCGACCCCGTCTCGCTCACCTCACCTAGCAGGGTGACCTACTGGGTTCGTTCGCTCCGACCGTTCGATTCCTGACTTGCTCTCCAGCAGCCAAAAGTAAAAGCACCCATTCGGGTGCATTACTTTTGTCTGTGGAGATGGGCGGAATCGAACCGCCGTGCAGATGAAGTCCCATATCTCTTCTACATTGTATAGAAAACTTTAGCGAGGAATGACCCTCTTTTAACTCACACACTATAAAGTAGACAAAATATGTGCAAGCGATTCCCGTAATCTCGGATTATAAACAGGGAAGTGAATATAATCCTAGTTCATGTATATATCACCTCATCACCACTCTGAACGCGTAGTGAGAAATGTCGCTTAAGCCGTAGCTAGAGCGAAAGTGAAGTCACGTGATCCAAAATATGGAGACACGGCTGACTTTACCTTTGTAATTGCTGATTGAGCAGTTACGGATTTCCATCAGTTTTGAGAGATAATGGAGCTCTACAATGCGAAATATGAAGTACCTCAACTGTCGAGGCCTTTCATCCCCATGTTACTAACTGGCAAAATTGGACACGGCTACTTGCGCTCGGAAGCACTTTTATTTGTTTGCATGCAAAAAATAAAAGTCTTCCTCCCCGTGCCGTATCTCAATTTTGCATTTGTCAACGATCTCGAAACTCTCTTCGAATCTCACGGTCTGTTTCTCGCTTTTTTATATCCTCGCGTTTGTCGTATGTCTTCTTTCCGCGAACTATAGCGATTTCAACCTTGATTTTCTTGCCTTTACTATACATCGAAATAGGTACTATTGTCAAACCTCTTTTGAATTCTAAAGATGCCAGTTTTTGAATTTCTAATTTTGTAAGTAAAAGGCGACGATTGCGCTTTGGATCATATTCCTTTGGTGTGTTGTTTATCTGATACGCAGGGATATTTGCGGCGATCATGAATACCTCACCGCCACGCACAGTAATATGCGAACCAAGTAGGGAACCTTGGTTATTTCTTAGACTTTTTACCTCGATACCTAGAAGTTCTATACCGACTTCAAACTTCTCTAGTACTTCATAGTCTACCGTGGCTTTTCTATTGTATATAAGCGAATCTGACATATATAGGAATATATCATAGCATTTTCTATAATTTTAAGTATAATCATAATCTATGAAGAAAAGAGATACACAGCAGACTAGGGATAATAAAAAGGGTTCCAGGAAGCCAAGCAAATATGGTTTTTTGAATACTATTTCAATGGCTCTTTTGATACTATTTTTGATTAGTGGATTGTATTCTGTAATTCTCGAACAAAAAACAGAAATAAAGGACGTTACACTTTCTGAACTTGTAAAAGATATTGGAGAGGGCAGTGTTATTTCGATCACAGTGAGGGGGAATGATTTGGAAGTATTGTACAATGACAATACTACAAAGAAAACAATGAAAGAAACGGATTCGTCTGTTATCGAAACATTTACTAGATATGGACTCACTCCAGAAAAGTTAAATTCAGTAAAAATAAATATCGAAGGCCCAAGTGGATTTGCTTTTTTCATTACCCAGATTGCACCATTTATCGTTCCTATTATTTTTATTATCTTAATAATCTGGTTCCTAACAAGACAAGTAAAAGGCGCAGGTATGCAAGCATTTTCATTTGGCCAATCAAAAGCTCGAATTACTTTGCCAAATGATGAAAAGCAAAAAGTAACATTTAAGGATGTTGCAGGTGCAAAAGAGGCAAAACAAGAACTCGCAGAGATAGTGGATTTCCTAAAGAATCCAAAAAAGTTTTTTGAAATAGGTGCTGTGATACCAAAGGGTATTCTTTTGATGGGTGCTCCAGGAACTGGAAAGACATTGCTTGCACGTGCTGTAGCAGGGGAGGCAAATGTAGCTTTCTTTGCTATTTCTGGTTCAGAGTTTGTCGAAATGTTTGTAGGTGTTGGAGCATCTCGTGTTCGTGATTTATTTAAAATGGCAAAGGAGGTTGCTCCTGCAATAATCTTTGTGGATGAAATAGACGCTGTAGGTCGTGTCAGAGGTACTGGTGTCGGAGGGGGAAATGATGAGCGCGAACAAACATTAAACCAGATACTCGTAGAGATGGACGGATTTGAACCAAATGAAAAAGTGATTGTTATGGCTGCTACAAACAGACCTGATGTCCTTGACCCTGCTTTACTTAGACCTGGAAGATTTGATCGTAGAGTTACGATAGATCTACCTGATAGAGATGACAGAGAAGAAATATTAAAGATACATTCATCAAAGAAGCCATTTGCTGAAGATGTAGTGCTCCGTGTTATAGCTGAGAGAACTCCTGGTTTTTCTGGAGCAGATCTTTATTCACTTATGAACGAAGGAGCAATACTCGCAGCTCGTGAAAATCGCACAAAGGTTTCTCAGTATGATCTCATAAGAGCAATAGAAAAAGTAATGCTCGGTCCAGAAAGAAAAAGTCATTTATTGTCAAAGAAAGAAAAAGAAATAACTGCATACCATGAAGCGGGTCATGCACTCGTCGCGTCTGTCCTACCTTTTGCAGATCCCGTTCATAAGATTTCTATTATCTCTCGCGGACGAGCAGCAGGGTATACATTGCATTTACCTATCGAGGATAAAAAGATGCAAAGCAAAAAAGAATTTCTCGATGATATAGCAGTATCACTAGGTGGATACGTAGTCGAAAAACTTATTTTCAACGATGTCACAACTGGTCCATCAAATGATCTACAAGTGTCGACAGCTCTCGCGCGAGATATGGTCACAAAGTATGGTATGTCAGAAAAGATAGGTGTCCTTGCTCTAGAAAGTTCTGGAGGTAGAGCAATGTTTGGAAAAGGGGTAGAGGACGGTGCATATTCAGAGAAGATAGGTGCAGATGTTGACTCTGAAGTTGCTAGAATAATTGATGAAAGATACAAGAAAGCAGAGGAAATAGTCACAAAACATCGTCCCGCACTAGATGCTATAGCAAAGAGACTTATCGAAATCGAGAATCTTGAAAGAGAGGAGTATGAGGCTATAATAATAGCTCATGGAATACAGCCAAAGAGGAAGTTAGATATTGAGCATTCTGGTTAATTTTGATATTGCTAATCTTTGAAGGGTGCGGTAAATTAAACACATGCGCGCGTAGCTCAATTGGTAGAGCATTCGACTTATACTCGAGCGGTTCTAGGTTCAAGTCCTAGCGCGCGCACCACGTAGGAAATTGCAAGTTCGAAAGATTCGCCTCACTTCGCACGGCGACTAAACGTCGCTCTTGACGTATTACGATAGTCATGTTAGGATGAACAGAAATCTAGGCACTCCGCCTGGATGAAATAGCACATTGAAAGGGGGATTGTTCATATGTTTACATTCAAACAGATCGCGGCGTTGAGGTATATGATCTTCAACGCCAAAAACGGAACGGAGCTTTCAAAGCGGGTGCTAGCATTTCTCATCGAGGCGTCGGAAGAGTTGACGAAGGAAGTTTGTCTCTCACTCGTGGCGGATCGAGAGGGGTACACCGCTGACGAGATCCTTGCTGCCGGATGCGGTGTCAGTAGCATGGAGAGTTGCAACGGCACGACCCATCTCGACCAGATTCTCCATGCGATGGGAAGTGAACTCCGCTTCAGCGTCCACTACGGTGACTTCGATCCGGCTCGTACTGACGATTCGTTCAATTCCGATGGGCAGTTCGCTGGATGTAGCAGGTCACAGGTCACTCGCCCGGGACTCGTTCGCGAAGGTATGCCGCTTCGCTACACGTTCTGGCTTTCCAAGACGAACTACTCGCGACGAGCCACGCTAGTCGTTGCCACGCGCGAGTTGATCGAACAGATCAACCTGAAGAAGCCTGGCCTGTACCCATCTCTCGAACCGGCCTGAACAGCCACGCCTCACACCAACAGAAGCCTCGTGCTTTGTTAGGTGCGAGGTTTTTTGTTTTTAATTTTACTTTAATTACACCTCGTGTATAATAAGACTTTGGAGGACTACGTATGATAGCATTTAAAGGTGTTCAAACAGTTCAACAGCTCGTTGAAGAGGCTAGGGAGAAACTGAAACATAAACCAGGTATAAGTTTTTCGGTTTGTTACAATGATGTTGGGGGGTACTTCTTTTTGGTCGAGAGCAATGGCCATCCGGAGCTCCCTATGCCAAATAATTTGTGCGTCTTTCTTATTAATTGTAGATGCCAATACCCAGGTGTTCCACTGGATGAATTGTATCCAGTTTGGGATGAACCAAGGATTGAAATTGCACGACGATGAAATACTCGTCGAGTGATGGTTCGAAAACGTCGCATTAGCACCGCGACGTTTCTCTATTCAACCCGAGCAACTATTCAAAATGTTTAACATCACTTAATCTATCTTTCAATGTACCTTTGATCTGTGGATATTCATCTAATTCCATATTTTCTTCAATAATTCTCTTTGCTTCTGTTCTAGCTGCTTCTACCATTTTTATATTTTGTAATGCTTCCATAGCGATATCAGATACACCCCATTGCTTTGCGCCTGACAACTCACCTGAACCTCGAAATTTGAGATCGTACTCTGCAAGTTCAAAACCATTTTTTGCAGTTTTTAATGCATTAAGTCTATCTATTGTTTTATCTGATTTTGAATCAGCAAAGATATAACAGTATGCCTGATGATTTGAACGGATAACTCTTCCTCGTAACTGATGAAGCTGTGCAAGTCCAAATCTTTCTGCTCCTTCTATTACTATCACGGTGGCGTTTTCTACATTTACACCCACTTCGACAACAGAAGTTGCTACGAGTATATGGATCTTTTTTAATTTAAAATTATTCATAACTTTATCCTTTTCCGTAGGTTTCATCTTGCTATGAAGAATATCTATTTCATATTCAGGAAATACTTTCTCTTTCAATCTCTTTGCTTCTTCTTTTACTGATTTTGCATTGACTGCCATTTCTTTTGCTGGATCTGGTTCATCTATTCGAGGACAAATAATATATACCTGTCTACCAAGTTTTAGTTCAGTTCTGATTTTCTCATAAGTTTCTTCTCGTTTGGTTGGCATTACAATGTCGGTGATTATAGGTTTGCGTCCATGTGGCATCTGATCTAGTAGGGTAAGGTCAAGGTCACCATAGATCGTCAGTGCGAGTGTGCGAGGTATAGGAGTGGCTGTCATGGATAATAGATGAGGTGCACGAGCAAATCCATCCGAGTCCTTTTGAACTAAGGAAGCTCTCTGCTTCATTCCGAAGCGATGTTGTTCGTCTATGATCACATAAGCTAGGTTTTTGAATTTTACTGACTTTTGAATCAAAGAATGTGTACCAATGAGTATTGGTATTTCACCATTTGCAACCCATTTCAAAAGTTGTGCGCGAGAAATATCTGTCCAACCTTTTGGATTTAGTTTTGAAGGAAACTTTTTGCAACCACTGCCTGTGATAAGTCCGACTTGTATTCCGAGATATGAAAAATATTGGATGAAGGATTCGAAATGTTGGCTTGCTAGGATTTCGGTAGGGCACATATATGCCACCTGTAAATTTCCATATTTCCTCGATACGCCATTTATCATTGGTTTTGTGGTTACTACAGTATACGCAGTAGAAGCAGCTACTGCAGTTTTACCTGACCCTACATCACCCTCTAATAATCTAGACATGGCATGTCCTTTCTTGAAATCATCGACTATGGTCTGTATAGAACTTTTTTGAGCTAGAGTAGCTTCAAAGGGGAAACGCTTGATGAACTCTTGTAAATCCTT
>Ga0172379_10009230_pt1 | contig 12209 bp, 9 predicted proteins | sample GrowelOW334metaG_FD_119756 | JGI IMG/M metagenome (GOLD analysis project Ga0172379, IMG submission 119756) | Groundwater microbial communities from an aquifer near a municipal landfill in Southern Ontario, Canada - Groundwater well OW334 metaG | ecosystem: Environmental > Aquatic > Deep... | reverse complement strand
AGGGCTGTTCTTTTCTTTGTTTTATGAATCTGTTTGAAATTTGGAATTTTCTATTTTGAATATTGTTTGGTACTTGGAGTTTGAAGTTTGGAATTTATTTTGGTATTAAAAGTTGCGGCCCTTGGCCGCCTAATTCTTCTCCATTATAGCATGAAGTGTTGCGACTGCCAGCGTACTTCCTCCGCGACGCCCCTCAATGGTTATGTGCGGGATGTCTGTTTTTGAGAGCAGGACTTTCGATTCGACTACATTGACAAATCCGACAGGCATTCCTATTATTACGGCGGGCATGATGTTCTTTTCGAAGCTCAGTTTTGCAATCCCCGCTAGGGCTAGGGGGGCATTTCCGATTAGTACAATTGCACCGTCAAGAATCGCCTCGGCTTTTTTTAGTGAGGCTAGTGCGCGTGTCGTCCCGTGTTTCCCCGCGTCTTCCGCAACGTCGCTGTCCGATATGTAGCAGTGAATCGAATCTCTTGAGTATGACGGACTTAACATTTTGAGTTTCTGGACGGATATTCCGCTTTTTATCATGTTTGAATCGCAGTAGATGACGGCTCCGTTGGAGATGGCTTTCAGAGCCGCCTGTATGGGGTTGTTTCTGAAGACAAGATTTTCGCATATCGAGAAATCGGCGCAGGTGTGGATGAGCCTTCGTGCGATTTTCCATTCAGGGCCTCTGAACGGAGGATCAGGGAACTCCTTTTCAATGATGCGGAAACTTTCAGCTTCAATCTGCTCCGCAGTCATGTCCCATTTTATGTCCGTATATGGATTGGTTGTTTTTTCCATTGTCTTGATTCTTTTTATTGTTTCGAATTTCGATATTCGGATTTCGAGTTTGGGTTGCGGGCAAAGCCCGCCTTAGGGCGTCTCGCCCATCTTATTTCTTTAATCCTGGAACGCGCAATGAATTGCGTTACTACGAGCGTCATAATCACATTTTCAGCTGAATGAAAATCAAGAGTGCCAGTGCGACGAAATTAAACATAAAACGCAAGCCCTGCGTTGTCCCGACGATCCACAGCCCGTCGCGTTTCGGGAAAATGCCCACCGCAGTCGGAAGATTTCTCCGCAGGGCGCTAAATGGAATTGTTATGATGTTTGCCGCCATCAGTGCAATTAGGATTTGCAGCATTGACACCTTGCCGTCATGGCTCATTTTCGCTGCGACCGTTGCCGAACTGACAAGCCCCCCCATTTTCGAACTCATTATTGCGATTATCTCCGGAGAGAGGACTGTCTGGAGATCCTGCGGAATCTTTTTTTCGAGCTTCCTGAACACGCCTTTGTCGCCGAGATAGGCTACGAAAATGAAGATGGGAAGTGTGATCAGTATCACGCGTATCAGGATTTTCCCTGTAGATTTTAAAGACTTCTTGAATGTTTCATCCCATGTTGGGATTTCTTTTTTCACGGGTTCATAATTGTTCGTGTCTTCAGCAGATTCTCTTCTTCCGAAAGAAAAGACCAGCAATACCTGGAGGATTTCAAGAATCAGCTGAATCGCAAGATAAAGTATTGCCGTGAATCCAAGGAGCGGGATGATTACTACGGAAGGTCTGAGCATATGTTTGAATTTCGCCGGAAATGAGTTTGTAATGGCGCATATGAACATTTCCCTCTTGGTGATTTTCCCCTCCGCGTGAGCTGTTGCGATCATGCTTCCTGCCGCGTTGTTTGAAAAAAAGGCGGTGGCAAATGAGACTCCGCAGACTCCGGGCAGGCGGCTGAATTTCAGGAGAGGTTTTGTCATGAAAGATATGAAGCCTGTCCAGTTCCTGCTTTCAAGGACGTTGGCGACGAATGCGCCTGTTGCCACGGCAAGAAGAATCCATCCCGACGACCGGAGTATGGCTGTCAATGTGAATTCATGTCCGTGCATAATGTGTCTATTCCTTTATGATAAACAGCGACAGGTATTCTTCCGGTGATTTTCCGGCGAGCGCCATATCCGATGTGACAAGTTCGCCGTCAAGGCATAATTTCGATGCGAATATTGATTTGTTCTTATTCTTCATGATGTATCTGATTATTTCCTTCTTTGTCCTGAACGCCTTCATAAGCACGACAGTTCCCGAACGATGCTTTTTCAGATCTTTTAGCGCTTCTGAGGAGAATGAAGGGATTACCGTCAGCGTCTCGCGATCCTCGGCCAAAGGTTCCTGGGCCTTTGCCGCAGCCGTCTGGAATGAAGTTATTCCGGGAATGATTTCAGCTTTCAGTGACGGAACAATTTTCCTCAGTTCAGTCAGAAGATATGAGCATGTGCTGTAAATCATCGGATCCCCGATCGTAACGAAAGCGCAGTCGTGCCCTGACATGAGCTTTTCAGCTACAATTCCGGCATTCTTTTTCCACGCCTCGTTTCTTGTTCCGGCATCGTTGACCATCGGGAAGGCGAGTGTCATGAATTTTGCAGATTTGGAATAATATTCCCTTGCGATCCTGCCGGCGATGCTTTCCTTTTCCGCAGTGGATGTGGCTTCAAAGACGTATTTGACTTTCCTGAGTGTTTTTACGGCTTTTACGGTTACAAGTTCCGGATCGCCGGGGCCGACCCCGATCCCGTAGAAGACGCCCTTTTTTTTGTTTTTTTTCATTTTTCCCCTGATTAGTGGTAGCACAGGCATCTTGTCTGTGTTCTAACGGATGTTTCCGCCCTATTCCAAGAACGCGCAATAAATTGCGCTACTACAAGCCTTTTATTGTTTTATCTAAGTGCTCCAGCCAGATGTTGACAATCTCATCATATTCGGCCATTCCCTTCATTACGGGGACCGATTCAATCCCGTTTTTTGCGAGAATTGATTTCCAGGAATCTGGATCGTCTCCGGCCATATCGTTCTTAGCATGATCTCCGGCGACCGACATGAACGGCATCAGATAGACCTTCTTGATTTTCTTCTCCTTGAACTGGGCAAGGATTTCATTGAAAGTCGGATTGCCTTCGACAGTCGCAAGGAATGCATTGCCGCCGGACTTCCCCATGTCATAGGCAACGGCCACGTAAATCATGTCGGAAGGATGCTTCCCCGAACCATGTCCCATGAAAAGAACCGCATCCTCCTTTCTGCGTTCGGAAGGCACTTTTGAAAGCATGATCCTGACGCTTTTCCTTACGTCATCCATTGAATTGAGAAGAGGGGGGCTCACTGTTATTTCCACTAAATCATTTTTGAATTGAGACACGGCTTTCGCGATCTCGTTGAATTCCGCTCCGGGGATTATGTGAAGTGACTGGACAAAAACTTTCCTGATGCCGGCTTCTCTAAGTTTCTTCATGGCCTGTTCGGGGGAATCGAACAACTCGGCTTTCTTCGCCAGCTTTTTCCTTATCATTTCCGATGTGTATGCCCAACGTATTTCATAACCGGGGAATTTTGCTCTTGCAAGCCTTTCAATATTGGCAAAACCCTTTCTGGCCTCCTGATCGCTGGTTCCAAATGTCACCAAAAGTATTGCATCCATGTTTTTCCCCTTCGGTTCGGATTGTTCTTGCGAGTACAGCACACATGATAATGTCATAAGAACCAAAACTAATATCCTGCTCATGCTGTTCTCCCGTCTAATGTTGTTAAAATAAAAAAAAGCCCGAACCTTGCGGTCCGGGCGAAATTTCACAAAAGAATACATTTGCTGGACAGCCCCTGACCGCGGGGGCATACAGCCGTTCCTGCGACGGGTGGTGTTCTGGCTCCCGGTTCATTCTTCATCTACACCTTCCCGTTCTCCCTTGGAGAGCAGTGGCTTTAGGGCTCTGTCCATGACCAGAACCCTTGCGAGATGTCGTCCCCGGTTACAGCGGCGGGACCGCTACGGATTTTACCGTATTCCCTATCTGCCTCATTATCGGCAGAAACCATCGCATTTGCATACGGAGCATATAATGAACTGCAAACTTGTTTTTTCAAGTAATTGATTTTTTTTCGCAGCTGCGTAGATTAGAGTGGAGTCGTTAATTCATCAATATCCGTCTTCTAACCGCACTTTAACTGGGTCTCGGCGAAAAAAAATGAAAACCGAACAGAAAACATTTCCGATCAATCTTCTGCTCAGGGGCAGAAAATGTCTTGTGGTGGGTGCTGGGAAAGTGGCAGCCCGGAAAATAGGCAACCTGACGAGGGTATCCGCTGACATTGCGGTTGTCTCCCCCGGTGTCTCAAATGAAATAAAAGAACTTGTATCAAAAGGCGCCGTATCTTTAATTCAAAGAGAATACCAGGAAGGGGACGTTGACGGTTTTTTTCTGGTTTTTGCAGCCACTGACGACAAAAAACTCAATGCAAGGATACTGAAGGACTGCAATCACAGGAAGATCCTCTGTTGCGCAATCGATGAAAACTGGAAAGACGGGGTTTTCATTACTCCGGCAAGCATTGAGAAGAATGGCGTGACTGTTTCTGTTTCAACTGACGGCGCCGCCTGCAGACGCACAAGAATGATAAAGGAAAATCTCTCTCGCCATCTCGAGTTCACGGATAAGACTGAAATGATTATAATCGGTACTGACCAGAATTACATGTCACTGAAGGAAAGGGAACCCCTGCATCTTGTCGGTGACAAGTTCGACAATGCCGGGGAAATGCTTTCAAAGCTGATTGGCGTCCACGAATTCATGCTTATTAACACATGCAACAGAATTGAATTGGCCGCATTTATCTCTCCGTCGGAATCACTCGAGAAACTCCTGTTCAAGATTCTCGGCTTCGAAGGAATCAACGAGGACTCGTTTTATGTCAAGAAAGGCTTCGATGCGTTCGGACACTTCTCTTTCGTATGTTCCGGCCTCATGTCTCAGACCCCAGGTGAAAAGCATATAACTTCACAGCTTAAAAGCGGTCTGGACTACTGTAAAAACAAGGGGTGGGCCGGAAGCATGCTGCAGGACTGGTTTGACAACACCATGCATCTCTCCAAGCATGTCAGGCAGATTGTCGAACCGCTTTTCACGGCCTTTGAAATTGAAGATCTCTCCGTAAAATATATGAAGGACATTTTCCCGGACATGAAAAACAAGAATGTCCTGCTTATCGGAACTGGAATAATCGGGCAGGCGATTGCCGGAAAAATTGCAGATGAAGGATGTTCCTTGACCTGGTGCTACCACATCAATCCGCCATCCCTTGAAAAAGTCAAAGCCGGGAAAATGAAGATTTGCACGTTGAATGAAATAAAGGATCACCTTAATCGTGCGGATATAATAGTTTCCGTGGCTACAACTTCCGCATATCTCATTCACAGCGGACATGCCCCGTTCATGGATCAGACAAAGAAAATTCTCATCATTGACCTTGGCATACCGAGAAACGTGTCTCCGGAATTCAATAAACTCATTCCCGGTGTCGCAGTCGTTGACCTTGACGATCTCAAGCACTGGCACAGACGCGAGGCGATTGACATGTCCCGCCTTTTCGAATTGAGCAACAGGGTTGTTGATGAACACCGTCCGCAATTCGAGAAACTCATGAACGGTATAAGGGGCAGGTAAGCATGACTCGTCGCTCCGCATATGCGGGGCAAGTGCCCGATATTGGATATTCAGACGCCCGCCAGTGTGCCCTTGTATTTTTTCAGAAGCTCCCCGATTGAAGCTGTCACAAGCTTCTTCTTGCCGGATTTCATGATCATGCTTTCACCGGCTGTAACTTTTCCGACCTTGGCACAGGGAACGGCTTTAAGGATGTTTTCAACGGACTCCCTGTTTTTCGGGGAGACAGTCATAATGAAACGGCTGTTGCTTTCAGAAAAGAGGAGTTCGTGTCCTGTCATTTTCCCTGATGTCGGAATTTTGCCCATGTCAATTTCAAGTCCGAGCCTTCCCGCCATTGCGATCTTCGCAAAACCGGCTGCAAGGCCGCCGATGGCCGGTGTATGCAGGGAGTTCGCGAGCTTCCTGTCAGTCACCCTTGAAACCGCCTTGTATACTTTTATTGCGAAATCCGCATCCACTTTCGGAACGTTGCCTCCTGTGCCTCCGAGCATTGAGAAGAATTCGCTTCCGCCAAGCTCGGGCTTGGTGATTCCTATCACGTAGACAATGTCGCCCGGAAATTTCACGTCAAGGGTGACCGATTTGGAAATGTCATCCATTTTCGCTATGGTGCTGAACAGCACGGTCGGGGGAATTGATATTTTCCTGCCGCCCCTTGTGCTGTCGTTTTTCATGCTGTCTTTCCCCGAAATGCACGGAACCTTAAAGGCCTTTGTGTAGTCGTAAAGCGCCTGGTTTGCCCTGACAAGCTGTGCGAGCTTGTATTCGCCGTCCGGAGTTTTTTCGCTCTGGACGGGATCAGGCCAGCAGAAATTGTCGAGTCCGGCAATGTGCCCGAGTTTTCCGCCGACGGCAATAACCCGCCTTACCGCAAGATCAATTACGGAAGCCATCATGTGATAGGTGTCAATGTCGCTGTATCTGGGCAGAATTCCCGAGGAAAGGATGATTCCCTCCCTGCTGAGCTGTTCAGGCATTGTGACTGTCGCATCGCTGACTACGTCTCTGCATTTTCCGATGAACGGCTTGATGACGCTGAGACCTTTGACTTCATGGTCGTACTGGCGCGCCTTGTATTCATCGGAGCATATGTTCAGCCTGCCAGGCATTTCAACGAAATCCTTACGGAGGTCTCTTTTTGAGAAGTCCGGATCCTTATCAAGTGCGGGAGGATTCCATTTCGCCCTGAGTTTCATTCTCGGAAGGCCGTCATGCATGAACTCAATATCAAGATATGCAATTGTTTTCTTGCCGTAGAGGACATGGAACTTCCCGTTGTCCGTGAATTCGCCCATGGCTGTCGCCTCAACGTCCCTCAACTTCGCAAGTTTCATGAATTCATCCAGTTTGCCGGGAGGAACGGCGAAGCTCATTCTTTCCTGCGCCTCGGAAAGGATTATTTCCCATGGCTGGAGCCCCGCATATTTGAGAGGGGCCTTTTTTACATCTATTCTGCAGCCGCCGCAGAGTCCGGCCATTTCGCCGATGCTTGAGGACAGTCCGCCTGCCCCGTTGTCCGTGATGAAACGGTAAAGCGACTTGTCGCGCGCCTCGTAAATGAAATCGGACATTTTCTTCTGGGTTATCGGATCCCCGATCTGAACCGCCTGTGCCGGACTGTCCTTGTGAAGTTCTTCACTGGAGAAGGTGGCGCCGTGTATCCCGTCTTTGCCGATTTTCCCGCCTGTCATGACTATGATGTCACCTGGATTTATCTTCTTCTTGTGACCGGGTTTGCCTCCGATTTTCCTCGGAAGAGTCCCCACGGTTCCGCAGTAGACGAGCGGTTTGCCGAGATATCTTTCTTCAAAATATTCCCAGCCGAGCCCGTAGGGGATTCCGCTCTGGTTGCCGCCGTCGATTACTCCCTTATGAATTCCGTCCCTGAGCCGTCGCGGGTGGTGAAGCCCTTCCGGTATGTCCTTTTCTCTGGTGAACGGCGAGCCAAGACAGTAACCCCATGCATTTATCAGAAGGTTGGCGCCAAGTCCGGTTCCCATCGGGTCGCGATTCACACCGACAATTCCCGTCATCGCGCCGCCGTACGGATCGAGGGCTGAAGGGCTGTTGTGTGTTTCAACCTTGTACACCAGATCTATTTTGTCGTTGAATGCGATGACTCCGGCATTGTCATGAAAGACGGAGACAAGCCAGTCAACATCTTTCGATATTTCCTCAGTGCTTTTCTTGATGAAGGACTTGAAGCATGAGACGATATGGGATGTTTTACCGTTTTCGTCCACATATTCGATTTCAGCGTCGAAAATCTTGTGTTTGCAGTGCTCGGACCAGGTCTGCGCCAGAATTTCAAGTTCGGCATCCGTGGGGCGGTTTTTAAGTCCGGCTTTTCCGCGTCCCTTCGCCTTGCGGAAATAATCCTGAATGACCTTCATTTCGTCAAGGGTGAGGGCGAGTATGCCTTTCCTGCTGATGTCCAGCAGGTCAGAGTCGCTTACTTCAAGATTGATCTCCTTTATCTGTACATCGCCAAAATCTTTGACAAAGGGCGTGTTTGACGGGAGACGGGATTTTTCGAGTTGCCTTCCGCTGAAGACGGATACGGTTTCTATGAGTTCGTTTGCGAGGATTTTTTTTGCGATTGTCTCGGTGTCGTTCTGTCTGAGCTTTTTGCCGTAGAGCAGATATTCCACTGAACTGAAAACAAACTCGTCGTCACGCAGTTTTCTTCCGATGATGTCGCCAATGGCTTCGTGCGCCGAACGTCCGACATTATCCGTCACTCCGGGCCTGAATCCGACAACTATGAGCCAGTCGCATCCGGTTTTTCTTGTTTCTCCCGCAATGCCTTTCTGAAGCACGGGATTGGAAAGCTCCGCCGCAATTTTTTCAGATTGCGAGGAGGATATGTCCGCGCAAACAGTGTAAACATCTCTTGTCCTGACTTTTTCAACAGGAAGCTTCAGGAAGCTAAGTATCTGTTTTTTTACGGATTCGCCGCGGGAATCCCTCCATTTTTCATAATTGGCGACTTCTATTCTGTAATTCATGTTCACTCACCGGATTTCATTTTATTTTGGTAAAAATAAAATGTATGTTATTAATCACGAAATTCCACGAAAGTTATTAGAAATGTTTGTGTTCAAATGAAAATCTTCACAGACCAGTCTTTGGGATTATTGCCCTCCGAGTTTATTATCAGTCTTCTCCATTTGCTGCATATTATGTCCCTTCCCAGAACAATTGAATCAATTCCTGAATTTATTCCTGCAAAACCGACTTTGATTTTTCCTGTATTCCAGACAGGAGTTAGATTCTCATCAAGAAGAGATATTCCCAATGTATGTATGAAACAATGGGCTTTTCCACCAAAACCGCCTGCTTTTGCTGACAGGACGTTTTGCGATTTATTGGAATGACCCAGTTCTTCAAGGAAGGCTTTAGGGAGGATGGTAAAATCGGCTCCCGTGTCTACAAGCGCAGGATAGGGATTGCTGAAGCTGTCGATTTTAACAAGTATTAGTGGTCTTGGGATTTCACCATAACAGTCAAACGGATAAGTTAAAATATCCATGGTATTTTTCCGGAAGCTTTTTGCTGATGATCAATTCCGCTGAGGATTTTCTTGTTGATATTGTTTTTTTTATTTCAGACAGCTTCCGGCTGTGTGCTACGATCCTGCCGCTGTCAGGATCAACCGCGACAAAACTCTGCGGATGCCTGTCCTCGGCATTGTGCATGGCCTTTAATGCTTTCTGATATCTCGTATTGATGGGGTTCTTGATTTTCATATGACTTGAAGGTAATCAGGAAGGATTGAAAAATCAAGACAGAAAATTGCAAAAATTGTAAAAGAACTTCTCCGCTTGTACGGCTTCGGGGGCAAAAAAGTGCTTAATTGACACTTGTCACGCTGTCAAGAGCCTTCTGTGGCCTAGGAGTCTGTCGGACTTAGAAATTTTGTGGTAGTAGCTCGTGTTCGAGCGTTCTTAATGGAACCTGAAAACCAGGAATAACGCGCAAACATGCGCTACTACCAGCTAAATCACCCGCAGTCACGCCCATTTCTAAGTCCGACAGGCTCCTAGCGCAGCTTTTCCTGTCTTGCGGGAATACTTCCGCCGAGATTATCTGATTGCGAAGTGATTTCTTTACAGGGTCTTACCTGAAAAAAACATGTTCGAGGAGAATTTTTATTCCAATGCCGACAAGGATTAATCCGCCGAGCGCTTCGATTTTCTCCTCAAAGAAATGGCCCGTGAAATCGCCTATCATGACACCGATAAAACAGAGGACGAAAGTCACCGCCCCTATGATTGACACTGCGAGGAAAATGCTGCCTGAGAGGAGGGAGAGGGAGATGCCGACGGCAAAAGCGTCAATGCTGGTTGCGATTGAGAGGAAGATGAGGGTTTTAAGGTTTGTAGGATCAAATTTCTCCTCTTCCCCCTTTAATATGAAAGCCTCGTAAATCATTTTTCCGCCGATTGCCGTAAGGATGACAAATATGATCCAGTGGTCGAAACTCGATATGAAATCCTTTATGAATGTACCTGCGAACGCTCCGATGAGCGGCATGAAAAGCTGGAATATTCCGAAGAAAAAGGCTATGCGCAGGGCGTTTTTCAGCTTTGATTTTTTCAGGACGATCCCGCTTGCGATTGAAACCGCCAGCGCATCCATCGCCAGTGCAACAGCTATTAAAAGGATTGCATAGAAATTCATGGTTTGTCCTTGGTGTCTTTTTGTTCAAGAACCTGGAATCTAAACAGGGGCAGGCGGATTTGCAAGACGGGAAGATTTATGATGCTGAAATTATTTAAGCCGCAGCCGAGACGCATTCTGTTATATTTTCAAATCGAAGAGGTCGGGGGTGTCGTGAGTTTTTCTCGGAGCCGTTTTCACGGTGGGCGAGTGTGGGGTTTGTGTTTTAATCCAGTCTTCAAGTGATTGTATTTTCACGCCGTGGCTTCTGGCCTTGTCGAGCTTGCTGCTGGCGGAGGAGAGATCGGCGGCTACAAGCAGTGAAAGTTCTTTTGTCACCGCATCTACCGGTTCGTACCCTGATTCCCTTGCAAGGTTCTCGTAATAAGATCTTTGTTCGGGCATTTTGCCGGTGAAGCATATTGTCGGAGCCGATATTTTTACGCCGCCTTTCGTGGTGATAAGTTCGACCGAACCTAGAAGTTCGTCAAGAAAAGCCGACTGGCTGCGAAGTTCGCGGGAAATAGCATCCGAGCGTTCCGGCCCTATGCCGTCAATTGCGGAAAGCTGTTCAACCTTCAAAGTCCTGAGTTCTGCGAGCGTGTAGTTTTCAAGGATTTTCTTTGCGGTGTTTTTCCCGATTCCGGGAATATTGAGGGCTGCGAGAAGCGAAAAATCTTCGACTCGCCGGGCCGTCTGGATTTCCCTGATGAGGTTGCCTGCTGATTTCTCCTTGAAGCCTTCGAGTTTAAGTATGTCTTCGATTTCCAGTTCAAAAATATCCTTAAGTGTCTTGACACCGAGGGTGTTCATCATTTTCCGGATATTGGGTTCGCCGAGCCTTTCAATGCCGATATTCCTGACGGCGGCGAGGATGCGCTGGACTTTTGTTTCAGTGCATTCCGGATTGGTGCAGCGGAGTTCGGGTCCGTCGGTAATCAGCTTGCTCTTGCAGCATGGGCATTCGGCAATGATCGGCGAACGGCGTTTCCCCCCTTCTTCTCTGGAGACGATATATGGAATGACATCGCCGGCGCGTTCGACAATTACCATGTCTCCAATTTGAATATCCTTGTCAATGAGATTTTTGACATTATGCAGGGTTGCCTGTTTTATGGTGATCCCGCCGATTTCAACAGGTTCAAGCTGGGCGACGGGGGTGAGGCAGTTTTTGCCGAAGCTCCACATCACGTCGAGCAGCCTGGTCTTTCTCCTGACACCGCTGAACTTGAAGGCGATCTGTCCGCGCGGGTGGTGGGCTGTATTGCCGAGTGATTCGCCGTAGGCTTCATCTGCGAGTTTGATTACGAGGCCGTCCATGGGGTAGGGGAGTTCTTCGACTTCCTTCAGGATCTCCGGCCATTTTTCCGCGAACTCCGCAAATGTCACCGAATACGAGACAAGGTTGTAGTCAACAAACGTGAGTTTTGCACCCTGGGCGAGAATATCCCCGATTTCCTTGAGTCCCATTATTCCGGCGACTGCGTTCCTGGAATTCTTGTAGGTTTTGCCGTCTTTCCTCTTTATATGGGAATAGAGCGTTTTGAAATCATCGTCCCTGATGACGATTTCACCCCGGGCAGGCCTGTCCAGCTTCCCCTTATGCCCTTTTGTCTCCAGCTCGATCAGGGGAAGCTTGTCTGTGATGTTTTCGCCAATTATTCCATCTCCGCGTGTTGAAAGAACATTATTTGCGAAATTCGCGGAAATACCGTCCAATTTGGGTTGGATAAGGAAAACTTCATCATCAGATCTCTTTATCTCCGAAAGCCATTTCATAAGAGATTTTTTATTTTTTTTCTTTTCTTCAGGCGGAATATCTTCTTCCTTGAAGTAATAAACTTTATCCAGTGAAAGCATCGGTTTGTCAAGTTTCACTTTTCCGGTGCTTGCGACGGCGGGGGCGAGGACTTTCTGGAGCAGGGGGTGGTCCGGATTGAGGGATTCAAGCTTCCTGAGGAGCGCATCGTAATCCTCGTCGCTTATTTCGGGTTCGCCGATCTCCCAGTAGCGCCTGTTGTGGTATTCGATAGCTGCGACAAGTTCGGCTTCT
>Ga0172379_10009229_pt1 | contig 12214 bp, 11 predicted proteins | sample GrowelOW334metaG_FD_119756 | JGI IMG/M metagenome (GOLD analysis project Ga0172379, IMG submission 119756) | Groundwater microbial communities from an aquifer near a municipal landfill in Southern Ontario, Canada - Groundwater well OW334 metaG | ecosystem: Environmental > Aquatic > Deep... | reverse complement strand
TGGCCAGCAAGAAGTAGACAACAACAAAGAAGCGCTGCCAGCGAAAATCGCAGCCATACTTGTTGTTTCGCCAACCTACCAAGGTGCACTGAGCGACATTGAAGGCCTAGCAACCTTAGCTCATGGGCGCGGAATTGCACTAATAGTAGACGAAGCTCACGGTGCTCATTTTGTTGCTGGCGACAAACGCTCAGCATTGACTTGCGGAGCTGATGTTGTTGCTCATTCACTGCACAAAACACTGCCCGGACTAACCCAAACCGGATTGGTTCACCTCAACAAGAATAGTTTACTTAACCCTGATGCTGTCAGGCGTTCACTCAATATTTTGACCAGCTCCAGCCCTAGTTATTTGCTGCTCACATCAATTGAACGCACTGCCAAATTCATGGCCAGCACACTCGGTGGCGAGCTTCTAAATAACATCGCCGAACTGAAGACTTTGCTAGAAGCAAAAATAAAAACAGCCGGTGCCCTACGTCTATATGCCAATAGCAATAATTCAAGCAACTCCAGCGTTAGTAGTCGCGGCACAACACCAACACATATATTGGTCAGTCCTGAACAAGAAGAAGCCGTAAATCTCTATAACTTCTTAGTCGACCGCGGCATTTTCCCTGAAGCCATTCTTGGTCAGGGAGTTCTATTTATGCTTGGGGCTGGCAGTCAGGTCAAAGATATAGAAATACTCGGTCAGGCGCTAATTGACTTTACTGCTCAAGAAAAGCCAGTCAGTCCTCTGTTTTCGTTAGCCAATAAAACTCTCATTCAGAAGCCTGGTTTCGAACCAGTGCTTGCTCCCGATCAAGCGCTTAAACAAAAAACTCAAGTCGTAGCAAGACAAGAGGCCCAGGGCCAGATCTCGGCGGAGATCGTTTGCCCATGTCCACCAGGAATCCCGGTGCTTATACCAGGCCAAAAAATTACCGAGGAGGTGCTTGAATTGACTGAGAACAAACAGTTCACAGTCATAGCCAACTAAGCATGTGAAGCTCTAAGCCCACCACAATATCCCTTATGTTCAGCGCATTAGCGCATCGTTCGACTACCACGGAGATACTAAATGGACGTGATTGCTCCAGCCGACGATCTAACATCTTTCTTAGAGATTCTGCCCCCCGAAATGCAGAAAGCAATCGAGAAAGATACACATGGCCTCTACGAAGTAGTAATGGATTTAGGCCGCCTGCCTGAAGCTCGCTATCTCGACAGACATACGCTCTATCTATCAGACCAACCGATTACCCATGACGACCTCGAAGCTGCCGTAGCAAGAGTTGGTCAGTTCTCTGGCGATAACCGCGCTGGTATCGAAAGAACTTTGCACAGAATCTCCGCTCTGCGTAACCGCGCAGGAAAAATCATAGGCCTCACTTGCCGCGTCGGTCGTGCTATTTCCGGCACAATCGAAGTGATTCGCGATCTTGTTGAGTCAGGCAAGTCAATTCTATTTCTCGGACCACCAGGGGTTGGCAAAACAACCAAATTGAGAGAAATGGCTCGAGTACTGGCTGATGAGTTGATGAAACGTGTAATCGTCATTGACACTTCTAACGAAATTGCAGGCGACGGCGATGTGCCGCACCCTGCAATTGGCAAAGCAAGACGTATGCAAGTACCTCGCTCTGAGCAACAAGCAGCTGTCATGATCGAAGCGGTAGAGAATCATACTCCTGAAGTGATTGTCATCGACGAAATTGGAACAGAAGAAGAAGCTCAAGCCGCAAGAACAATCGCTGAACGCGGCGTCACCCTAATTGGCACCGCCCATGGTAGCGCGCTAGACAACTTGCTTAAGAACCCTACTCTCGTTGACTTGGTCGGCGGCATTCAAACCGTTACCCTGGGCGACGATGAAGCAAGAAGAAGAGGCACACAAAAAACAGTACTAGAACGTTCTGCTGAACCTACATTTGATATCTGTATCGAAATTCTCGACAGACAGACTCTGGCAGTTCACCGTAACGTCGCAGAAGCAGTAGATCAACTATTGCGCGGCTGGCAAATTCATCCTGAAATTCGTCGTCGCGATGAAGCAACAGGAAGTTTTGCTGTAGTACAAAAACCAGAACCAACCGTTACTGTATCAATGGTCGAAGGTCTAGAGCCTTTTTCCAGCGATTGGGCCTCTCCCAAAGAGACTCACCTCAAGGTCTATCCTTACGCCGTTAGCAAGGGACTCCTAGAACGCGTGGTAAAGACCCTACAGTTGCCAGTGGAAGTGGTAAAGGGAATTGACGAAGCCGATGCAATTCTCGCACTGCGCAGCTATGCTCGGGCCGGCGCCAAGATCTTCAGCTTAGCTGAAGCTCAAGGAGTGCCAGTCTATGTAGTTAAGAGCAACAACTTGCCACAAATTCAAAAAGCACTGAGAGAAGCACTCCATCTTGAAGAATCGACAATCGGTTCTGTTGATATCGAAGGCGATATCGACGAAACAGAAGTCGCTCTAGAAGAAGCACGGCAGGCCATTGGCCGGGTGATGGATCGGCTTGAACCAACTGAACTCACTCCCCGCAAAGCGTATATAAGAAGATTGCAGCACCAACTAGTGGAACGCTTCAATCTTTCAAGCCGCAGCGTGGGAGACGAACCGCAAAGACGTCTGCGCATTTTGCCACCAGCAGGTGCACAGCAGAATTTGGGTTATATCTAAAACTAGTTAGGGTTAAAGCTAGTTAGATCTAAATTCTGTTCGTTTTTAGATCCGATTCAACTAGATAGCAAAAATAAAGGGAAGCCGGATATCAAAATATCCGGCTTTCTCGTACATATTTGAGTATTTTTGCACTGTCACGATGCTGTCACGTTTGTTTCACGTAGTGACCATTATTGTTGCTACATCGAATCACTGCTTTTACTTTCTGCTTTACCAAATTTTGCTTCTACCAATTTCTCAAATTCCTGGATGGCACCACCAATGCCACCATCCAGTTTAGATTTCCACGCCTTAAAAAAACTATCCCTATTACTCTTAGCAGGTGAACCATGGCCGATATTGACTTCCACCCTTCAAAAGTTGAAAAAGAAAACGTTGGCAAAAACACTGACAATGCCACTAGTAATGTCCAAAACGAAGTCAATGACGCCCGTGGAACAATGGCTAATAGCAGCAAAGCTGAGATGGCTAGCCAAACAGAAGCCATGACCAAAGGTGACAGACCAATCTTGCCAGCCTTCGACATGTCGCGCTTTGGCGATGATAGCCAGAAAACAAAAGACAGTAGTTCTACAACTGCCAGTAGTCAGTCTAGCTCTGATGCTAAAAACACTAGAAACGACGATAAGGCTGTCGATAGCAAGACCGGCCCTACGAATGATGTAAACAACAACGACAATAAAAATTCAGATCAATCAAAAGAAAAAGCTGAAGAGAAAAAAGAAGGCAAAACTAGCTCTTCAACAGATGTAAGCAAAGAGAATAACAAGAACTCTGAAAAGTCAGACGACAAAGCTGTCGAGAGCAAAACAGGCCCTAGCAGCCCTGAAGTAAGCAAGGGCGGCAGCGAAAACTCTGAGAAATCTCGCACAGGAGAAACCGGACCTAAACCCGATATCAATTCACCAGATGGAGCGGGTAAGGTGCAATTCACACCTCAACCCAGCACTGGTGCTGCCACCGCAGCTGGTTCACAAAACTCAGTTCCTAAATAACTAAACCGATTGCCTTACTCAAACAACAAAGCAACAGCTCTGGCCCCTCGGTCGGAGCTATTGTTTTTACCTGCAATCGATTAAGATTATCCAGCACTAGGCAACATCAAATAACACTTGGCGGCCCTGTATTCAACTCTTACTAGAAGGCAAAAGCATGAAAAAACAATCCCGCAGGAGATCCACTCGGGGCATGGCAACCTGGCTCAAAGTCGTCTTAATTGCAGCCGGACTCTGTTTCTTAGGCCTTATCGGTATGGGCATTTTTGTTTTCCTTGGCTATCAACAGCTTACAAATCCGGTTAAAGTGAGAGAGACTGCTAACTTATTCATGACCATTTCCGATCCGCTGCCTAGTGGGTTTAATTTCGCTTGGGGTGGAAATTTCATGGATTCTCCTTTCGTAGTCATTGTTAGCCCCGAAAACAAAGCGGCCTATACTTTCTTCTCACTACCGCAGAGTGCCAACACCACAATAGTCACCACCCCTGAAGAGCTAGTCGGCAAAATTGCCAAAGAAGGGCAAGCTCCTTCTTCACCAGGAATCGCCAGTGCCAAGAAATTGAAAGTCAGTTCCCAAGGCACACTTAATATCGGCGACCAGAAAATGCCCTATGCAATTGGCCACGGCGACCAAGCTGGTAATGGCGGTGGAACCGTGGATAACGTGTTCTGTGGCTCAATCAAATCATCCACCAGTGGCAAATTGGTGCTCTTGATGGTGCAATCGATTGATCTCGGTCCAACAGCGAAGCCTATGACAATCGAGACTGTGAAAAAACTGACCGATTCAATCACGAAGTTCTAACGCATTGATCTAACTCATTGATGTGACGCATTGATCTAGCGCATTAATAGCGAAGTTCTAATTGTCTAAAACAAAAAAAGGTCGTCATTGGGACGGCCTTTTTTAATGCTTCTAAATTGCGCTAGGGTTATGAAAAACGTAACTGATCGCCTTCGATAACATTGGCAAGACTGGCCCGCTGACCGGTTTGCATCAATCGCTCGACACGCATCTGAGCGGCCTTCATCATGAAAGTATTGTTGTCCATCATCTTCAATAGGTCTTCAGCGGTGCAGCCTTTAGCAACTTTCTCGCTTTGTTCTTCGAGACGCTTAATTGAATCCATGTGGTAGCCTGGCACTCCATCAGGATGGCGCTCTGGATTGAGAGCCAAATTCAAGAGACGAACGCCATTGGCACTCTCGACACTGAGGTCAACTTTGGGCAGACTCTGATCGTCCAAAATGCGCGACGTTGCACGACGCTCGACCATTTCGTTGCCTTGCAAACCTTCAACATTATTGTTATTTCGGTCGGACGCTTCGCCGTGATGTTGAACCATGATGAAATTCCTTATCGCAAAATCTATATACCACGCCATGCGATTAATTATCTTGACAACCGCTTAATTCAAAGACCGATGGGGAATCAGTCAAGTGCATCGCTGCAACTGAAAAGATAATATGGTGTCAAGGGGAGCTAAACAATGCGAGGGCTCTCATGTTCGACGTCTCTTTGGGGGAGGAGTCCCACTGAAAGTAGATGGATTTAAGCTTTCTTCGCCAGAATCAGTAGAAATTGAGTCAGCGGGCACTGCAGATGTGACTGCACTAGTAGCCGAACCGGCAACTGAACTGGCAGATGAACCCGAACTAGAACTGGTCTCGTCTTTCGTTGAAGCTCCAGACGAAGCGCCCGCCCCTGCGGCCTCACTAGCCGAGTGCAAAGCGGCCTCAGCCTCCATCGCCATCTGCCCCAGAGGGGTCTGCTCTTCCATACTTGCTAATTGATCAGCCAATATTCCAACCGGCCCCGCCACATCGTTTGTAGCCACGGCGGTGGCCTCTAGCTCAAAGGAGAGCGACACAGCAAATGGATTAGGTGCCGACTCGTCACGCTGGTGGGTTAAATTGCCGTCGAGCAGTTCACTCAAGAGATCATCTTCGATAGCAGCAGCCGCCACCTGAGCGGCTGCCTTCTCTAAGGCGGCGGCCTCTTCAGCGGTCATGGCCGGAATGTTTGTCTGACTCACACGCGGAGGCAAGGGGGCAGGAGGCGGCACAAATGTGGGCTTGCGCTCAATCGTCTCATCAATCTCATCGGGTGGAGGCAGCATCGGTGCATCGAAGAGCTTGTTCGAGCGCCGCCGCGGTAGTGGCTTCTCTGGGAGCTTTTCTTCATCAGGCTGGTCACTAGAGGCCTCGCTAGAAGCCTCAGGCGAGAAATCAGTAACAGGAGCAATGTCAGCCAAGTCAGCACGCATTTTCGCTTCAGCTTGGGCTTTCTTGCCTTCTTTGACGTTCAGTTTTTCCTGAACATCCTCGGCTTCAAGTTGCTCGGGTGTTAGTAGTTTATCTAAAGCGATGGGCTCAACAAAGGACGGCAAGACTGGCGCAGCCGGGGCAAGGGTACCCAGTTCAAGGTCTAGCTTCAGATCATCTTCGGCGTAATCGTAGCCGCTATCATAATCTTCGGACGATTCGGCATAAGCAGATGCTTCCAGCTCGGCAGCTCCCTGCTCATCTAACTCAGTGGCCCCGTCTAACTCAGCACCAAAGCTGCTAGCTGGGCTAGCCGCGGCACTTTCGTCGGCAGCATCCACACGCTTGCGCCGGCCCCGACCGCTGTCCTCTGGCTCCTCTTCAACATTCTCATCAAGGGCGCCCAGTCTAGGCGAAATAGCAAAAGCCCGATCGGCAAGCTCTTCCATATCATCCATAATGTCGCGGTAACCGCTCAGGCGATCGCCTGCATTAAAAGGAGTACTAAAGCGCGCACTTGAACTCGCACCGCCAAACGAAGAATATTTGCCTAGGCCATAGCCAAATCCACCCAGGTTGCTGGACGGCAAGACTTGGGGCAAGGCAGCTTCGGGGTCTTCTTGAAAATCGCCGGCGGCGCTACCGATATCGAGGCTAGAAGCGGCGATATTAGAGCCACCCGGGCCGATAGCATTGGTGTAAGCAGCGGTGGAATAGCCAGAACCGCCAGATGGTGCCCAGTCGAAATCATCATCTGGAGCAGCCACACCAAAGTTGTTGCCACTCTCTCTAGAGCTAGAAGAGCCGCTTGAAGATGTTGCAGAATTAGCCTGTGCTCCTCCTGGAGCCGCCCCGAAGCCATAGCCTACCGCAGTGCCATCGGCCGTTCCCGAAAGTCCGCTTGCCAGATTGCCAGCGAGACTGCCTATAGCTGAACTAGGTAGCTCTGTGGGCCCGGAAAGCTCATCAAGAAACGATTTAAGTTCATTATGAATACGATCAAGGTCGCCCAAAACCGGTGCCGCCGCCAATGAAACTTGGTCATTACTGGCTTGCCCGCTCGGCCCATCAGAATCAATCCCCATGGCAAGTTCAAGCACTTTTTGCTTGACATAAGCGCTCACAGACTTAAAACCGCGTTCCCGCGCCAATTTCTGCAGCTGCTCGAACTGCTGTGCTTTTAAATTGACTACGATCTGATGCTCGCGCATGGGCCCATTGCTTCCTTTACTGTCATTCTAGCCGAGAAAACACACCGCCAACAGCCCTCCGGGTGAAAAGACTGTTCAATTGCACATTTATTCGCCCGGCCGCCGCTACTAATCTATAAGAGTCAATCGAGTTAAGGCCGAGGGGAAAAGTAAATGGACAATCGCGAATATGCCAGACAAGAACATCTGAGAGAAAGTCTTTTCCGCAAGGCCGATCTTAATAAAATAGACGAGCAAGAAACCTGCGGCTCTCACCCTAGCGCTCATCTTTGGCAAGATGCATATAGAGATACAAAAGCAGCAGTTACCAGAGAACAGAAATCGACAACAGCGGCTTTAAATACTGTGGGAAATTATATCAACGAACACCGCACTGACAGCGAAGTGCAAGCAATGCTTGGAGTTGGCGGAGCGGCCTTTGCCATCACCGCAGTAGTGGTCGAATCACCAGTAATAATTGGCACAGCTACCCTCGGTGCTGTAGCTTGCGGTGGCGCATTTATTTGGTCTGGAGCCAATAGTGCGATGAAACACTACACTGGCAAAGACTTGCGCGGGCAGTAACAGATCAAATCTAGTGCTCCGTTCTAATAGTTAGATCCAAGTTTCAACTCTAAGTTTATTCACGCGACTGAACTCGTTCTGGTTATTCGTCACTAATATCAATTCGTGAGCTAGCGCTTGAGCTGCTATCAGTGTATCAAGGGTACCGATGGGAGTTCCTTTCTTTTCTAGGTCAGCGCGAATGACACCATATGCAATGGCAGAAAGTTCGTCAAATGGTTTAATCTCAAGAGCTAGAAAGAACTGAGTGAGAGCCTCATGGTTCTTAGAAACAGCTTGGCTCTTATCGGCACCAAAACGCAGCTCAGCGATACTGATGGCCGAAAGGGCAACGGAGCCAGGCTTACAACTCTGAAGTCGAGCAATCGCCTTAGTTGAGCGACGGTTGATAATAGCTATGCAAATATCAGTATCCAAAAGGTAGGTCATTAACCCAACGGTTCTCTTGCCTGCTGCGCTGTAGGCTGCTCTCTATCAACCATAAAATCACTCGAAAACATATCGAGACTCTGAATCAATGTATCCCAAGAATTTTGAACGGGCATCAGCACCACGAAATTTCCGACGCGTTTAGCCATCACTTCAGTACCTTCAAACTGACATTCACGGGGCAAGCGCACAGCCTGACTCTGGCCATTGCGAAATAATTTAGCTCGTTTCATGAATTCACCCAGTGGCTGCGCCTCAGTCTAGACTATTAGTATAGACTCAATGCAAAATCCAAGCAAGAGGCTATTAGTCTCCAGCTACCATCATCGAGCCAATTTTGATGGTGGGAGAAACAGTGCTAGAGCGGAAAATCAAGTCATTGCCGATGGCATCTATGTTGGCAAACATATCAAGCATATTGCCCGCGATGGTGATGCCTTCTACAGGAAAAGTCAGCTCTCCGTTTTCAATCCACAAACCAGAGGCACCGCGAGAATAATCTCCTGTGACAACATTGAACCCAGGACCCGAGACACTTGTGAGAAATAGTCCATTGCCCACTGAGGCAATAATTTCTTCAGGTGTAAGAGTGCCCGGCTCAAAATGCAAATTGCCAGTGCTGCCGCTGTTAGGAGTGGTACTGAGTTTGCGAGCCGAATAGCTACTGAGCAAATAAGTACTGAGCTTTCCTTTCGTCACCAGTGTGCGCTTCAAGGCTGGCAGACCTTCGCCGTCGTACGGGCGCGAACCTAAGCCACCAATCATGAGCGGATTATCAATAATAGTGACCGCTTCACTAGCCACCATCTGGTCTAATTTTCCCGCTAAAAAAGAACTGTTGCGATAGACGTGAGAACCAGCGGTAGCGCCAACAAACTGAGCCAAGAGCTGAGCGGCCATAAGTGGATCAAACACTACTGGCACCACTTGCGACTTAACTTTTTTTGCTCCCAGCATGCGTAGAGCGCGCTTAGCAGCGGTAATGCCCACTTGCTCAGGAGACTCTAATTTGCCGTAGCTCAAAGCGCCAGAGGACCATCCGCCCACTTGCATCTGATCGCCTTGTGAGGCGACCACAGCAGCGCTGATGGAACAATGAGTGCTGCTATATGTACCAACGAAACCGTGAGAATTGGCGTAGACAGTGGATCCGCTCCAATCAGTAAAGCTAGCGCCGCGCGAATTAGTTATGCGCTCATCATAACCCCGAGCAGCAGATTCGGCAGCCAGAGCTATTTGTATCTTCTCCTCTGTGGTTATCTTAGCGATTGCATCGTCGGTCAATCCCAAATCGGGTATCTTCTTCGCCAAATATTTTGCTTCAGGCAATCCAGCAAATGGATCTTCTTCAGAGGCGCTGGCCATGGCAATTGTATTGCGAACAAGCTCGGTCAAGGCTGGTCGACGCAAATCAGAGGTTGAGGTAGATGCACTCTTTTTGCCAACATAGGCTTCAAACTGCAAGCTGCGACTGTTAGCCCCTTCAAGGGTCTCTACTTCTCCCAAACGCACACCGGTATCTACCGAATTAGAATAAGAAATGCGCACATCACATTCAGTTGCACCCAGTCGTTTGCCTTCTTTTATAACGAACTCGGCAATGGGAATCATAGTATTTTTGCTGCTAGTCATTACTGCGAGCCACCAACTGTGACACCATTAATACGGATAGTTGGCATGCCTACACCTACCGGTACTCCTTGACCCGCCTTGCCGCAAGTACCGATTCCGCGATCGAGCGAAAGGTCATTACCCACCATGGTGACGTTGTGCAAAGCTTTAGGGCCATTGCCTATGAGTGTCGCGCCTTTCACTGTACGAGTAACTTTACCGTTCTCGATCAGATAGGCGCCCACAGCGCTAAAGGTGAAGTTGCCGTTGGTGATGTCGACTTGACCACCGCCGAAATTGGCAGCATACAAACCATACTTAACTGAGGCAATAATTTCTTCTGGCGTCGACTCGCCGCCAGCCATATATGTATTGGTCATGCGCGGAATTGGTGCGTAGCGGTAGTCTTGCCGACGACCATTACCAGTCACCCCAGACTTCATTAACCCTGCATTTTTCTTATCTTGCAGATAGTTTTTCAAGACACCGTTCTCAATGAGAACAGTGCGTCCTGTGGCCGTACCTTCATCATCGAAGTTGAGCGAGCCACGACGGTCTTGCATAGTGCCATCATCTATAACTGTCACCAATGGCGATGCCACAGCCTCACCCATCAGACTAGAAAAAGCTGACGTGCCCATGCGATTGAAATCGCCTTCTAGGCCATGACCCACCGCCTCATGAATCAGCACACCAGGCCAACCTGAGCCCAAGACAACGTCCATTACTCCGGCCGGTGCCGGTGTCGACGCAAGCAAATCGATAGCCATTTTAGCGGCGATGTGAGCATGTTCTTGCCACATATTGTCTTCAGCCAAAACACTAAACTCATAGCGGCCACCGCCGCCCGAGCTGCCAGTTTCCTTTCTACCATTCTCTTCGGCTAAACACGATACCGAGATACGAACAAGTGGTCTAAGGTCAACAAAAATTTGCTCTAGCGAATTGACAATAATGATAGTGTAACTCTCGCAAGCAATAGACACGGTGACATTCTGAATGCGCTGATCGTAGAGGCGCACTTCTTTGTCAATCTTGCGTAGCAGATCAATTTTTTCTTGCAAAGCAATATCAACTGGGCTATTCAAAATCGGATAGAGATTGTGCTGGCCCGAACTGTTGGTAGCATCAAGACCGACATTAGCACTGCCAGAAGCATGCTCGGTTATGGCTCGGGCAACTTTAGCGCACTGCAAAAGATTGGTTACGTTTACATGGCCAGTGTGCGAATAGCCAGTCTTGTCGCCAACCACAACTCGCACACCAGCGCCACTGGTGGTTGAACTTGAAGTATTCTTGAGAACTCCTTGATCAAATGTTAGACCCTGAGCTGTTCCAGCCTGAAAATAAATATCGCAGAAGACACCTTGCTTCTTACCCTGTTCGCCTCGGGTGGCAGTGTCCAATACCCTCTGAACTTGCTCAGCGCTGAGGCCAAACAACTTTTGTAGTTCTGTTTCTGCAGATTCAATAATCATTCTCTACTTGCTCTCACTGGTTGCGAATCTCTGTTACAACAACGATAACTCGCTTCTTTGGATTCGGCACTGTTTACCATGATGAAATTAGCGCTTGAGAACCTACTGGCGCCAGTTGCGCCAATCTCGAAGTAGCGGCAAAGTCGATTGCATACACCAGTTAAGCGTCCTCTCACCTATAACTGTACCCATCTGGCATCGCAAAGCCCCGACCAGTTGCGCTTTCCCGCCGAATGTTGCGAGAGATTACGAAGCGCAACATTTCGCAATTAGATAACTCTTGGCTGTATTGAGAGCCATAAGAAGCGAAAGTAATGTGCTTTTACTCTTTACCTCCCCAGCAACTTTTGATCTAACCAACTTAACCCGTCTCTTATCTCTGTGCCCTTCCCTCACCGTTTCTCCGCAATTGGCGTCGGCTGTATAGCACCGCACCAATAAAGCGCAGCATGTGAGAAGCGAATGGAAAGCCGAAGATCGAGAGACCACCTGGAGGCATATCCCATGTCTGCTGCTCCCGAAAAAATCATCGTTCTCAAAGCGTTCCTCCCCGCTTCCGCTGCTCGTTCTTTCCACGTCTCCTGCGAAGTCGGTGACGTTCTCGTTGTCGACAAAGAACACGACCACGGCACCATGTGCCTGAAAAACGGCGTCATTTGTTTTCTCCTCGAAGAGGAAGTCTACAAATTCTGCCGCCGCGAACCGGCCTAAACCAGTTCTCGCCACCCCTGAAAGGTCCTATGAACTCTCGCTCTTCCCCCTCCTCGCCATTGGCCGAACAACGCTCACCTTCTCAGCTCTTGCAAGAAGCTCGCGATCTTTTTGCCATTGGTATCTGCATCGACGCCGCTGTGATGGCCAACGCTGCAATTGCGGTTATGAAAGACAGCCTCTCTTTCGCCGCCAACAATCCGAAGCTGGCCGATGCTTACGCCCTGCTGGCTGCCATCTGCACCGAAGTGCGCAAGAACTACCATGGTGTGGAGCTGAAGCAAGACT
>Ga0172379_10009228_pt1 | contig 12214 bp, 9 predicted proteins | sample GrowelOW334metaG_FD_119756 | JGI IMG/M metagenome (GOLD analysis project Ga0172379, IMG submission 119756) | Groundwater microbial communities from an aquifer near a municipal landfill in Southern Ontario, Canada - Groundwater well OW334 metaG | ecosystem: Environmental > Aquatic > Deep... | reverse complement strand
TTTATTAATTCTTAATTATTAATTTAAATAAAAAAGCGCCTCAGGTGTAACAGAAGAGCGCTCAATAATTTAAATCTAGCAAAATTTATTGCTTTGGTCAATGAAGATTTTTTATCATATACTCCTCGTCCAACCTATACCCTAACTTTTCATAATATTCCCGCACGCCGACGCCGGCAATAACAGCTATTTTTTGGAAATTTTGTTCTTGAGCAATACGCTCGGCTTCGAGCATTAATTTTTTACCAAAACCTTTATGCTGTATCACATTGCTGTTATCGGCTATCGGCACTAATCGACCATAGATATGCAGTTCACGAATAATAGCTGTATCCTGCAACACTCCATACCAGTGTTGTTTAATATTTTGTAAACGCAAACGCATAAAGCCAAATAGTTTAGTGCGCTCTGGATTTTCATAACTAATAAAATATTCCTGGCCAGCGCTGGCTGTGTATTGCTCGATAAATAATTGTGCTTCATTAATACCGGTATTATCACCCCGAGGCTCTCGGCAACGAATACATTTACATTGCACTTTTCTTAACTGCATGATTTGCCGTAAATTAGTTACTACATTACCGGCCGCAATAGAATTAGCGGGAATATCACGTACCAAACGCTCAATGCGCACATAACGCGGCACTTGCGTTTTAATAGCAATTAACAAATTAGTGAGTGTATCTAAATCGTAAGGCTGATATTCCTCTTTTTGCCAAACCTGGTAAAGTGGTGCTGACTTTACCACTACACAAGGATAAATTTTTAAGTGATCAGGCTGATAACTAGAATCAGTAAAAATAGTTTTTATATCTTGTAAATCTGTTGTTGGAGTAGCGCCTGGTAAATTCTGCATCATGTGATAAGTAATTTTAATACCCGCTTCTTTTAAAAGTTGTGTAGCATATTTTACTTGTTCATTAGTTTGCTCACGTCTAGCCGCCTGTAAAACATCTATATTTACTGTTTGCACTCCCATTTGTACACGTGTAGCACCTAACCAACGTAAACGTTTTACTTCAGCTTCAGTAATATGATCTGGCCTGGTTTCTATGGTACAACCAATGACTCGGTATTTAGCGGTTTCGTTGAACCGTTTCGCTTCATCAAGTGTAGTAGAAACGTCTCCATTAAACCCTTCATAACAGCGTCTCATGAACCATTCCTGATAATCAGGTTGGTAGGCCGACCAAGTGCCACCAAGTATAATTAACTCACATTTTTCCGGCCTATGACCATTACGTTCTAAAGCTTCAATGCGTTTAGTAACTTGTAAATACGGATCAAATTGTAGTTGTAAAGCACGCATAGCACCCGGTTCGGTATCCATGTAACTTTTTGGCATATTAGCTTCACTTGGACAATAGATACAACGACCCGGACAAGGATACGGTTTAGTTAAAACACAAATAGGTGCAATGCCAGATAAAGTACGCACACTACGAATTTGCAATAATTTTTCTAATACTAAACTCGGCTTAATTAGTTGTGCTTGTAACATTGTTTGATATTCAGCTAATATGCTAGCATTAGTGGGCATAGTAATATGATAACGCTTAGCATGCGTCGCTTTAATAACTCGCAAAGCATTAATGTTATCTATGTATTTATTAATGGCTTCGTAAACTATACTTTGTAATGCAATTAGCATTGGCGCAAAAATTAATAGATAAAATCACTCAGGATTATAATACCATCGCTGACGAATTTACACGAACCAGACAATATGCCTGGAGAGAGTTTGAAGCACTGAAAACACTGATAAATTATGAAAATACCCGCCTCGACTACGCCGAAAGCTCCGCCGAGGCGAGGCGGGCTGATAAAATTACAATATTAGATGTCGGTTGTGGTAACGGCAGATTAGCGGAAATTATCAATAAAATCAAGCCCGTACAATACACCGGCCTAGATATTTCCGAAAAATTAATCACCAACGCTAAACAACGATATCCTGAATTAAATTTCATTGTAAGCTCAATGTTAAAACTACCATTTCCAGAAGGTGTTTTTAATGTTGTTGCCGCCATTGCTAGCTTGCAACACATTCCGTCTGAACAATTACGTTTACAAGCGTTAACAGAATTTCATCGGGTAACCAAACCAGCTGGCCTATTATTCATGACTAACTGGAATTTGGATCAACCAAAATTAAAAAAATATTTTGTTAATCAATACGATCCAGGCGATGCGTTAATTCCTTGGAAAAATGGCGCTGGAAAAATTTTAGCCCAGCGTTATTATCATGGTTTTACGTTAAAAGAATTAAATTATTTATTAAACGCTACTGGCTGGCAAATACAACAACAAGCTTATTCAGAGAATAAGCGTAATATTGTTACGGTTGCAAAAAAAACTACCCCACCTTCCAACCTCTCTCCGAGCCTACGACTTCGTAGAACCGGAGGCCTCCCCTCTAAAGGGAGGAGAAGAAATTTCTCCCTTCCCTCTTTAGAGGAGGGAAGGGTTGGGGATGGAAGGTAGTATCTTGCTAAAGCGTTTAAAATTATGTATAGTACTCTCAATGAAAAAATTGCGCGCTACGTTTCCGTTATTATTATCATTTGGTCTAATATTAGGTATAAGTATAGCGTGTTTTTGGTTTGGTAATATTAGTTAATTGTCTTTTTATATGACCGTAAATCCTTCTATTTACAAAGCTTACGATATTCGTGGAGTATATGGTGTAGATCTTACCGAAAACATTGTTTATGCTACGGCTCGATCATTTGCTCAACTCCGTAAACGTGAAGTTACTAGAACTACATCGTTAGAGTTAGTGGTGGGTACTGATATGCGTTTATCGTCGCCAAGCTTAAAACAACAAGTCATCCAAGCCTTTATGGATGAAGGCATTAGCGTGATTGATATTGGTATGGTGTCCACACCAGCGTTTTATTTTGCTGTGGCTAAGTATCATTACGACGGCGGTGTTATGATAACGGCTTCTCATAACCCAAAAGAATACAACGGTTTAAAATTTGTGCGCACTGGCGTAAAACCAGTTAGTATCGAAAATGGTATCGCGGAAATGCGCGATCAGGTATTAGCGCAAAATTTTGCGCCAGCTCCAGGCGGCGGATCGGTGCGCACACAAACTGGTATTATAGAAGAACATGTTCAGTTTGAAATAGCTTGGGCTGGCACAGAAAATATTAAACCCTTTAAAATTGTTACCGATACGGCTAACGCCATGGGTAGTACTTATTTACGCGCTATGTTTAAGCATTTACCATGTACTGTTATTGAATTAAATGCCAAGTTAGATGGTAACATGCCAGCGCATGAAGCAGATCCATTTAAAGCCAAAAATAATATTGAATTAATGAAGCGTGTTGTAGCTGAACAAGCCGATTTAGGTATTGCTACCGATGGTGATGGTGATAGAATCTTTTTTATTGACAACGAAGGCAATATGATTGATCCAGCGATTATTCGCGGCCTAATTGCTCAATTAGTATTAGAGCGCGAACCTGGCGCTACCATTTGTTATGATATTCGCCCAGGTAGAATTACTCACGATTTAATTACAGCCGCTGGTGGTAAACCTTCGGTAACCAAAGTTGGTCATTCCTTTATTAAAGCCCAAGCTATTGCTGAACAGGCGGCATTTGCTGGTGAATCATCTGGCCACTTTTTTATGCGCACAGAATTAGGCATCTTTGAAACACCGGTCATTGTAGCTACATTACTCTTAAAATATTTTAGTCGTTCAGATAAAAGTATCGCCGATCAAGTTCGTCCCTTGCGCAAGTATTCCCATTCCGGTGAAATTAATTCAAACGTAGCTGATAAACAAAAAATCATGCAATTACTTCTAGAAAAATATGGTTCTACTGCCATTGCTACATCTAAACTAGATGGCATTACCATTGAATACCCTGATTACTGGTTTAATGTCCGCGCTTCGAATACCGAGCCATTATTGCGCTTAAATTTGGAAGCCATAAATAAAACTATTCAAGAACAAAAAACCCAAGAAATTTTAATGTTGATTCGTACTACAAAATAATTTATGAAAACAAAGCGACCAATTGTATTTACAGTGCTAGATGGCTGGGGGGTTGGTAAAGATGATAAACACAACGCCATTTTTATGGCCAAAACCCCTACGATTGATCACTTACTGGCCACTTACCCAAATAAACCCATTGGTGCCGCCGGAAAATATATTGGTTTGCCAGATGGCCATCCAGGTTCTACCGAAATGGGACACTTAATTATGGGAGCCGGGAGAAATTTGTTACTGCCGCAAATGCAGTTACTTAATGCCATTCAGAAAAAAACCTTGCGCACTAACCCGGCCATTGTACAAGCCATGCAACACGCCGTAAAAAATAATAGCCGTTTACATCTAATGGGCTTATTATCCGATGGTGGTATTCATACGTACGACGCGGCTTGTCATGAATTGTTAATCATCGCCAAAGAACATCAAGTGAAACAAGTGTTTATTCATGTGATTAGTGATGGCCGAGACGTGCCGCCAAAATCATTGGAAAAATATGTACACTTATTAAAAAATAAAATAGCTACCGTTGGTTTAGGAACAATTGCTTCCGTTCAAGGCCGCTGGTGGGTAATGGATCGCGATCATCGTTGGGAACGCGTTGAATCCGCTTATAAATTATTAGCGCTCGGCGAGGGTTTACATACTGCGCCGTCCATTCAAACAGCTATTACGGCCGCTTATGAACGTGGCGAAACTGATGAATTTATTCAGCCAACCTTAATTGAACCAAACGGACACTTTAACGATAACGACGTAGTGATTAACTTTAATTTTCGAGTAGACCGCGAAATTGAAATTACCCAGGCTATTATTGAGCCTAATTTTAAACATTTTGAACGTAGAAGTTGGCCAAAGGTGCATTATGTAGGCATGAGTAGATACTATAAAACAATGGCTGCACCATATGCTCTGCAACCTACTGGTTTAAACGCTAAAAATATTTTAGGGGAGGTGTTAAGTAAACGTGGCTATACGCAATTACGCGTTACTGAAACGGAAAAATGGGTTTACATGACCAAAGTATTCAATGTTATGCAAGAAGATCCGTTTCCGGGCGAAGAACGTATTTTAATTCCGTCGGATAAAATTGCCACGTACGATTTAAAACCGGCCATGCAAGCCGCGCCGATTTCGCAAACTATAGTTGAACACTTAAAAAAAGAGGCTTTTGATACTTATTTTATTAATTTCCCAAATGCCGACATGTTAGGCCACACTGGCAATAAAGCTGCGGCTATGTTAGGTGTTGAGGCGATTGATCAAGCGGTAGCACAAATTTATAAAACGGTACTAGAAACCAATGGCATTATGATTATTGTGGCCGATCACGGCGATGCTGAAATAATGTGGGATAATGATTGGAACTGTCCACACACATTCCATACCGATTCACTGGTACCATTTATTTTAGTAGATGAAGAACGAAAAAATGTAACCATACGAGATAATGGTGCCTTACAAGATTTAGCGCCTACTATCTTATACTTACTCGGAGAAGAAACACCTAAAGAGATGACTGGAAAAAATCTAATTTTAAGCCCCCTAACCCCCTAAAGGGGGAACAAAACTATGATCGGTATATATGATTCGGGAATAGGCGGCTTGGGCATTTTTAATGCCATTAAAGCAGTCCTGCCTGAGGAATCTATAACTTATTTTGGCGACACGGCTTATTTTCCGTTTGGTCAACGCAGTACCGCAGAAATAAAACAGATTACCTTGGCTAGCCTGAAAAAACTAGCTGAACACTGTAATATTGTTGTCATTGCCTGCAACACTGCTTCGGTAAGCGATTTAGATTATTATCGTACTAATATCAATATACCAATTATTGGCGTGGTGCCGGTTATAAAAACAGCGTCCCAGCTAACGCAAAACAATGTTATTGCTTTATTGGCCACTCCCGCTACCGTACAAGCACCATATACTGATGAATTGATTAAAAAATTCGCCCCTAACAAACAAATAATAAAAATCGGCTGTAATGATTTAGCTGAACAAATTGAATTTGGCAAAACTCCGGTTTTATCTAATGATATAAAACAAATTAATAACGCCGATGTAGTAGTGTTAGGCTGTACGCATTACACTTTAATTAAAGGTTTAATTCAAAAAGTCGTTGGAGCTAATGTGAAAGTAATCGATTCCAACGAAGCAGTCGCTCGCCAAGTATTACGTGTAATGACAAAATTAAATTTATTTCAACCGGCCAAAAATCCACAGTATCTTTTTAGTTGTAGTGGCAATAAAGAAAAGTTTTTAGGCCAAGTAAAAAAATATATTAAAGTAATTTTTTAACGTATTTTACAAACTGCCTCCCTCTTGCAAATTCGTTCATAAAAGGTAGCCAAGTAACACCGGGCGATAACAAAATAATATCGTCTGGTTTTGCGTATTGCCAAGCAACTTGCACCGCTTCTTTCATGGTTTTTACTAATACGCCGGCTGGAAAATCTTTAGTGACATTGCCTGGTAACAAAATTAACTGTTTAACATGTTGCGGTATAATTTTCACTAAATGCTTCAAAGATAACTGCTTAGAATTGCCACCCGCTATTAATATTACCGGTTTCTTAAAAGCGTTGAGAGCTGCTATTGTAGCATCTGGTGTAGTAGCGGTAGTATCATTATAAAAAGTAACTTTTTTATATACCCAAATTTTTTCTAACCGATTGGGCACACCGTTAAATTGTTTTATAGCCTGCCGCATGCTAGCTGGAGTAATACCAAATATCTGGCCTACCGCCCAAGCCGCGCCGATATTTAACTGATTATGCGCCCCAATAATTTTTGCGCCGTTAATTAATTTTGGCTTGAACCAAATCTTGGTTGCCACTGTTCTGCTGGCCATACTTTTTACCGCAGTATCTACTGGATTTAACACGGCAAAATTATATTTATTTTGACCAATAAAAATGCGTTCTTTATCACGTTGATACGAGCTCATGGAACGATAATAATTTAAATGATCCGGTAATAAATTAGTAACCACCGCCACTGCGCATTGCAAATTATTAATATCACGCAGTAACCAACTAGATAATTCTAATACTACAATGTGTCCGGCTTTAATTTTAGATAAAAAATTTAACGGTGAATTACCAATATTACCGCCGCAGTGTACTTTAGGTTTACCAAATTTCGCCCGTAATATTTCTGTAATTAAAGCCGTGGTAGTACTTTTACCACGCGTACCGGTAACACCAACAATAACTACTTCCTTGTTAGTAAAACGTTGCCGTATAGCCTGCAAAAACAAGCCAACATCATTAACAATCGGCTTGCCCAACTGTTTGGCATATTTAATATATTCATTATCCGGTACGCCGGGATTGCGTACAATATATTCCGCTTGGACAATATCTTGTTTTCTGTGTTTACCAAAGACAAATTTCACATTTGGAAATTTTTGTAATTTTTTTAACGTTGGCTGATGTAGCTGTTTCGCTAATTTTAAATCGGTAATGACTAATGGTATGTTTTTTTTAGCCAAATACAATGCGGCCGATGAACCACTGCCTCCTGGATAACTGCCTAGACCAAATATCAAAATCATAAACCAAGTTTCTGCTTAACATCAAGTAAAGTTTTATTGGCAATCAATTCAGCTTTTGTTTTGCCAAGTTGCAGAATATTTTTCAGTACCGTTCGATCGTTAATCAATTCGGCATACCCGGCTTGAATCGGCTCTAAAAAGGTAATAATTGCTTTAGCTAAATCTTGTTTAAATTTACCGTAACCTTGCCCCGCATAAAGCGTTTCAATATCATGAATAGTTTTACCTGTTACACAAGAATAAATCGTTAACAAATTCGTTAAGGCTGGTTTATCTTTACTAGATTTAACTTCACTGCCGGAATCCGTTACGGCTTTTTTGATTTTTTTCAACACACTATCTGGAGAATCTAATAGTGAAATATAGCCCCATTCTGAAGTGGCGGATTTGCTCATTTTTTTAGTTGGATCGTCTAGACTCATAATCCGCGCGCCTTGTTTGGGATGCATAACTTCCGGCACAGTGAATGTTTCACCGTATTGCTGATTAAAACGTTCCGCTAGATCACGGGTTAATTCAATATGTTGTTTTTGATCTTCGCCGACCGGCACTAAATTAGTTTGATAAAGCAAAATATCGGCCGCCATGAGTGCCGGATAAGTGAATAAGCCGGCGTTATTGTTGGTTTTATGCTGTTTAGCTTTGTCTTTGTATTGCGTCATACGCTCCAACTCACCCATGTAAGTCATGGTACTCAAAATCCAAGCTAATTCCGTATGAGCTGACACATCTGACTGCCTGAATAAAATAGCTTTGTTTGGATCTAGCCCCACCGCTAAATAAATAGCCGCTAAGTTATAAATATTATTAGTTAGCTCCTCTGGATCTTGTCTAACAGTAATAGTATGATAATCGACAATGCAAAATATGGCATCGTGGGTATCTTGCAGTTTAACCCATTGCTGTAGTGCCCCAATATAATTGCCTAAATGTGGTACGCCGGAGGGCTGGATACCGGAAAAAACGCGTTGTTTTAACATATTCGTTATTATAACATACTTAACCAAAATAATTATGCACGGCAAAATCTAGTTGTTCTAAAAACAATTTTTTAAAATAAGTAATATTATTTTGCTCATAAAATAATAGCAACGCTTTTTTATATTCTATTTCATTAATACTACGATACGATAATGGGCAACAGCCATGCGCTAATAACACCGCATTGCCTATTAAGCGACTAGTGCGTTTATTGCCATCCGTAAATGGTTGAATATACGCAATTAACATTAATACCAGCATAGCTTTGGCAAAAGGATTAGCTTCTGTATTAACTAATTTACAAGTATCATCTAAAGCTTCTTGAATTTGATAAATATTATCCAACGGTGTATAGGCTGTGCCGGTAATACGGACGATTGTTTTTCTAACATTCCGTGAAACACCTAAATCTTTTATCAATAATGAATGGATGTCCTCAATTTTACTTCTGGATAGTTTTTTAAATTGAACGGCCTGCTGCCTAATATAATCTAGCGCCGCTTTATGGTTTAAAATCATAGTCGCCTCTGCCTTGGTGTGTTCAGAAGCAACTTGTTGTTCTTTAATTAATTGTTCCGTTTCAAGTAAAGTGTAAGTATTTCCCTCGATTTTAGAAGATTTCCAACTTAACTCTATCGTTAATCGTTCAAATTCTTTACGTAAAACATCTGGTGGTAAATGTTTAATTTTAGATTGATACATTTGTTGTAAAGTTTGTAAGTGCACTTGTTCTGCTTCTGAAAAAATAGTATGCATAATACGTAACTGCGAAAATATTTCAAAATTAAAGTGCGTCTTGATATCGCGCTCATCTATTTCACTAGCAAAATATTTCTTTACGTCGATCGGTTTTACAATGCTATAGGCTGGGGCTAAAACATACGCCGTTCCTCGGCCAGATCCAGTTTGCACTAGTAATTTTAGTTGAACTAGTTTTTTTAAATCTCGATTAATGGTAATTTTTGAAACTTTTGGCCACTGCTTTTGCATAAAACTAAACACTGCTGAAACAGCTGCGTTATTATGCTGATCAATATAACTTAATATTACATCCTGTCGTTTATTGAGCATAATAATAGTACTTTAAAATCATATCATTTTAATACTATAATTGTATCATAAATGATATGATTAATCAAATATATATCTTTTACACCTCCACCACTACCGGTAAAATCATTGGTCGACGCTGGGTTTTTTGGAAGAGGAACTGGCCAATGTCATCACGCAATTTGTTTTTGATGTACATTGGATTAACGCTGTTATTTTTCGGATCTTTAGTTTGGCAAATTTTCTTTACTCTATTACGCGCTTCTTCAATTAAGTGTTTAGCATCTTTCATATACACAAAGCCGCGGGAGATAATATCTGGATTACCAGTTAATTCGCCGGTTTGCGTACGAATCGTAACAATAATAACGAACATACCATCTTCGCTCATTAATTGTCTGTCTCGTAATACTACTTCTTGTACATCGCCTACTCCTAAGCCATCTACCATTACATAATCCGTAACAATTTTATCTTGAGTTAATTTACCAGTACCACCGTAAAATTCAATCACCTGACCATTCGATGTAATAAACACATTATCCTCTTTCCAGCCTAACTGTAACGCAATATTTTTAGAAGCCTCTAACAGAAAACGATTGCCTTCTATTGGAATAACGTATTTTGGATTCAATAACCGATAGAGTAATTTTAAATCTTCAGCTTTAGCGTGCCCGCCAGCGTGCACATCCATCATTTCGTAGTGAATTACTTTGGCTCCCTCGCGCAACAATGTATCTTTTAAGCGCTGTACCGTGCGTTCATTGCCAGGCACCACGGAAGACGAAAAAATAATCGTGTCGCCTTTTTCAATGTGAAAGAATCGGTGCTCGCGATTGGCCATGCGCATTAACGCCGCATTGCTTTCGCCTTGGGCGCCAGTACACATAATGGTTAATTTATTCGGTGGTAATTTTACCGCTTCTTGTGGCGAAATAATGGTTTTTGGATGCATGTGTAAATAGCCTAGCTCTTTAGCTATTTCGATATTGCTTTTCATACTAAACCCTTCTATTACCACTTTGCGACCATATTTTTCGGAAACAGAAATAACTTGTTGCAAACGATTTAACAACGAAGCAAAGGTACCAACAATTACTCGGTTTTGTGCTTGGCGCACAATTTCATCTAAGGTACCGCCAATGACACTTTCAGAAATTTGGTGTCCTGGTTGCGGCGAATTAGTAGAATCGGATAACACAGCTAACACACCCTGTTTTCCTAAATTAGCTATCTTCGCAAAATCAGTCACCTCATCCATAATTGGCGTAAGATCGAATTTAAAATCTCCCGTATGCACGAGCGTGCCTTCCGGAGTGTGTACTACTACAGCCACACAATCCGGAATATTATGATTTACGCGAATAAACTCTACTCTAAACACCCCTAATTGCAGAACTTGATCGGCATTAATCGGGCGTAAATCTAATTTACCTTTATCTTTGAAGTCTTCTTGTCGTTTGGCAATAATACCAGCCGTAAGCTTGGTAGCATAAATTGGTGGATGATATAAAATTGGTGAAATTAATGGAATACCACCAATATGATCATAGTGGCCATGGGTAATAACCATAGCTTTTACATCACGCTCACGTCCCTTCAAATAAGACACATTCGGAATAATATAATCCACTCCCGGTTGATCTTCCTCTGGAAACTGTAAACCACAATCAATTAAGATAACGTCTTTGCCATATTCTACTAAGGTCATGTTGCGTCCAACTTCTTCTACGCCGCCAACTACAATTACTTTTAATTTACTGTGCCGGACGGTAGCACTGGTATAAGCCGCTTTGGTTATTATTCGTCGCTTACCACCGGCTTTAGTAATGGTACGCTGAATCGTTCGGGCAGTTTTAGAAAACGCTGACCGCTGTGAATACATTTGCTGCATAAGTGTTACTGAAACAATTAGATTAATTAGATTAAATTAACGCCAAATTCGTTTGGTATCAATATACCAATGCGTTAAATCGGCTAACCGATCGGACGGCGTATCAATATATTGAAAGCCAACGCCTTGGATATCTGGCGTCATGATATAAGTATAATAAGGGTTGTAAAGAAACACTGCTGGTAATTCTTCGGCTAGAATATTTTGAAAATTAAAATATTTTAACCGCCGTTGCTCTTCAGCGTTAGTTTTGCGCGCCGTTTCTAACAAATCATCAATATTTTTTTGATAAAACACCGCTAAACCTAGCCCTGGGTACTTCATTTGGGTAGAATGCCAAAACGCATAAGGATCTGGATCCACTCCTAATGTTTCGCCAAACAATAATGCTTCATATTCACGTGGCTTAATAATTTGCTCTTGAATATCCAACGCTTCGTACATATTTACATTCACTTTAATGCCCATTTTGATCCAATTTTCCTGCAAAATAGTTAAGGCTTTCACATAATGCGGCTGATTAACTGTAGCAATGCTAAACTCTAATGTTTTACCATCTTTCGTACGGTAAGGATTACCATCAGTTAATTTCCAACCAGCCTCATCCAACAAACTACTACCCTTAGCTACATCGAACCCGTATTTATTTATTTCTGGGTTGTAACCTAAATAGCCTGGTAAAATCGGTGCATAAATTGGTTCACCCTCACCTTGCAAGGCT
>Ga0172379_10009227_pt1 | contig 12214 bp, 15 predicted proteins | sample GrowelOW334metaG_FD_119756 | JGI IMG/M metagenome (GOLD analysis project Ga0172379, IMG submission 119756) | Groundwater microbial communities from an aquifer near a municipal landfill in Southern Ontario, Canada - Groundwater well OW334 metaG | ecosystem: Environmental > Aquatic > Deep... | reverse complement strand
GGTTCATCGGCAAATGAATATCCCGGTCCTCCGGATCCGTTTCCGTTCGGATCCCCTCCCTGGATCATAAATCCGCTGATCACCCGATGAAATATGGTGTTGTTGTAAAAACTTTTCCGCGATAGTGCAACAAAGTTATTAACCGTTATCGGGGTGGCGCTTGCGGTAAGGACGATGGTGATATCACCCACACCGGTTTTGAGAATTGCTTCATATGATTTCTTTGTATCAATTTCCATAGGATATGGCCCCTTCTCGACAGTTTTGGCTGTCGGTGTAATTGTTTGTACGGCTGTTGGAACTATTGTCGGTGAACCCGCTTCTTCACCAAATGATGTGTCCGGTTTTGTATCCTGGGTATTGAGCGTAACTCCTTCTCCTAATACTTCTTTTGATTCTTCAATGGGTCGCGTCTTAAACCAAACAGCAACAGCGCCAAGAAGAAACGCAATAACAACGACACCAATACTTATCTTTTTTATCATGGAGGAATTATATCATGTACTTTATCCCGTCATCTATTTCATTGTGTTTTCTATATTTTTCAATAACTCATTTTTTCCTTCATTGGTCACTGCGCTATAGGGAATGACCTGATGATCTTTACACTCTTTCCGGATTTCCTCAATATTCTTTTTTCTCTCTTGAAACGAAAGTTTATCGATTTTGTTGGCTACAATGACAAAATCAATATTGAGCTTTGATAAATACTCAATCATCTGTTTATCAAAATCCATGACCCCGACAACGCTATCCACGATGTGGACAACCATTCTCCGTTTCACTTCCGAATACTCAAAATACCACATCATCATTTTCCGGTACCGTTCCCGTTCCTCAGAGGAGGCGTGTGCAAATCCGTATCCCGGAAGATCAACAAAATGAAACTTGTTGTTGATAAGGAAGAAATCAAGATGCTTTGTTTTCCCCGGAGCTTTACTCGAACGGGCTAATTTTTTCTGATGCACAAGAGAATTAATAAGGCTGGACTTTCCTACATTGGACCTGCCGACAAACGCCACCTGAAATTTGCCGTCATACAGGATATTATCCGTTCCGTTGATGCTTTTAACAAAAGTTGCCGAAGTAATTGTCATGCGTTCATTATAACGTATTCCAAAGACATGTTGAGAGGTCTACTTTAACACCTATAAACTGAACCCCTTCATCCATTAGCATCTTTTTTTTCTTAGCTATTCCTCCGGGAGCGGAAAACCCAGTGAGTTTCCCACCAGAGGCAACTACCCGATGACAGGGAACGCGCGGAGCAAAGGGGTTTATTTTCATACACAGACCAACAGCCCGTGCTGCGCGACTGTTACCTGCGAGTCGCGCAATCTGACCATACGTAGCAACTTTTCCTTTTGGAATTTGTGCAGTTATTTGGTATACGCATTCACGAAATGTCATATGCTTACTTTCTTTTCATTATACTTCAACTCGCATGGTATAGATAAAATGTGGTATCATATAGATAGTTTTCGATATAAAGAGAATATATGAACTGCGTATGTCCTAAAAAATGGCAAACTTTTTTCAAAGCCGTGCATGACCGACACCGGCAGATGATCCTGGATGACAACCAGAGTCACAAAGGAATAAATGCCAACGGTATAGTGAAAAAAATTCATCTTTCTCAGCCTACTATTTCCCATCATCTGAAGATCCTGTGTGATGCCTCAATCATCCGTACGAAAAAAGTCGGGAAAGAAGTCATCTATTCTATCAATGAAGGCGCTATTAACGATTGCTGCGGCGGCTTCATGCATAAATTTGCAAAAAAATCATCATAATTCTTCATTTTGATATATTGACATATCGAAATACTTCAATATATACTGGACTGAGTATAAACATTTTTAAGGAGGGTGCTATGATGCACGGACATTTCAGAGAATTATTCAAAGATCTTGATTTCAAGATGGAAAATCAAGGAGATAAGCTCGTAATCACCATTCACGGTGACAAAGAAAAACTAAAAAGCGTTGAGAAAAAACTCGATGCGATGAAAGAACTTTGCTGCGGCGACGGTGAAGACGGATGTTGCTCTTGTTGCTAAGAAAAGCAGACTACATACATCATAAAAGGAAGCCAATGGCTTCCTTTTTGGTTTTGCTCTCTCTTACCTAATTATTACGTTCTTTTCCTAAACCACCCAACAATAAGAGGAAGAACAAAGGTCAGGGCATAGTACAGATACACGTCCAACTTATAATATCCATCCGCCGGTTTGAATACTTTGACAAGGAAAAAATAATCAAAAATAATCGCAATAAGTGTCCAGGCAATTGCCAGAAGCAAATAATACTGAGGAGAATCCCCTTTTACTTTCTTCAACAAAACCCAAAGTGTAATAACCGTGCCGATGGGTGAAATAATCCAGCCGATCAAAGAAGGAGGAACAACTGCAAAAAGCACTATACCGAGCACATAACCGATAAGCCAAAGAAGAAATCCCCATCCCAGCATGTCTTTTAGTACTTGTTTCTTCATATATTCATACTAATATCTTTTTTTGACTCTTTCAACTCCCTTGCTCTAACCAAAAGTTCGCTTTCTCGTCTAAAGCAGCATTTATTTTCTCCTTCGCTACACAACCCACACACATTAATCCCGGTGAACCATCAGATTCCTTCCCTTGTTGCTTTTCTTCCCTAGCTCTTCTATTTAAAATCGCTAATGATTCATCGATACGCGCTAACGCGCCAAAATAAATACACTTTGATTCACATTCTTCTCCCATAGTGTCAAAACTGATAGCAGAAACCTAAGAAACGCTGTCCAATCCCTTTAATATTTTTTTAATATCAAGTCTAGATTGAAAGAAAATCTAAGATTTTGGAGAATGTAGATTGGTTCACAACCAATACCTGGCCTGTTTGAGCGGAGACAACCAAATTCTTTGGAATAGCCACATCAAAAACACCTAACAATTTTTCGTTTTTGGTTCCATCAATTTTGTAAGATAAACTTCCATCCGATTCCGTTTTAATTTTAACTCCAGATGTAGAAGTAACTATTCCCTTCGTAAGCATGTTGTCAATTGCCTGTTGAGGCAAAACGGCAACAACCTTACTACCAGCTGGAGTGGTAACCGTAAGTTCCCTTGTGACAGGATTGACCGAAAGAGGAAAGCTGCTTTCTACGCTAAACTTCGACCCTTCCTGTTGAAATTCAAATTTGTTCTTACCGCTTCTGATTTTCATTTTTGATTCATTCGTCCCCTCTTTCACTTCAACCTCCTGCTCCTTTTCAAATTCGGCAGGTTCAGGTGTTTCCTTAGATTCTGGTGTTTCCACGGATTCCGGAGTTTCTTTTCTCTCAGGCGCTTCTTTGGTTTGTGTAGAAGTTATCAAATTTTCACTTTTGTTTTCTGACTCACCAAGAACATTCTTTGGAACAGTCGAAGAATTTCTGCTTTGGTTATACACTGCGAATCCGGAAACTATCAGAAACGCGACAACAAAAAGGGATATAAAAGAAGAAAATCCCTGGATTCTTTTCTCGGTAAATTTTTTCATTAATATTTAAGGTTAACACGAGACATTTAGATATGTCAATTTGCTTACCGATTTTTCCCAATTTTATATTGCTGCGGGACTTGGACTCGGACCAAGATAACATCCTCCAGAGGGATGTGTACTACCATTATACGATCCCGCAAATGATTATTCTGGTAGGCTGATTATATCAGTTTTTGAAGAAGAGATTAAACCGTCTTTCTCTAATCCTTTAAGGGTGCCGAAGTAAAAATCCATGTCTTTCCCGTATAATTCAATCATTTTTTCATACAGATGCTTTCGTTTCCATTTTTTTTCACGTAATAAATCAAGCATTCTCCCCCGAAAATAGCGATTCGTTTCTTTAAACGGAACTGTTTTTTTCTTTATTCCCTCCACTTTTTTCTTTACTAATTCCAATGCTCCGTAATCCATGAGTGCCTGGTGCCATTCCCAGGACTTCCCTATTGGTACTAGCTGGTCTGCAACCCCCTGAATAATTTTTTCCGGTTGGGGAATGTTATAAAAAAAGAAATGAGTAATAATCTGACGGATATTTGTATCAACCATGGCGATATCTTTCTTAAAAGCGAACACTAATATTGCTCGAGCAGTATATCTACCCAATCCAGGAAGTCTGGTAAGCTCAGGCTCCGTATCAGGGAACCTTCCTTTATATATATCAACTATCGCCTTTGCTGCCTTTTGTAGATACACCGCCCGTCTGTTATACCCCATCCCTTTCCACATTCGCAGTACCTGGGCAGGACTGGCTCCTGCAAGGGTCTCTACTGTCGGGAATGTTTGAATAAACTCAAGATACTTGGGTAACCCTCTGGACACCTGCGTTTGCTGAAGCATCACTTCCGAAACGAAAATCTTATATGGATCATGCGTACGGCGCCACGGTAAATCTCTCCTGTTCGTCTTCCACCATGAGAGTATGTGTTTCTGAAATGTTTGAATTTGTTTTTGCGTACATTTCATTGTTGACAGATAGTATACCAAAATCCCCCTGACATACAGGGGGATTTGAATGAGTACGCTATTTTCTAATTATGGTGTCGGTGTCGGAGCAATCGTATTTGTCGGTTTTGGCGTTTTCGTTGGTTTCAACTGCACAAGTTGTACTCTCACCTGACTTGCAAATTTTTGCGCGTCATTGAGATCTTTCCGTGCGGTCTTGAGCATATCCCGAGCCGCCTGCAGCTCTGTTTTATTTCCCGGCCATCCGTCAGGGGTAAGCGCAGTCACTTTAGCAATTGCGTTGTTTGCCTGGGTCGTTGCTTCGTCCAACTTTGCCTTTCTTTGCGTCATGAGAGAAACCATTGCATCGACGTTAATCCCGTTTGTCTTTGCCTCATCAATGCGAAGCTGTAATTTCGCGGTTAACGTTGCCATTTCCCCTTCGATGAGATTAAGGATTTTATCTGCATTGGCGATGATGGTTATTTTCGGAATATATAATGCATAAATACGATATGACTTCACAATCGACTGCACATCAGTCCGAAGGGTAGCGATGTCGGTATCTCCGTTAATTTTTGTTTTGAGCGTGTTCAGATTGGTAATTTCCGTTGTAATCTGACCGACCATCGTACTTTTTTGATCCGTCGTTAAACGTTTGACCGCATTGATCCTGTCAATGAGTTTATCCAGTGACACAATTCTGCGGTCAATCTCCTTGACTGCCTTTTCCTTTAATCTTGATATCATATTTGTCTGAATTGTCGTTTTTCGTTCCTGTATCTGTGTTACGCGTGCGTTAACGGCATCTTGACGGTTTGATTGATTTTGAAGGTTGCTAGCCTCGGCATGCACCGTCTGTAAAGAGGAAGCTAACAATGTTGCAAAGACTATAACGAGTAATTTTTTCATCGTGTATCCTTTCTTTATAGTTATAACGTGCAAGAGCTTAAAACGTTACTCTGACAAGTCTCCCATCTTGTCATTAAGTCCCGCGTCAATGGAGGCGGCATCTACGTTAATGGCGTTCACGCTGGTGTCTATATCTGAAAAATCCTTGTCGAGCTTTGTATCGGTAGTATCAGATGCAGTAATTGCTTGTTGTGATCCCCTGCTGGTCCGTTCTCCTGTTGTCCGCCTTTGGATCACAAAACCGGCAACTGTAACAGCCACGAGTACTCCTATGGCAATAAGAACGAATGGTGCACCGAATCCTTTTGGGTATTTCATACAGGCCTCCTTCTATATAGGTACTAAAAGTATACATCAAAAGCCCGTTCCTGGTACAATACGGGCATGAAATCAGGAATAGTAGCTATTATTGGCCGTCCCAACAGCGGAAAATCGACCCTTCTCAACATGATTCTTGGTCAGAAGGTATCTATCACCTCGCCCAAACCGCAGACAACCCGGTTTTCCATCCAGGCGGTGTATGAGGATGAGCGGGGTCAGATCATCTTTGTGGATACGCCAGGAATATTCGGAAAAGTGCAGGACCGGCTTGCAAAACGCATCAATCAAAAAGCGGAACACTCTCTCTCGCAAAATATTAATCTTGTCATCTACTTGATCGACCACACCCGCGAGCGCGATTTTGAAGAAAACAAAGTATTAGGGATTGTGAGAAAAGCAAAGGGCCCAAAACTCCTTGTCATCAATAAAATCGATGTCAGACAACCGACGCATATCATCCAATACAAATTCATGGAAGAGGAATTCGACGGCCTTGTGGAGGTATCGGCGCTCATGGGAAAAAATATCCCCACGCTTCTGGACACCATATTTTCCTTTCTTCCGGAAGGAGCGCAACTGGTTGAAACAAAGGACCTGGTCCAGCCGGGACTCAACCTTGACAGTAAAACATTCCTGTCTGAAATCATCCGTGAGAAAGCATTTCTGTTTCTTCGGAAAGAAGTTCCGTACACCCTGACCACTGTGATTGATGAGGTAGTAGAACGGACAACCGGAACCCTCTATATAAAGGCACGGATATTAACCAACAGGGATAGGTATAAGGCAATGATCATAGGAAAAGGCGGATACATGATCAAGGAAATATCCATGGCCTCCCGAAAAGAACTGGAAACGGCAACAAACAAAAAGGTGTTTTTGGATCTTACGGTTGAGGTTGATCCCCATTGGCTGGAAGCAATGGAGTAAGATCAGGCAAGTCTCTCAAGCGACTCCTCTTTCCCTAATATCTCAAGAGATTCAAGAAGCGGCGGACCGACACTTTTCCCGGTGATGGCAATACGAAGCTCCATAAACACATCCCGCGCTTTCACCCCTGCCTTTTCCGCGTGATCCCGTATCGCTTTTTCCATTGTCTCATGGTCCCATTTGGAACTGGACGATAGCGCATCTTTGGCAATGGTCAACAAATCTTTTTTGACTTCCCTTTCAAATTTCACCGGTTTCACAAAGAAAAAATCAGCAAGCGTTTCAAACTCCCCGAGCGTCTTCATCCGTTCCCGGACCAGCGGCAATATCTTTTTCATTAAATCGTCCCCGTCTTTTGGCACCGTCGCGTCAAATGCGCGGATTTTGGCAATCAATTCTTTCTCATCCATGTTCCTGATATATTCCCCGTTCATCCAGCGAAGTTTTTCCTGATCGAATATCGGAGCAGTTGTCTGAATGTCTTTTATCTCAAACTTCTCTATCATTTCATCTACTGTAAACAACTCTTTTCCCGGATACGTCCACGCCATGGTAGCCATATAGTTCTTCATTGCTTCCGGTAAAAACCCTTTTGCACGGTAATCTGCTACCCATACGGGGTTTTTCCGTTTGGAAAGCTTGCTCCGGTCGGGATTCCGAAGAACCGATACATGGGCAAACTTTGGCATGTCCCATCCAAAAAATTGAAAGAGGAGAATTGACTTAGGCGTAGAGGATATCCACTCTTCTCCCCGGATAACATGCGAGATTTGCATCAGATGATCATCAACAACCACTCCCAGATGGTACGTCGGAAATCCGTCGGATTTGAGGAGCACCTGATCGTCAATCAGCTTGTTCTCAAACGAGATGTCTCCCCTGATCAGATCGGTGAATTTCACCGTCCCCTCATCCGGAACGTTTAAGCGTATGACATATTTCTCCTTGTTTGCAACCATTTTTTTTGCCTCATCAGGCGCTATCTTTTTACACAGTCCGTCGTACATGGGAGGTTTATGCTCCGCCTCCTGGTCTTTGCGCATCTGCTCAAGCCTTTCTTGGGTACAGAAACAATAATATGCATTACCTTTCCCGACTAATTCCTCTGCATATTTCTTATACTCGGCAAGTCTGTCTGACTGCCTGTATGGCGCATGAGGGCCGCCGCAGTCAGGCCCCTCATCATGGGGAATGCCAAGCCACGCAAGGGAATCGAGAATCCGCTGTTCAGACCCTTCGACAAGCCGTGTCCTGTCCGTGTCTTCAATCCGGATGATAAACTGGCCGCTGTTTTTTTTGGCAAATACGTAATTAATAAGAGCGGTATAGGCATTGCCTATATGCAAATCGAGTCCGGTCGGAGACGGGGCGATTCTGGTTCGTACTTTATCCATAATAAAATCCATTGTATCATAGGTATGCTGTATACTTAATCTATGACGACGCTCACGGAAACCGCTTACCAGACACGGAAATTCATCAATTATGCAATCCTGGCAGTTGTAGCATATATCATCCTTCGCATTTTCTGGTCGATATTTTCTACTGTTTTTATTGCGATCTTTCCTCCGAAAGCAGCGCCTCCCAACCATGCGTTTGGGAAACTCCCAACGCTCCTCTTTCCGACTCCGGCCGCTTCCCCGACATCAGAGCTCTCGTTTCAGCTGGAAACGATTGAAGGATCCGTGCCAAAAGCATCGGAATCAGCTACGGTTTATTTTATGCCAAAAAACCCTCCGAATTTACTGGCACTGACCAAAGCCACGGAATTTAGCCGCCGGCTTGAATTCATCAAGGATCCGATTCAGGAAACGAAGAATATTTACCGATGGGAAGACTCGGATGCGCCGCTTCGGATTATCCGCTATGATATCGTCTCCAAGAATTTCATTTTACGGTATCAGTTTGAAAAAGATATGGGGTTATTTGCAGAACGGACTGTTCCGGTTGAACAGGTCGCAAAATCGGAAGCAAAAAACATACTCCAAACGTATAACCTCAACCAAGACGACTATGAAAACGGGGCGTCTGTCGTTCAATATCTGAAAGTGGTGGGAGATAAGCTCGTGAAAACAACCAGCCTGAATCAGGCTGACAGCATCCGTATCGACTATTTCCGTGCTCCCATAGGAAATACGCCTGTCGTCAATGCGTATCCTGATGAAGGGCTGATATCGTTTGTCTTTTCCGGATCAAAGAATACGAAAAAGAGGGTACTCCAGTTTGCCTATACCTACTGGCCTATTGATTATGTAACGACAGCTACCTACGGATTAAAGGCAAGCAGCACCGCATGGAGCGAACTGCAAGCCGGACGTGGATATATCGCACGATATCCGGCAAAAGGAAACACCGCTCTTGTCAGAACCGTGTATCTCGGATATTACGAATCCATTGAACCGCAAACATACATGCAGCCGGTGTTTGTCTTTGAGGGAGATGACGGATTTTTGGCATACGTCCCGGCTGTTGCTCCGCCGTGGATTGAAGAAGCAAAATAAATATCCGCTACAACTGCTTTTCTTTTAGGTCCAGCCACCCGTAATTTCCAAATGCCCAATCGATAAGCCGGATGGTGTCTCCGAAACGGTCCTGACTATGCAGAACGACGATGACAATCCTTCTTCCTCCCCGTTCAACAAGTGTCACCAGATTCTCTCCTGCTTCCTCGGTCCACCCTGTTTTAATACCGGCCACACCGGGAATCTTTCCCAACAGTTGATTTACGTTACTCAGTTTATGAAAATACGTATGCGTCACATCTGAAATTGTAATCTGCGGAATGGCAACCATTTTGGCTACGATCTTATTTTCCAACGCCACATCAGCAAGACGGGCTAAATCCTCCGCCGTCATATAATGAGCGGGATCATCATACCCGACAGGGTTGGTAAAATGACTCATGGACAGATGGAGATCCTGCGCTTTTTTATTCATGGCGGTAATGAATGCATCCAGTCCTCCGGGATAGGCACCGGCAAGTGCATACCCTGCATCATTTCCCGACTGGATGAGCATTCCATAGAGCAGATTTTCAACGGTTATTCTTTCCCCGGAAACCAGCCCTATTGTCTGTCCGTTATTTTTCAGTTCTCCCACGGTCACCACATCATCCAAACCCATAGAATCCAGCACAACAAGAGCGGACAGTATTTTGGTAGTGGAAGCAGGAGGAAGCTGCAGTGTACTTGACCGTTTAAACAGATAGACGCCTGATATCACATCCTGAACAACTATTGACGTAGCTCCCACTTCACTTCCCGGGTATACACCGGTTTTATTTACCGGATACGGAGCGGGAGTCGGTCTAAGAACCAACTGACTTAGCGGTCTCAACCCTCCTCCGAAACGGGCGACGGAATAATAATTCTGTCCGGGGTACCAGAGGAAAAAAAGAAAAAGCGCAAGCAGAAGCAATATCTTATACCACTTCTTAACAAGCCAAGCAGGTACTCTCATGATAATTATTTCTTTTTAAGAATCGTTAAACCGAGATCTCGCAGTTGTGTCTCATCAACAGGACTTGGGGCATCCATGACGCTTGTTTGCCCGCTTGAGGTCTGGGGAAACGCCTGGACATCTTTAATTGACGTTTCGCCGGTCAGACACATCAAAAATCTCTCAATGCCGATGGCAATTCCCCCGTGCGGAGGGACTCCGTAGGAAAACGCTTTCAGCATATGTCCGAACTGCTTCTCAATGGTTGCTTTCGTATGCCCGATTGTTTCAAAGACTTTTGTCAGGATAGCGGGGTCTGTACTCCTGATGCTTCCTCCTCCTGCTTCATACCCGTTCCACACAAGATCATATTGCGACGTCAGTATCCCTTCGACCTTACCTTTTAACAATGCTTCCTTATGTTCCGGTATCGGATCGGAAAAGGGATTATGGGAATAGGTCCACTTCCCCTCCTTATCCTTTTCAAAAAACGGGAAATCAACAACCCATGCAAATGCGTGAATCCCCTTCTTTTTATCTTCCTCACTTCGCAAATCAAACTTGTCTGCGCCGTACTTTGCTATCGCATCTTTATACGGGATAACAGGGAATGGCTTTTCTTTAATCGTTCCTCCAAGATCCTCAACGATATGTATGACCATGTCTTCGATAATCTTCATCACATCGCTACGATCTACAAAACTCATCTCCATATCAAGCTGGGTATGCTCAAATCCCCGGTCTGCCCGCAGGTCCTCATCCCGAAGACACCGTGCTATCTGAAAATACCGTTCAAATCCCGCTACCATCAGAAGCTGTTTGTATTGTTGCGGAGATTGCGGGAGAGCATAAAAATTCCCCGGCTGCATCCGGGAAGGAACCAGAAAATCCCGTGATCCTTCCGGGGTGGATTTGGTAAGTAGAGGCGTCTCAATTTCCGTAAATTCGTTTTTAAACAGATACTGACGCATCAGATCTACAACCTTCGACCGCAACCGGATGTTTTTCTGCATCCTGTTTCTCCGAAGATCCACATAACGGTATTTCAGCCGTATCTCTTCATTAATTTCCCGTCCGTCCGTATCAAGGGGAAACGGCAATTCCGCTGTTTTTGAAAGGATGGTGATTGTCTGTGCCTCCACCTCAACTGAACCTGACGTAATCTTTGCATTCACCATTGCTTCCGGACGTTTCTTCACCACACCTGTGATTGTCACGCAGTCTTCCGGTTTGGCATCAGCAAGCGTTTTCGTTGAAACAACCTGGACCATGCCGGTTCTGTCCCTAAGATCCAAAAACATGATCTTTCCGTGATCCCGTCTGGTAGTGATCCACCCGGACAATGACACGACCTCACCAACGTTACCAACAACCTCACCAATCATTGTTCTCATACTATTGATTGTACTTATCCCACAAACACTTGACAAGACCAAATAGGATTGGTATAAAGAAATACGTTATGAATTCCTTTTGTATATATCACGTCCAAACCATCATCCTTATTAAAGGATTGGGGTGACGTGGAATACAAGGAATAGTTCCAAACGAACCCCGCAAAAAAAATAAAGCGGGGTTTTTCATGCTCTTTACCATCGTTCCGGGTGGAGATGAAGAATCAAACATCATGATTCTTTGTTTCCACTCAGAACAACGAGTGAGATTATATGTCGGAGGTGTGAGGTGTATTGTGCAATTTGCGGTTCAGCGTTACATAGGACAGACCAGTGTCCCAAGAAAAATGATGTTTTACAAGACCCTGGAAAAAAACCAAATTCAGATGACGCAGCACGTAGGTCTCTTGAAGCCATGGGAATTTGCCCGGAATGCGGGACCCCGATGGAACCTGACCACGTTCATCGACACGGATGACCAAGAACCCCAGCGTTATCAGCGTTTGACGCTGGGGTTCCCATCGGGATACGTAGTGTGTTTATATGCAAACATATATTACTTTCCCTATTCATCTCCTCACAATCATCACAAAGCACCATTTTTTATGTAGTCAACCGTTGACTATAGAAATCACGGTGCTTTGTGATAACAAAAACAAACAATCCCCGTATTTTACGGCTAGAAGCGCCGGAACAATGCGGGGATTTTTATACCTGAATGTCTCTTATTTTTAACTGCAGACCGGTGGTTCCGTT
>Ga0172379_10009226_pt1 | contig 12214 bp, 14 predicted proteins | sample GrowelOW334metaG_FD_119756 | JGI IMG/M metagenome (GOLD analysis project Ga0172379, IMG submission 119756) | Groundwater microbial communities from an aquifer near a municipal landfill in Southern Ontario, Canada - Groundwater well OW334 metaG | ecosystem: Environmental > Aquatic > Deep... | reverse complement strand
GTTGATCCTGTAAGGACCACCAGTGGCGAAGGCGCCTGACCAAAACGCGTCTGACAGTGAGGGTCGAAGGCTAGGAGAACGAATCGGATTAGATACCCGAGTAGCCCTAGCAGTAAATTATGCAGACTGTGGTGTTGCGGTGGCTTCGGGCCGCCGCAGTGCTGTAGCGTAGGTGTTAAGTCTGCCACCTGGGGAGTACGGCCGCAAGGTTGAAACTTAAAGGAATTGGCGGGGGAGCACCACAAGGGGTGGATGCTGCGGTTCAATTGGATACAACGCCAGGAATATTACCGTGGGCGACGGCAGGATGAAGGCCAGACTAAAGATCTTGCCTAACGAGCCGAGAGGTGCTGCATGGCCATCGTCAGCTCGTGGTGCGATATCGCGGACGCGCAAGCGTTCGAGTATCGTGTCTGCGATGCACAAACTGTCTCGTTAAGTCGAGTAACGAGCGAGACCCTCGCGTACAGTTGCAAATTTCCCCTCCGGGGGAGATGCACCCTGTACGGACTGCCCGTGTTAAATGGGAGGAAGGAGAGGGCGACGGTAGGTCAGTATGGCCTGAATCTCACGGGCTACACGTGGCATACAATGGATGAGACAATGGGCTGCGACCCCGAAAGGGGAAGCTAATCTCACAAACTCATCCCAAGTTCGGATTGGGGGCTGAAACTCGCCCCCATGAAGCTGGAATCCCTAGTAATCGCTTGTCATCATCGAGCGGTGAATACGTCCCCGCTCCTTGCACACACCGCCCGTCAAGTCACCCAAGCGAGTTTTTAGTGAGGCTACGTCTTATTGACGCTGTCGAACTAGAGATTCGTGAGGGGGGCTAAGTGTGTTGACAGCTCATTTTTGAAAATGCTGTCATCGCTAGCAATCGTAACAAGGTATCCGTAGGGGAACCTGCGGATAGATCACCTCCAATATAATCAATGATTGGATGTCTATCCTGACGATTCGTCGTCGGAATGGAATAACAGTGTTGATTGGAGAACCTTAGAGGAATTAAGTGTCGCAAGGTGTAGGCTTTTGTCTCTCTTTCCTAGTTAAGACCTGAAGCGTGAATTTTATTTTTTATTGTTCTTAGCGCGAGCATTCTCGCGCTTGCATTTTATTCTCCTTAGCGGAAGCTTTTTTCCACTGGAATGGCAAATTTCCGCCCACTTTTTGCGCAGCAAAAAGGGGCGCCTTTTTCACCAAGCGAAAAAGAGCACAGAAATTTGGCAGACGTGGAGCCGCATCTCCACCGGAATCCTGCTTAAGAAAGCTTTTTACGCTCCGAGCGTTTCAAGTCGTAAAGTGACGAGATGAAACGCAAATATCTATATTGGCTGATTGGCTTAGTGGATGGCGACGGCTACACAAATGGCCGAAAAATAGAGTTATACAATTCATCGCCTTCCATCCTAAAGGAAGCAGTTCACATTTTCAAGGAGTTGGGCATTCCGGGTGAAAAAATAAAGGCAGATGTTTATTCCAGCCGACCAAAATCAATATCATCTATTTCATGGAGTCAATCGCTCGGACTGCCGCTTAGTAGCTTAAAGGTGCGCCTGAACACCAGCCCGTGGGCTGAACGCAAGGAAAAAGTCAGGCTCCGTGTGCATTCCAAGAAACTTGTTTCACGCCTCATCTCGACGAAGCCCTCTGGCTTGGGTTATGTAAAAGGATTATTTGATGCCGAGGCATCGGTCGACATCAAAGGCTATATCGAATTCAAGCAAAAGGCAAGGCCAAAAGGAATGAAAATTACCAAGTCTCTCCACAAGATTCTATCTAGCAGGGGCATGAGTTGCACCTCTGTCAGGACAAAAAACGATCGAGGCCTCAAAAATGATGTCTATTTTTACGTCAAAAACCTAGAAAAATTCGCGAAAGAAGTAAATTTCACTGACGCAGACAAAAAACGAAAGCTCGATATACTCCTAAAGATAAGAAAACACAAGACGTTGCCTGTGCCTTTCGAGTTAAGAACAGCCAATGGGCAGTCTCTTTGGAGGATGATGGACCAGTTCAACATGCCCTATCACGCGCTCAGGCGCAAAATCCGAAATCCGCCCCCGCAACATGTGTCTTTAAATAGGTTTTCGTGAATATATTTGCGGGAGATATATGGCACAAACCTTACAATCAGCCCAACGGGCCCCAGTGGAAGCAATCCAGCGCATCGACCGCTTCAAGGCGCTGCGCGCCAAGGTGATTGCGGACATATTCCGCATCATAGGCGAGAAGCAGCCTGCCGATGCCAAGGATGCGCTGCCAGACGGCGCGCGCCTCAAGGCGGAGGTCAAAATCAGCGTGCTGAAGGGCGGCCTCGCGTTCGCAGAAGCGGACGAGCTTCGGGCAAAGCTTCGCGCCATTGAAAGCTATGACGCCATCATAAAGGACAACCTCTCCCATCCGCCGAAGGACGTGAAAATCGCAGGGCTTCCCCTGGCGAATCCCCCCTCGTATTCCATCGACTTTGACAGGATAAGGGCCACCCTGGCCGGGCCTGATTTTGACCCATCCCGCCCCCAAGGCGGAATCCGTTTCGAAGGCGAAGCGGCCAGCTCCTATGCCGTGGCGTCGTTTGAAAAGAAAAGGCCGCTCCATGACTGAGCCCGGGCAGCGGATTATAATCCTTGCCGCCCTTTTTCATCCGGTGATAGGATGCCGTTCGTTTTCCAGGTCAAGATAGTCTCCCTCAACCCGAAGCAGCAATCTGCCGAGCGCAAGAAATCCATCAGGGCGCTTTACGCCCTCAAGCAAGGCTCGCTGATATGCGCGCAGGTGTATGAGAACCCGATAAACGGGTTCGAGAACAGGCTGCTTGTGGTCACGCGCAAGTTCGACGAAAAGCTCGAAAGCATAGGCCTTGCCGGAATCCCGGAAATCTATGCCGGCCGCGAGCACTACCCCAAAATGCTCCGCCTCGTGGAGCGCGACGTGAAAATGGAGGACATCGCGCGCTTCACTTGGGTGAAGGAGGGCAAGCTGATACGCGTCTCCACCAAGAACGGCGAGCAGGCGGTGGGCGGCTTCCACAAGGCGAACTTCGAGTCCGGCTACCCGGGCATCACCAAGCTCGAAATCGTGCTCATCGGCGGGAACAAGAAAAAGCCGGTCGAGGAGATAGTCGAGATATCCGACATCAGCTCGCTTGAGTTCTTGAGCAAGAAGGCGGTGAAGAAGGAAGTGTTCGCGCCATATGAGTTCAGGTGAATGCAGCCTCGCGCCCCAGCATCTTCTTTTTTGGGCCTTCGGCTCCAAACCCAGAAAGCGCCCCAGGGCGCCTTTCTACCCTATCTGTGCCCCGGCCCAAATTATAAAAAACCCGCGAGGGGTTTTTTATTCTCTTCCTTCTCCTATCCATTCATGAAATTCACAATGTCGCCCTCACGCGCGTACTTCCTGGGCCTGTGGAAGTCGCGGCGCACCGCGTCCGGCGTGGGCGTGGAGGGCAAGCGCGAGCTTCTCGAGATATTCATAAAGCTCAGCCTGGACGAGAAGTTCGCCGAGCCTGACAAGATGAAGTTCTCGGAAGGGAATGCCGAGGAATACGGCAGCTGCCACTTCTTCCACTCCGCGCTTCGCGCGTGGCTTGACTCCGAAATGAAAAAGCGCGACGAGCGGCTGCGCTTCAAAAACGAGTTTGCGGCAAATTACTTCGCAGGCGTGTTCGACGCCAAGGGCGGCACTTTGGACGTGAAGGGCAAGGAGTACTGCTACTTCCTGGGCGACGACACCGACGAAATGGTGCTTTTGCGCCTGGGCTTTCGCGCAAAAAAGGAAGGCAACAGGATTGCGGTGCTGTCAAGCGACTTCTACGGCTGGCTGCACCCATTCCTTCGGATGGACAGGAGCAAAAAATTCTAACCATTGCCGGCAGCCGCACTGCCAATGGGGCAAAAAGCCCTGATTTCCTGCGGTGCCATTGCCTACTTGTAGACAACCACGCTGCTCTTCGGCCCTGCAAGCAGCACCACTTCGCTTTTCTCGACAATGAAGTCCGCGGCAACCTTCTTCGGCGCCACCCTGTCCTGCATGGTTATGCCCCCTGCGCGCTCGCGCGGGACAAGAAGCGCCATCTCCCGTTTCCCGTCAAAAAGCGCTATGCGCGCATACGGCTTTCTTTTGGGCCCGTAGGCAATCTCGGTTATCGATGAAATGGGCATTGCGGCAAACGACAGGCCCTTCATGCCCGGCTTCACGCTCGAAAACGTGGCAAAGCCCTCCTCGTGCGCCTGCTCGGCTGCAAGCTTGAATGCAAGCTCCACCCTTCTCCGAAAGTCGCTTATCAGCCTGTTCTGCTCGCGCTTCAGGTCGGCCTTTCCCATGCCCGGGTTGGTTGCAATGTGGAGGGCGTAATGGTAAATGTCATCCGACTCCTCAAGCCCCTCGTGCCGTTCCTCGCCATCCGCCCCGTCTTCCGGCTCTTCCCTCTGCGGCAAATGGGGCTCCCCCACCATCTCGGTGTCCTCCTCCGACACGTCTACCGCCGTTTCGGCCCTGTGGGGGAACTCGCGCGGCTCCTCGTGCTTGCCGAACGGGAAGTTCTCCGCGTTCTTCGGCCTGCCTTCCTCCTCGCGCGCGCCCTGTCTCTGCGGCGCGCCTGCCCTGTCCTGCTCGCGGGGCTGCTGGCTCCCGCTTATCTTGTCAAGCTCCCTGAGGGGGTCGAGCTCCTCGGGGCGGAAGCCGAAAAGCTTCTGGAGCGATGGCAGGAGCTTCCTCTTTGCCGATTCGCGCTTCTTGGGCTCATAATGCGCAAACAGCCTCTCGATGGCCGGCATCATGTTTGCGCGCGCGCTCTGCTGTGCTGGCGTGGATGGCTGCTGCATGCCTGATTGGGATGAAAGCGCGGAAGGCTGCGCCTTCCTCTCGGAAAGCAGCTTCCCGATGGAGACTATCTCCTCCTGCTCGTCCTTCCTCTGCCCCAGCCCGCGCTGCGCGGATTCCTTGACGGCCTCGTCCTTGTCGGATGACAATTCAATGAGCGCGAATATCGCCCTCGGGTCGTCTATTTTCGAAAGAGAGTTCGCCACCTTGAGGCGGACCTGCGGGTCGGAATCGAACGCCTGCGCCACAATCCTGTCCAGGTCGTCGGGCTTGTCCTCGGCGGCGTCAAGAAGGCTCACCTGGCGGGGTGTTTTTGGCTTTGGCTTGTCAGGCATGAGAATCAACTTTGCCCCTTTGGAGGGCAAAAGATAAAAACCCCTGTAAGGGGTTTTTAGATTTGGTGCCGCCAGGCACCAAGCTGATAAAAAGCGGCAGCAGGCGCCTTTTCAGGATTCCTGCGAAAGCGCCCATAGGGTAAAAAGGGTATTTGGGGCAATGCCACCATGGATCTCCAGTCCGTTTTCCTCTTCCTGTTCGGGCTCATCCGCCCCGAGGCGCGCCTTGCCTCGATTGCGCTCAACGACACGGCATTCGCCGTGCTTTTCTCCGCCTCGCTCATTTTGTGCCTCACCTATATTTTCAAGGAGCAGAAGCTGCTCCCCTTCATGGTTGCGGCGGTGGCAATCGCGCTGCTTCTGGGCGTCTCTTTCAAACTGTTCCTGCAGGAGGAGCGCCCGTGCGTGGAAACGCCGGGGAAAATCCCCTGCCCGCTTGACTTTTCCCTCCCCTCGCTGCACTCGCTGCTCACCTTCACCGTGGCCATCGTGGCAATCGGCAACCGCTCGTTCGCCTTTTACCTCATTTACGCGCTTTTCGCCGCGTTCTCGCGCGTGTACCTGGGCGTGCACACCGTCACCGAGGTGGCGGCTGGGCTGGCGCTGGCCTTCCTTGCCTGCGTGCTTTGCGAAATGCTCTGGCACGCGCTCAAGCTTCCCCTTCCATCAGGCGTCCGCATACGGCACAGCGCGGCAAGGCTCCAGAACTGAACAATGTCCGGTGTAAACATGAACGAGGACGAACAACGGGCAGGCAGCGCATTGCGCGATAGGCAGTGGTGTTCATGAACGAGGACGAACGGCAAATCTTCCATCTTGCGCTGGGCATCTCCCTCATCGCCATGGTGCATTTCATGGGCGTGGGGCTTTCCGCCTATCTTGTGAGCGTCTCGCTCGTCGTGGGCCTGGTGATGGTGCACATCAAGCTCTCCTACGTGCACCTTGGCAGGCGCATCGAGTGGCTCATCGAGAGGTTCGAGCGCCCGGGCGTGATGGCTGGCTACGGAGCAATGACATTCACTGCGGCGGTGCTTTGCATCCTCACCCTCCTTTCCTCCCAGCCGCAAATCCTCGCCTCTCTTGCCATTTTGGGCATTGGCGACGCGGCCAGCACCATCATCGGGCGCAGGAGCAGGCGAAAGCTCCCCTACAACGCGCGCAAGACCTACGGCGGCACGCTCGCGTTTTTCCTGGTGTCCGCGCCGTTTGCCGTTTGCTTCGCAGGCGCAAGCGCGCTCCTTGTCTCAGCCGCAGCAGCGCTTGCCGAGAGCGCGGAGTCCAAAATCGACGACAATCTCATCATCGCGGCGGTGTGCGTCATACTTTTCAGGCTGATTGGCGGATGAACAAACAAATATAAACACTTCCAATCACCAAATCCGCCGGTGGGAACATGCCCGTTATTGCAAAGCCAATCCATCTTGCGGCAGAAGCAAAGCCCGCAAGGCTAAGCTATCTTTACCTCTACAGGATGTACAAATTCAGCCGGATGAAGGAAAAACTGGACAAGCTGCCTGGCAGAATCTCCCTTGCCGGCACAAGACGCAAAGAAAGCCGGATTTCCAACGGGAATGGCATGCATTATGAAACCCCGATAACTCACTATTATGAATGGAAAATGCGCCGCCTTGCAGCCAGGAAAGCAAAGCTTGAAAAAAGCATGCAGGCTCTCTCAGCCAAGCTCGACAGGCAGGAGAAGCTTTCCGCATTCGTGCAAAAGCAGGCGGAAGCCAGGGAGCTTGGCGCTTGGAAATGGTTCCTGAACGACGCCAAGGGCATTATGGCAAATACGGGCATCTCCATGGGCGCGGCGATTCCGCTTTTCTTTGCAATGGACACGGCGGCCATTTCCCTTGCGCCCGGCCTGCTGCAACTCGGCGGCGTTCCCTACATGGCGGCTGAGCTTGCAGTCATCCTGCTTCCGGCTGCCGTGGGGGCAGGCCTTTTCAGCATGGCCCTCAAAGCCGGGGAAATGCTCAAGCTCGGCAGGGAAGAGGCGCAGAAGCTCGTTGATAAGGTGCAAAAGCGTCAAGGCGCGCCATCCCGGCGGAAAGACTAGCTTTTTATACACTTAGAGGGGAAATTGTCGGGAGATGGATTGCATGGTGATTCCCGGCTCAAAGTCAATTTCATTCATAGCCGACACGGTGGGCGAGGGGCAATTGCAGCCCTGCGGCATCGACATGACGCTGAAGGAAGCGCATTCCCTGTCGGACCCCGGCGTTATAGATTACGACAACAGCAAGCGGAAGATTTCCGCAAGCAGGAAGCTGGAGTTCGACTCCGAGGGCAAGCTTCACTTGGCGCAGGGCAGCTACAAAATCATCTACAACGAGTACGTCTCGGTGCCGCTCGACGCGTGCGCGTTCGGCTTCCCCCGCTCCTCGCTCCTCCGCTGCGGCGCGGACGTGAGATGCGCGGTGTGGGACCCTGGCTACCATGGAAGGAGCGAATCGCTTCTCGTGGTGCACAACGCGCATGGAATCACGCTTCACAAGAATGCAAAGGTAATGCAGCTGGTATTCGTCCGCCTCGAGTCTGCCGCGCACAAGGGATACGACGGGCAGTACAAGGGAGAGAACAAATCTTAACAAGGATTTGTTCGGAGTTGCGGATGCCAATTCGCAACCAAGGGAATAAGCAGGGTATGGTTATGCCAATTCGCCAGCCAATCGTAGTTGTTATGGGCCACGTGGACCATGGGAAGACTTCGCTACTTGACGCCATACGGAACACCAAGGTGGCGAAAAAGGAGGCGGGCGCAATCACGCAGCACATAGGCGCTTCCGAAATCTCGCTTGACGACATAAGGAACTCGTGCGCTGCCGCGACAGGGGGCAAGCTCCCTTCATTCACAATACCCGGGCTTCTTTTCATCGACACGCCCGGGCACGCGTCATTCACGCACCTGCGCGAGCGCGGCGGTTCCATTGCTGACATCGCGGTGCTCGTGGTCGACATCATGCAGGGCTTCCAGCCGCAAACGATTGAAAGCATCAGGATACTGCGCGAATTCAAGACGCCGTTCATCGTGGCAGCGAACAAAGTCGACCTGATATCCGGCTGGCGCAGCAGGACTGACGAGCAGGGCGCATGCAGCGTGCTTTCCAACGTGAACTCCCAGCCCGAGCATGTGCAGCTGCGCCTGGACGAGCTTCTGTACGGCCTGGTGGGGAAGCTCTCCGAGCGCGGGATAGAGTCCGAGCGGTTTGACCGCGTCACCGACTTCACCAAGCAGGTGGCAATCATACCCGTGTCTGCAAAGACGGGCGAAGGCCTGCCCGAGCTCCTCCTCTCGATTGCGGGGCTTTCGCAAAAGTTCCTGGAAGCGGCTCTGAAAACGGACGTGGAGGGCCCCGGCAGGGGGACGGTGCTCGAGGTAAAGGAGGAAAAGGGCCTTGGCACCACCATAGACGTGATAATTTACGACGGCACGCTCAAGAAAAACGACGAGATAATATTCGCAACATTGAACGGCCCGGCAAAGGCGCGCGTGCGCGGGCTCCTCAAGCCAAACCCCCACCCGACTGGCGATGGCGACAAGTACGAATACGTGGACGAGGTGCATGCCGCGGCGGGCGTGAAGGTCTACTCGCCGGGGGTGGAAGGCGCGCTCTCGGGTTCCCCCCTCATTGTGGACGACGGACGCGAGAACAAGGACGAGCTTGCCGAAATGTACGAGATGCTCAAGAAAATCATGTTCGAGTCGGAGAACAGCGGCGCGGTGGTGAAGGCGGACACGCTGGGCTCACTGGAGGCGCTCTGCAAGCTCCTGGCGACGCAGGGCGTGGACATAAGGCGCGCGTCGATTGGCAAGGTGGCGAAAAAGGACGTGGCGGACGCATCGCTGGTGGCGGGCGCCGAGCCCTACAAGGGCGTGGTGCTTTCATTCAACGTGGATGTGATGGAGGATGCAACAGACGAGGCGGCGCGCCGGGGCATAAAGATTTTCACCTCGCGCGTAATCTACTCGCTTTGCGACGATTATTCCGCATGGGTAGCCGAGGAGAAAAGGAAGGCGGCGGGAAGCGCGGTCGACCGCCTGCCGTTGCCTGCAAAGATACGCGCGCTTCCGGGCTGCACCTTCCGCGTGTCAAAGCCCGCCATACTTGGCGTGGAGATAATCGAGGGAAGGCTGCGGAAGGGCGCGCGGCTGATGGACAGGAAAGGCGAAATCATAGGCGAGGTGCGCGAGGTGCAAAAGGACGGCAAGCCCGTGAAGGAGACGCATGCGGGCGAGCAGCTCGCCATTTCCATCGAGGGCGCAATCTGCGGCAAGAACGTGTGCGAAGGAAGCGTCTATTGGGTGTATATCACGCGCGACGAGGGCAAGGAGCTCCTCTCCTCGGCCGCGCTTCCCCCGGGCGAGCTTCTTGTGCTTGAGGAGATACTTGCGGTAACGGATGCGAAAAGGATCTGAAGCGCGCATTGCAATCCGCCTTGGAATCCCGGCCCGCTTTTGTGCTTATTGCCTCACTGCGACTTTGCCGAACTTCGCGTACGGTTTGCCTGTCGGCGAGCCAAGCTTCTCGAAGATTATCTGCGATATCCTCATGCCCTCCTTGATGGTGACCGGGAAAGGCGCGAAATTCACGATTTCGAGCACCTGGCGGTTCTGCGAGCCGGGCATGACAAGGGCGGACGTGACGTGCACCGCGAGCCCCATTCGCGCGTACCTGCTCCTTCCCTCAAGCGTGCCTATGAGCGTGTTTGGCATGAATATTTTCTCGCGCGTGATGCCCAGGCACATGCCGCCCGGGGCGAGCGTGATGGAGCTTTCCTTGTGCGCCTCTGTGGCCTCGTTGAAATCCACGCGCGACAGGTCCACCGCCCGCTTGCTTTTCGCATACTTCTTCTTGAAAACCCAGAACTTGCCTGCAAGCGTCAAATCCACCGACGCGGAGCCTATCTGGTCGTCTGAGAGCTTCGGCTCAAAGCGGAGGATGCCGCTCCTGATGGCGGCGCGTATGTCGTTGTCGGAGAATGCCATATGCTGTGCCGCGCTGACAAAGAATAAAAAAGTGCCTGCCGGCGCTTTTTTAGCATTTGCAAAAAGAAGCCCGCGGGCCTTGAATTTGCAAATCAAATAAAAAAGTGCCTGCGGAAAACGTACATCGCCAAAAGACGTACAGAACTTCGATAGCTTTAAAAGGGTTTTATAGGCATCCATAAACGTCGAGGCATCAAACTAAGGGTTGGCGGCATGGAAAAGATAAGAAACGAAATGGCGGGCGAAATCACGCTTAGCGCCACGCCCGGCTCCACCATGAAGAAGTGGCGCGAGATATTCGCAATCACGCAAGTCGAGCTTGCCCAGCTTCTGAAAATCTCCCCCTCCACAATCTCGGACTACGAGGGGAACAGGCGCAAGTCGCCCGGAAGCGGCGTGATAAAGCGCTTCGTGGGCGCCATCATCGAGATTGACACCGAGCGCGGCGCGCCCATACTTTCCAAGCTCCAGCAGGGCGTGGAAAAAAGCGAGCAGTATTTCGAGCTCCACGAGTTTGCGACATCCATTTCCGCAATAGACTTCCAGAAGATGCTCAACGCCTCCGTGGTGGCGAACGAGGAGCTCATGAAGAGCAAGAAGCTCTACGGCTACACGCTCATGGAGAGCCTGAAAATCATCCTCGAGATGCCCTACTCGCAGTTCCCCAAGCTCTACGGGACAATGAGCGAGCGCGCGTTCATCTTCACGCAGGTCTCGACGGGAAGGTCCCCCATGGTGGTGATACGGGTGACTCCCATGAAGCCCTCCCTCGTCGTCCTGCACGGGCTGAAGGAAGTGGACCCGCTGGCGATAAAAATCGCGGAGCGCGAGAAAATCCCGGTCATCTCCACCAACATGGACCTGGCGAAGATAAAGGACGTGCTGAACAAAATCTGATGTTTGCGAGGTAATATTATGGTGCAATCGGTAGGCATTGTAGGATACGGCGCATGCGTGCCCAAGTTCCGCATAAAAAGCGGCGAAATTGCGCGCGTGTGGGGCGAGGAGCCGGACAGGATTTCAAAAGGGCTGGGCATTCTGGAAAAGAGCGTGCCAGACGTGGACGAGGACGCCGCCACGCTTGCGGTCGAGGCGAGCAGGAACGCCCTTCTCATGTCGGCAATAGACCCGCAGGCAATAGGCGCGGTCTATGTCGGCTCGGAGTCGCACCCTTACGCGGTCAAGCCGACGGCGACCATTGTCGCCGAGGCGCTTGGCGCCACGCCCGAGCTTACCGCAGCGGACATCGAGTTCGCATGCAAGGCAGGCACGGCGGGCATCCAGATGTGCATGGGCATGGTGGCGTCGAACATGATACGCTACGGGCTCGCAGTCGGCTCCGACACCTCGCAGGGAAGGCCCGGCGACGCGCTTGAATATTCAGCCGCCGCTGGCGCTGCAGCTTTCCTCATCGGGCGCGAAAAACAGGAGTTCGTCGCGGAAATCGAGGCGACCTATTCATTCACCACGGACACGCCGGACTTCTGGCGCCGCGAGCACGCGGAATTCCCCTCGCACGGCGGGCGCTTCACGGGCGCTCCGGCATATTTCCGCCATGTGATGGGCGCAACGCAGGGATTGTTCGAAAAGACAGGCACCAAGGCTGCGGAGTACGATTATTTCGTCTTCCACCAGCCCAACGGCAAGTTCCCCCTTGAAGTGGCGAAGAAGATGGGCATTGACACGGAAAAGGTGAAGCCCGGGCTTTTCACGCCCATCATCGGCAACACGTACTCCGGCGCCTCGCCCATCGGGCTTGCAGGCGTGCTTGACATCGCAAAGCCAGGCGCGCGCATCCTCCTCACCTCGTTCGGCTCGGGCGCAGGAAGCGACTCGTTTGCCATCCGCGTGACTGATGGCATTGTTGCAAAGCGCGAGGCGTTCAAGAAGGCGGGCTGGCAGCTTGCCGACTACATCGCGCACAAGGAGTACATCGACTACGGCGTGTATGTGAAGCACCGCCGCAAGCTCAAGAGCATGTGAATTGGAAATGAAAAAAGTTGTGATTGCAGGCGCAAGCGGCGCATGGTTGGCAGGTTGATACTATGAGAAAAGTTGCAATTGTAGG
>Ga0172379_10009225_pt1 | contig 12214 bp, 11 predicted proteins | sample GrowelOW334metaG_FD_119756 | JGI IMG/M metagenome (GOLD analysis project Ga0172379, IMG submission 119756) | Groundwater microbial communities from an aquifer near a municipal landfill in Southern Ontario, Canada - Groundwater well OW334 metaG | ecosystem: Environmental > Aquatic > Deep... | reverse complement strand
GTTGGAGATATTACGCCATCTAGTGTTTGATAGATTGTTTGAATGAAATCTTTTCTTAATTCTTTATTGGTTTTATCAGGATTTGTATTCATTTTGATTCACCTTCGTCTAAAATTTTTATTTTTATTTCTACTAGCATTTTTGGTTTTAGTTTTTCTCTTAGGAATGATGGTATAATTATTACTGCCTGCGGTCCTTGTTTCGAGATTTGTTTTGTTAATGTGAATTCATCCATATTGTTTTTCCTCTAAAAATCATGTTGTACACATGAAATAAACATGTTATTACTATATAGTAGGCATAACTTATATTTAAATGTTTCGATTATTATACTACTATCAAGTGACTATTTAATTAATTATGTACATTGTATCACGAAAAACTAATTAAATCCACCTATAAAAGTCAAAAAATGATAGAACCGAACGTTAAAAACGTCACATACGAAAAATTATGCACGTACGATAATCTATTCTTAGCATATCAAGGAGCAAGAAAACACAAAACACTAAAACCATACGTAATAGAATTCGAAAAAGAACTAAACAAAAATCTACTACAACTACAACACGAACTCACAACAAAAACATACCATCCAAGACCACTAGAAACATTTATCTTAAGAGATCCAAAAACTAGAAAAATCAGCAAGTCAAACTTTAGAGATAGAGTAATACATCACGCAATATGTAATATTATAGAACCAATATTTGACAAAACATTTATTCAAGACTCCTATGCCAATAGATTAGGAAAAGGAACACTCAAATCTATAGAACGATTTGATAAATTCAAAAGACAAGTCTCAAAAAATAACAGTACAAAATGCTACTTTCTAAAAGCAGATATCAAACATTACTTCGACAATGTAAACCACCAAATACTAATAGGACTAATCAAAAAAAGAATATTCGATGAAGACATAATCTGGGTAATCACACAAATACTGCAAAACCACAAAGCAGAAACAGAAGGCAAAGGAATGCCACTAGGAAATTTAACAAGCCAATTCTTCGCAAACATCTACTTAAACGAACTAGACCAATACGTAAAACATCAACTAAAATCCAAATACTATCTAAGATACGTTGACGATTTCATAATACTAGACACATCAATAGATACACTAATAGAAAATAAACTTGCAATAGAATCATTTCTCAAAAAAAGATTATGTCTAGAACTTCATCCAGACAAATCCAAAATATTTCCTCTAGAAAAAGGTGCTAATTTCTTAGGATTTAGAATATTCTACAACCATAAACTCGTACGAAAGAAAAACATCAAAAAATTCGACAGAAAGTTCCAACTACTAAAAAAAGATTATGAACACAAAATACTAGAGAGAGAAAAAGCCATCGAAAAATTTGAAGGATGGCTAACATACATAAGCCACGCAGACACATACAAATACAGAAAACACTTAACACGAGAATTAAACCAAAACTTTCCACTACAACCAACGATAGAAATTACAAACATCAAAAAACATGAAAACCACATCAAAAGAACAGAACACAGCGAATTTGAATACAGCCCACAAAAAACACTCCAACTATACACCAAAGGATTAAACATCAAAAAAATTGCTGAACAAAGAAAAATCAAAGAATCAACAGTGTGGAAACACCTAGAAAAACTCATAGAACACAACCAAATATCAATATGGACAATACTCCAAAAAGATAAAATAATCACAATAAAAAAATGCATATATTCAGAACAGGACACATTAAAAGAAATTAAACAACGAATCAATAACAATCAAATAACATTCGATGAAATAAGTTGCATCCTAGCAGACATCAAATCAAAAAACAAAACTAAAAACGTACTATTTCACATCAACTGGTACAAGCGAAACCACTGCTTTAGAAAATGCTACGGAAAACCAAAACAAAGAGAAGAATGCCAAAACAAATTAGAAGAATTCACAAAGAAAAACCCGACACTAACAATAAACAGAAAAGAATTCTTAGAACTATTCAACAATCACATAAAAATCTGTATCCTGCCAGAAAAAGAAAAACAAAAATATATAACATGGCAAGAATTCAAAAACAAAAGAACACAACAATACAAATCATAAATCCAATCGCTTATTAGCCCAATCAACATACTCCCTATTTATTTCACATCCAATAAAATTTCTTTTTAATTCTTTACACGCTACCGCTGTTGAGCCTATTCCCATGAACGGATCTAAGACAACATCTCCTTCATTGCTTGATACAGATATTAACTTTTTTAGAATCGCTAACGGTTTTTGTGTTGGATGTATTGCAATCCCATCAGTACCTTTTAATCTTTCCTTCCCTTGCAGAGCTCCTGATACGAACGCATTATGCATTGTTGTTTGTGATGAAAAATTAAATGTGGATAATGAGGGTTTTCCTTTTTCTTTAATAGCATAAATTATATATTCGTTAGCAAATAAATAATTTGTTTTACTTAATCTAGGTGGAGGATTAGTCTTATACCATACAAGTAAATTTCTAAAAAACCATTTCTCAATAAACTCTCGCATATAAATCGGAATTTGCGCAGTTCCACAGAATACGTAGATTTGCCCGTTTGATTTTAGAACTCTGCGCAATTCGGCTAAAATCGGTACAGGATTAAAATTAAAATCCCATTCACCAAAATTCTTTTTAATAATTCTACCATTAATCTTCAAATCATTCTTTTGAGAAATATTATACGGAGGATCAGTCACAACAAGATCAACACTACCATCAGGAATCTGCCTAAGAAATTCTAAAGCATCCATACAATAAATCTTATTTAATTCCATACAACCTTAAAGGTTGCCATCAAAGAAATCAACAACTCGGACAATGTAATACTAAAAAAAAGGCAACTTATTCGTTGCCTTCATTACATCCATCTTCAAAACCATCTTCATAAACTTTATTCAAGACAGTATCAATATCTTTGTTCTTTTTAGCGTTCTTTAGTTGTTCTTTGTATTTGTTAAGATATTCATCAGTCATTTTTATCCCTCCGAAATTATATTAATCGTCATCATCCCATTCATCAAAACTCATAAAATCATGCGGATTATCAACAGCCCTAATCTGCTGTAATCTATTATCCATAAAATACTTCTTGCCTTTATGTTCAATTATAGGTAACTCATTAACCATAGCTACCACCTCCAAAAACAAAAAAGGTTTAGAAAACTAATTAGAATAACTCCGAGTACGTATTACAAAAAATATCAAAGAAATAAAAAAAGTGCTCTTCATGAGCCAAATAAATAGCCCACGAAACGAGCACGATAACTACTAGCCCCGCCCGGATTTGAACCGAGGTCTCAAGCTATCTTTCAACGAAAGATACTTGAAAAGTTTCTTTTCGTTTGTCCAAAGGCTTGAATGATTGGCCGCTACACTACGGGGCTGTATTGTAGTTCTATTTACTTTCAAGAGAAATCTTTTGATTTATAAAGATTTATGGTCTCGACCAGTTACTATTATAAAGGAATAAGTGTTAGTGTTTCAAATGGAGCCTGATGTTTTAGGTTTTGAACAAGTTAATTTTGAAAGTATGCACGAATTATTTAGAAAACAAGCATTTTCTTTGGAAGAATTAATCTTAAATTCTGGAATGGATCCATTATCTGATATTAATAAGAAGCGTTTAGCGTTTGAGTTTCCTAATGAGTTTTCATTTAAAGATTCTGAATTCAAAAAAGAGATTTTATATCTTTTTAATAGAGATGAATTTAGTACAAAAAGTAAAAGTGATAAATTAAAGAAAAAAGCAATTAGAAATATTTATCAAACAAAGTGTAAAAATTATTTAGTTAACAAATTCAATTGGCCTGAATCGTTAACAAATAATATTACTAAGGCATTAAGTTTACCTGCATATATTGACAAGGATTTTAATTATTATATTAATCATAAAAAAGAATTAAGTAAAGATGCGCTAAAAATTATAACGCGTGGTATTTATCAAGGTTCAGAAATTATTTCTGCGAGTATTTTTATCGGAAATTATCCTGAGAGGTTCGCGAAACCGACTGCTAAATTTTTGAATATTAAAAGAAAAACTATGACTAGGTTAAATATAATTTATGATATAAGTATGCTCGTTATTGAATCAGGCGCGTTGTATGGTATGACTCGAGAAGTAGTTGAACATGGATTGTTTGATAATGAAAATATTGCAGTTGATGCAGTTAAAATGTTGGGTTATAGTTATTTTTTAGTTCATACGCTTATTAGAGCAATTCAAGTTCCTGTTAGGATAGTTTATAGCGAATTTAAAGATAAGCATATTCCATCGTATGCAACAGCAACAAGTCCTAATATTGGTATGCTTATTATAACCGCGCCACCTATTATATATGATCATGTGCTCACTTTAAAAGAGAATAAATTGAAAGAAAAAGCGTAAAAACTCTTGTTTGCGCATAAATAATTTAAAGTCTTATCTTTTACCTTAGTAAATGCAGATAAAATCGCTTTCCTTAAAGAATATTAGATCTTATTCTTCTCTTGATTTACATTTTAAAAAAGGTAGTACTCTTCTTTCAGGGGATATTGGTTCAGGCAAAACAACTATTCTTCTAAGTTTAGAGTTTGCGCTTTTTGGTTTAATGAAAGGAATGATTTCAGGAGGCGCTCTTTTACGACATGGGTCAAAGGATGGAAATGTAAAACTTGTTTTTACTATTGGTACTAATGTTGAACAAGAAATAATTATTAATAGATCATTAAAAAGAACATCAACTGGAGTTAGTCAAGAAGCAGGATACATCGAAATAAATGGAGTTCGAAAAGATTGTACTCCTGTTGAATTAAAATCTCAAATTTTAAGTATTCTTGGATATCCTGAAGAATTAATTACAAAATCTAAAAGTCTTATTTTCAGATATACTATTTATACTCCTCAAGAAGATATGAAACAAATAATTCTTGATTCTGAAGATGATAGACTTGAAAAATTAACTAAAATATTCAATGTTGAAAAATATAAGCGAATTAAAGAAAATGCAGAGAATTATGCGCGCGAAATTCGTGCAGAAACTAAAATACTTTCAACTCTTGAAAAAGAGCTTGCTGAATTTAAAATGCAATGTCAAAAATATGAAATGGAACTCGAGGATAAAATTATTACTTCTCAAAAAATTCAAGTTCAACTCGTAATTGCAACAAAGAATTTAGTAGAAAATGAAAGTAAAATGAAAGAGATGGAAGATGCAATTAAATTACTTTCAAGTTTAAAACATGAACTTAATGTTATTTTTGTTGAACAAAAAAATCTAAAAAATAATTTCGAAGTTATTAAACGAGAAGTTGTATTATTAACTTCACAAAAAACCAAATTATCTCTTGATTTAAAAAATGAAATCGAGGAAAAAATTCTACGAGACATTACGACGATAAAAGATGAATTTGATAATTACAAGGATAAAAAAGATGAAATGGAAAAGAAAATAATTGAGGCTAAAAGTAAACTTGCTATGATTAATAATAAAAAAGAAGAATCAACAGAATTAAAATCTAGAATAAATGGTCTTCAAAAATGTCCAACTTGCGAGCAACAAGTTGGGGAAAATCATAAGATGTTAATTCTTGAAGAAGTTGATAAAAAAATGTCTGATTTGAAAGAAAAAGAAATAAAATTAAATGAAATATTAGAAAAAGCAGTTAATAATTTGAAGATTATTTCTAGAAAATTAGACGCGTTGCAAGTAGAAATATTAGAAGTTAAAGAAAAAGAGCAAAAAGAGAAATTAAAGAAGCATAAAGAATTACAAATAGTTGAACTTGATCAAAAAATTGTTGATAAAAATAAAAAAGTAGAAGATATAGAAAAAGAAATTCTTGCAAAGGTTAGTCTCGAACAAAGTTTAATGAAAAAAATAGAAGATTCATTTATCGATGAAAAAACATTAAATGCATTATCAGCAAGTCTTAAAGAATCAAAAGATAAACATATTTCTTTGAAAATTGATGACGCTAAAATGGTTCAATCTATAAAAGAAATAAGTGAGAGAATTGAACAAAATCTCAAATCTCAAGAGAATAAAAACAAACAAATAGAAGGCGTTTTAAAGAAAAAAACTATAGAACATTGGTTAACAAATCATTTTACAAATCTTGTTGATGTAATTGAAAAACATGTTATGGCAAGTATTCATTTTGAATTTAAATCTTATTTCGAAGAGTGGTTTAACATGTTAATTGAAGATGAGAGTATGACTGCATCAATTGATGAGAGATTTACGCCAAAGGTTAGTCAAAATGGGTATGACACAGAGATAGAAAATCTTTCAGGCGGTGAGAGAACAGCAATCGCGTTAGCATATAGGCTCTCATTAAATAAAGTAATTAATAATATGATTAGCACAATACAAACAAAAGATTTGTTAATTCTAGATGAGCCAACGGATGGTTTTAGTAGTCATCAGCTAGATAAGGTAAGAGATGTTCTTGATGCACTTAATTCAAAACAAACAATAATTGTAAGCCATGAAGCAAAAATGGAGAGTTTTGTTGATCACATAATAAGAATAAGAAAACACGAACATGAAAGCGAAATAATGTAATCAAGGTCATATTATGAGAAAGAATATTTTGTTGACAGGAATGCCTAGAAGTGGAAAATCAACATTACTTGAACGAATAGTGTTGGAGCAACAAAATAAAGTTGGCTTATTAACAAGAGAAGTTAGAGAAGATGGTGAGAGAATTGGATTCGAAGAGATTAATCATCTTGGAGAAAAAGCGCTAATTGCAAGTATTTATTTCAAGACTAATGTACAGATTTCTAAATATTTTATAGATTTTCAAAATTTGAATAAATTGATATCCTCTGTTTCAGAGTTTAATAAATCTAATTTTCTTTATTTAGATGAAATAGGTCAAATGCAAATGTACTCTGATAAATTTAAAGATTTAGCACTAAAATATTTAGATTCTGAAAATATTTGTTTAGCAACAGTTTCTAAAATTTATAGTGATAAATTTATAGATTCTGTAAAAAATAGAAATGATATTATTCTTGTTGAAATTACGCCAGAAAATAGAGAAGAGCGATATGAATTCGTGACAAAACTCATTGGCAAAATAAAAAAAGCAGAACGTTATGCGATGCAACCTGAGCGATTTATTATTTCAGAAAACCTTGTTACTGCAAATACGGAGCACGGAGAACGACATTTAGTAAAAACTCAAAACTCTTGGAAATGCGATTGTGATTTTTATGAAGCTCATCAAATATGTAGTCATTTAATTGCGTTTGAAGAAATAATATATAGAAATAAAAAAGGATGATTTATTTTTCGGTTAATTTTTCTAGCAATTTATATGATTTTCTAAATTCAGTTATGTTTTCTTTTGAATGTATTCATATTTTATGGAATGTAAATCGCGTTAAGTAAATTTGTGTTAATTTGAAGAATTATAATTTCTTTAATTTGCCATTCGGCTGTATGTGTAATGCATAAAACTTTATGTGTTTATCTTTTTCTTTTAAGTTATACTGTTCACTAATTTTTTTCTTAATGTGCTCTGGAAGATTACTCTCTAATTTAATAAACTCTTCAAGATTTGTTAAATCATCATCAATCATTCTGCATTTTCTATATATTCCGGTTTCTAAATATTTCAAAATTTCTATTCGTTTTTTATCGGCAATTGTCGGAGCGTTTATTTTTCCAGCTCTATCTATGTATATGATTTCTTTATTAGAAACATCAATTCCATTGTCTGAAAAAGTTTTTAGAAACGGATCTTTATTCGAAAAATCTTGCCGCGCTGTAAGAATAATTATTCTAGAAAAACTTTTTGTTTCTTTAATTCTTTTAATCATTATTTTTAATCTTTCTATTGTTTCAGGAATGGGTTTAGATGTTTCATAAAACAATTTACTATCGCTAAATTCTGAAAAATCAAAACTTTCTCCCTCTTCTAGAATGTATGAGTTAAATTCTTTGTTTGTTAATTTTTTAATTATTTGTTCATCTTTAATAATATTAATATTTGCAAAGGTGTGAAATATGGTTTCATCAAGATCAACAAATGTGATGCCGTATCCAATTTTTGATGGTTTTTTTAAACTTTCTTTTTGTCGTGTTTTTACTTCTTTTTCTTCAAAAAATTTTTTAAGAATTTCTTTTGCATTAAAAGCAAAAGCGTATTTATTAAGATCATTTTTTCCAACAAAAAATCCTCTTTGACCTTCTTTAATAACATATTTGTTAAGATTAAAGTTTAAATCTTTTTTATAGAAAAAATGAACATCATATCCATCAAAAGGATAATTTCCCAGGTAATTAAAATCTTGTAGAACATATCCTTCAATTTCTTCAGCTATTTCGCGAACTATTGCATTTTCCTTAGTTTCATTTTCTTCTATTTGTCCTCCAAAAGTCCCAAGACAATTTGGATAAGGTATTTCTTTTTTATCATCTCGTAATTGAAGAAGAATTTCACCTTCCATATTTTCAAGAAATAGTGAGCATTGAGGTCTTGATTTTCCAGCCATAAAAAATAAAACAACTAATGATATAAAAATAATGCGAAAAATAGTGCGCATTTAGTTAGTGCTAGCCTCGTCTTCGATATTTTTAGTTAATAAAACTAGACTCGGTTTCACATATATTATCATACGCGTTACGAGGCGCACTAAATGCATACGAAAAATATAGAGTTATTTAGGTTTTTCACAAACAAAATACCAATCCCATGGAGGGGATTCTTTTGGAAAATAAGTATGTCCGGCTTCTTTCCATTTTATCCATCGATAAGGAACTCTTTCAATTTTGAAATTTGTAAAGCCTGCTTTTTCAAATCTATAAATAATTTCAAATCTATAGAATGCTTTTTGTTCTTCGCCTTCAAAATTGATTATGCCTTGAAACATATCATAAGATTTATGATCAAGCAATTTAGATGCTTGCATAATGACTTTTTTTTGAGATGGTTCTTTTTCTAATTTATGATCGACAAATAACATATTTTGATAAATATAAGATTCCATAGATGGAATTATTGCAAATAATTTTCCTCCGGGTTTTAGAATTTTATATGTTTCTTTTATCATTTGATTCATTTTTGTTATATCTGTTGTAAGAATAGAATTTACTGCGACTGCGACATCGAATTGTTTATCAAAGTCATCCATTTGAGTCATATCTTTTACAAGAAAGTTTGTTTTTCTTTGACTGTTTCTTTCTTTTGCTTGTGCAATCATTTCAAAAGAAAAATCTATTGCAGTAACGTTTTCAAAATTTTCATCAAGAAATGGAATAAGATCACCAATTCCACAACCAAGTTCAATAACTGAGAGTTTCTTAGAATCAAGTGATGATAAATCATCTATCATAGGATTATGTTTGCAATCTTTTAGAGGACTTAATATCTCAGAGTAATAATCAACCGATATTTTATCCCATGCTTGTTCATCCATCTTATTAATCTTTATTTTAATCTTATATAAAAGTTGTGATAAATATTTATTAAAATAATATTTATGATGAAATATTATTTGCGAGAGTGAGCATGCCATGTCCTGTAGCAAATCAAAGATTTGCGACATAAAGGAAATGTGTTACATTTCTGTGCACAGAAATTTGTTAAATTTCTTTGTGCCGGAAATTTTTTAATTTCCGAGCATTTAGGGCATGGATGAATCACTCTCACAAGTTCGAAAACGCGAATTTCAAAATACCCCTTGCTTTAGCTTGGGTATTAATTCGCGTTTTCTTTATTTATTAATTTATTTGCGAGGTGACTAATACTTCGGAATTTATACAGTTAATGAAGTTTGAGTGGTGAGTTTTTTTATTTTTTTTCTAATTCACAATCTGAAATGATTTGTTCTGCGAGTTCTTCAGGTGTTGTTCTAAGTCTTATTAATTTTATTTTGTCACGAGTTATTAACACTTCTGCAGGCATAGGTCTAAAATTATATGTGCTGCCCATACTATATCCGTAGGCGCCTGAGGTTTCTATTAAAAGAAGATGACCTTCTTTTATTTCTGGAAGAAGTCTGTTTTTCGCAAAACAATCGCCTGACTCGCATATGTTTCCATAAATATCATATTCTTTAAGTTGTCCTGTAGGATTACTTATATTTAGAATGTTATGATATGCACCATATAGTATCGGACGTATTAAATGTGAAAATCCTGAATTTGTTCCTATTATTGTTTTATTTTTAATATTTTTTATTGTTGTAACTTCAATTAATAATGATCCCGCGTCTGCTACAAGATATTTTCCAGGTTCAACAAATAATTCTAATTCTCGACCATAAGTTGCACAATATTTTTGAAATGCTGTAGTAATTTTTTCTCCGATAATATTATAATCTATTTCAGGTTCTTGTGGGTGGTAATTTACTTTGAATCCTCCACCTATATCTACGAATTTAAGATCTGGAAAATTTTCTTTTGTTGCCAAATTTAGAATTATTTCAAGACTGTTAAGAAAACTTTCAGCGTTACATATGCCTGAACCTATATGTTCATGTAATCCTATTACTGTAAGATTATATTTTTTAATTATTATTAAAACTTGTTTTAAATCAAATAATGCAAGACCGAATTTTGTATCAATTCCTGATGTTTGAACGTGTTCATGTTCGCCATCTATTATTTCAGGATTAAATCTTAAACATATTTCTGATGAGGGATATAATTTTCCGAAGCGTTCAAGTAATGAAAGAGAATCTATGTTGAATATTATTTGTTCTTTTTTCGCATTAATTAATTCTTTATCATCTATGTTGTTTGGAGTATAAATTATTTTAGTAGAGTCAAAACCTATTTTTTTAGCGAGAATAATTTCTCCTATGCTAACAGCATCTATATTCGCGCCGAGATTTTTTAACAAATTTAAAATATGCGGATTATAGTTTGCTTTCATAGCATAAAATATTTTAAGTGATTTCCAAGGGATCGCATTTTGTAATTTAGTGTATTGTTCTATAATTTTTAATTCATCGTAAACGTATGTTGGAGTTTCGTGTATTTTCGCTACATTTCTTAAAGTTTCATTATCAATCATTTTTTTAGCTCGGTATTTTCTTCAAATTTTTAGATTTTAAATTCATTTGTTTGTGTGTAGTAAATTTTTATATACAGCAATTAGTGCTTGTTCATATTTTGTTGAAGGTATAGATACCCATAGGCTGTTGTTATTTGATTTTGTTATTTGTTGCACGGGAATATTTTCTTGAGACATTAAATTAAAAAAATCACCCGTGAGTTTTGGTTCTAAATCTAAATGATCTCCGACGATTGCAAGTAGTGCTGTGCTATTATTTACACTAACATCGCCAAGTGTTGATAATTTATTTTTTATCGTGTTTGCTTTTGAGTATTTATCGTGAAAGCTTGCACTTATTTCAACAGCCGAAGTAGTTATAATATCTAAATCCACATCTTTAAACGCACTTGCAAATGAGGCTAAATATCCTGATCGTCCTTCCATATTTCCTGAATTGAGAGTTATTGTTACAAATGATTCTTTTTTTCCTGTAACAGCAAGTAGTTTACTATTCTCTTTGAGTCTATTTGTTGTAATGTTGCTTATTTTAGTCATATGTCCAGTCGGATCAAATGTGTTCATAACATATAACGGGATGTTATTTTCTTTTAGAGGTTCAATACATCTTGGATGAAGAACTTTTGCTCCTTGTCGTGATAATTCTTGAGTTTGAGCATAATTTAAATTAAGAATTGTTGGAGTGTTTACTCTTTCTTGATTATCAAGTAGTCTAGGATCAATCATTTTTATTCCGTTAACATCGGTGCAATTGAATCCATGTGATGCGTTTGTTATTCTCATAAGTTCAGTTTGTGTTAAATCGGATGCTCCTCGTCCAAGAAGCATATGATCTTGAGAGTTATTAAATCCATAAAATCCTCCAACAACTGTTATTTGTGTGCTAGTTTCCATAAATGTTCTTATGGGGTTGTCGGCTATTCGATTAAATGATGCTTCAAGATAATTTCCTTTTAATCTAATTAAATCTTGAGGCATTTTACTAGAGTTTAAACCTAAATGATTTAGAAAGTGAGAAAATAGTGTTGATTCTAAATCTTCGCCAGTTGATTGTATTCTTGCAGCAACTTTTAATTTCTCAATATCATTCGCCGAATTTATATTTGTATTGATTTTTGTTTGTATGTATTTTCCTAAATTGCTCATATAATTATCTATGATGTTGCTTGCACTAGGTACTGAATCAT
>Ga0172379_10009224_pt1 | contig 12215 bp, 10 predicted proteins | sample GrowelOW334metaG_FD_119756 | JGI IMG/M metagenome (GOLD analysis project Ga0172379, IMG submission 119756) | Groundwater microbial communities from an aquifer near a municipal landfill in Southern Ontario, Canada - Groundwater well OW334 metaG | ecosystem: Environmental > Aquatic > Deep... | reverse complement strand
TAAGGAACATGCGGAAAGCATATTCGTAAGACATCTTGAGAAATGTTATGAAAAGATACATCTAAAAGATATTGGACACCCTAATCTGAGCATAAAATGGATGAAGAAACGCTGGGGAAGTTGCAGTAAAAAAGGTAATATCAATTTGAATGTGGAGCTTGTGAAGGCTCCGCTCCATTGCATTGATTACGTGATTACGCATGAACTGTGTCATTTGAAGCATCCTGACCACGGGGACGGCTTCTACAGGCTGCTGGCTCGTTGTATGCCGGACTGGGAGAAACGGAAGGAGCGGCTTGAGCAGGTTGTGTTGTAGATAGGAGATCAAGGCTTGCGTGATGCTTCGCATCACTTATAACTTTTTCAGGTCGTATACATGCTTAATAAGCCTAAGAATAATCGTGATTATTCCTATATCAGAGAGCCGGGCTGGATTGACCAACGGCAAAAGCGTTGGATATATGTTTTTAAAGAAAAGGGTTATGACACTCATCTTCAGTTGATGTATCCTGCAATAAAACAGAATGTGTCTGATTTATGGCTATATAAACGACTGTTGGAAAAGACAAGGATAACAATTAAGGAATTCAGAAAGGAAAATGATAATATTCTTTTTAGATACTTTGTAATTCCCGATATTATGGAGAAAAGCAATCCGCATGTGCATTGTTTGATACTTGACTTGAACGAAGATGAAGTTGCCTCTTTTAGAGCAAAATGGAAGAAAACAACGAAAGGAGGTTTTGGTAAAAGTCAGCCTATGGATTCCGAAGCTCATAGGAAAGAGACCTACGTATATATCGCAAAGAAGAAGTTTAGACAGAGAATGATGCCTATGCACATACACGATTATGTAAGGAGCAATGACAGTTATGGCTGGTATGACCGCATGGAAAAGAAGGAACGTGAAGCATTGAAGAAGACAGCGTTGGCAATGATAGAGTTAATTGGTTTTGAAGGTTTTCCACAATACATAACATACAAGATGATCGAGAAGCAGATTGGTTATAAGAACAGGAACACAAGGCTAAGTAAGAGAATACTGTGGTTGATTAAATGTAAAATGATAGCTCGTCAAAAGGACGATGATAACGGGAATTGCAACCTGTATGAATTGTTACCTGAAGAAGGCTGGCATGAAACTCTGAAGAAGATATTGCAGGACTGACTCAGACGGAAATAATTCCAACCACGTAAAGTTTTGTTATTGCGGATTTCAGAATCAACCGTTGTGCCATCTGGCACTTCCGGTTCAATTTTAAACCAGAGCGGTTTTTGACAATATCTGAGATATTTTTACAACGAGCGACTGGGAAGTTTAGCAATTGTTTTTATAAGGGTTAATGGGTAGCATCGTTATAAAGCCTATGTGGGATGAATGGTTCAGCGTGGCAGTGGAATAGGCCAAGAAATCGTTGTTGTTAAGGCAAAATGAGGAAGTGTAAAGAATTTATAAAGGAATTTATGAATGTTGCCTTTCGAGCGTAGACGATGGTTTGAAGCAGAAAAATAGATTATACAGGCGATAATGCAATTAATAATGAGAAATAATGACATAACTGTGCTGGGTTCATGATTTTATAATTTATAGAAGGCAAATTAAAGATATTTCAAAATATTGTGTTTTGACATTAACGGTTGTAAGGCGGCAGTTGGCGGCGAGGGGGAATGCGTGTTTAGGGAGGGCATAGGCGTGGGGATGGGCGGGAGGAACCCCCTACTGCTCCCGTGGGGTGCCCCAGAAGCCGAAGGTTGAATCCGGGATGGGTTCGAGTGGATTCCGGCAAAGCCCTTCATAAAACAGTCAGAGCAAAGGTTTTAAAGTGTTTATAAGCGGGTCATGTTTTTTAGCAGGTCGGGGATGGTCAATCTGCCTGACACGAAAGCCCCGGTGAGCAAAACCCTTATTAGGCTACTCCGGGGGTAAACGATATTTCAAATATTCTTGCCCCTGATAAAAAACAATTAAAGCTGATTCCAAGGGAATATGAGAGTTGCTTTGTGGGGGATCGCACCACATCCGTCAGAGGGTTCCCTGTTAGGAACATAATAGTACCGTCTGGGAAAAGATTTTGAATAATTTATAGCCCCTTGTATCAGTTCAATACGGTCATTGATATTAGATTTGAATTGCTCTTGTTGTTTGTCCTTTATTTCAGTACCGACTACAAAGATGCCATCATGAATCTTTCGATATTTGATAGAGGGGGTAGTCACTAAAATATATCCGGGTCAAATATTTACACCATGCCCTATATGGATACCCCACCCACCCGTATACCCCCTATCCGGGTTCATAAAAAAAAGCAATTTCTAAACTGCTCCAATATGAAATTTATTTTTTTCAAATAAGACTGTCTTCTCTGACCAGAATTTCATCTTTATTTTGTGGTATCTAATCCATTTACAGCCGAGGGGGTGAAGTGGATGGCATACATATTTCAGAAAAACATTGGAGAGGTCAATTTTGCATTTAGGCTCGGCAATGATTATGATCCGCCACTCGATGACAGGCACAAAAAGCACTTGGACAATCTCATTGAATGGTTTCTAAAGGAGATGCCTTTTTGTTATTTGGACAGCACGATCTGCGAAGAGGTTTATATTGAAAAAGCTTTGTCTGCTGCAAAGTTGATGCTCCGGTGGAAAGAAGAAAATAGATTTCCGATGGCTGGCGAAAAGAGAGAAGAATTGTCATGAGTGAACCGCCAAGGATAAAACCGTGCAGCTTTTGCGGAAAGTATATCACCATAGGATCGTTGGGTAGGATTTCTGATTCTGAAGCACCTCCCAAGTATATAAGATCGAAAAAAGACGATATTACAGATGAGGTCATCATTTGCGATAATTGTATATCAAGTGCCTACGAAATTATGGGGCTTGATAGGAGAAAAGGAAATTCCAAGGCTCCCGACAATTCCTCTGTTCCTGTATCTTTTTATCCAGAGTTAAAAAGCCCTCAGCAGATATTTAGTGAGTTGCAGTCATTCGGAATTGTGAACCAAGATAGCTACCTACGTGACTTGGCGTATCTTGGCTACCATCACCTATTGAGAATAAGAATGTTTCTTGATGGCGATGAAATAAATATCCCTAAAAGAAATGGCGTTTTTTTAGGGAAGTCAGGATGCGGTAAATCGTACGCCGCAGATGCACTATGCAAGGTTATTGGGGTTCCGGCGTGTGTCAGTGATATTTCGTCGGTAACAGAGGCTGGTTTTATTGGTGAGGAGGTGAATTTGCCCATCCGAAATATTTTGCAGCGGTATCCACCTGAGATTGCACAATTTGCCGTCTGTATTTTGGACGAGATCGATAAATTGAAGAATCGAAAAAATATGGAACTCGCTTCGACCTCAGTACAGCAGCAGATGTTGAGCATGTTAAGTGACACGGACACTCCGATAAGTGTGAATATGGGGGGAAGTATTCATCATCTAAGGACATCGTAAATATTTCTTCTAAATTTATTACATTTATAGGCATTGGTGCATTTTCTGATCCCCCTTATTTTAAGAAAGAAAGCAATGCAAGAGTCGGATATCGCATTGGCAACAGTAATAATGTTAAGAGAATCAACGCAGAGGAAATATCTTATGAATCTTTGCAGGACTTTCTAACTACAAACTATTTTATTCCAGAATTTGTTGGTCGGTTTGGCGTGGTCGCTCATTTGAACGATCTTACCACGGATAATTACATATCTATTATTGATAATAGTTTGCTGAGTAGCGAAGAACGTTATCTTAAATGGGAAGGCATCAGCAACGGCATTTCTATGACACATGAAGCCAAAAGATGGGTCGCTGATCAGGCGATGAAGATTGAACATCTTGGTGTACGTGCTCTTTCGTCTATCTGGAATGGTTACTTTAAACCCATCCATTACCTTTACGCAGGTGCTGTTGATAAGCCAAAAGAGATACTTGTATATATGAAAGACGGCGAACTCAAAGTTGAACCCATGTGGGCAAGGAAGGCTGAATCGAAAAAGACAAAGGCAAGTGGATGACCTATGGTGGACACTTATGTGACAGAGCGGTTATCACTTTTTCTTAGAGTATCGCTACAACGCATTACAACGGCTAAGTCCTGTATGGATGACTTCAAAATGAGGCATGAACTATTCCCTGAGAACTACTACGATTATGTTGTCGTCTCGCCTGAATTTATGCAACGGTTGTGCAATGCTGCCGCTGGGTGTTCTTTGTCCAGCGTTTCTAAATCTGTTTACAGAATGATATATGCAAAAAAATATAAAGGAGCCTGTGTTTTAACATCGGAAGAAGTTGGTGGTTGTATTCAGGCGTTATTTAGTGATTTTGTGTATATTTCGTTGCTCGTTGAAAATGGTCATCGAAAAGAAGGTCAGATGACTTCTTGTTACCCAATCATTGAAGGGTGCTCATCGAGCGGTATGGGAATCACGAAGGTGTTTTTCTACAATATGGATGATCCACTTGTGATTGAAATCACTAAGGGTAAAGATGCAATATACATGACCATAGACATAGCGGATGATGCAGTCAGTTATGGTAATGGAGAATATATCAAGCCAGACATCTACTCAATATACAAGAATAACATTGATGGTTTGAAGAAAGAGATCGGCTTAAAGGTCGGAAAGATTCATCGTATTAAAGAAAATGGTCTAAATTATTTTGTATGTGACTCGAAGGTATCGAAGATGATTAAGGCTTTTCGGAAGTATGTTCTTCTTTATGATGAAAATTAATGGTATCTAATCAAGATGTGCAATTTGGTTGCACCGATGTATCAAAATAAACAGCATTTCAAATATTATGAATCATCAAAGCAAATTGAAATGTCGGAGGTAATATGGAGTCCGTTGCGCAATATTTTCGTGTCAGTTCCATAAGCCAGTCAGAAAAATACGGTCTCTCTGTTCAGCGGTCTATGATAGACGATTATGTAAAAGTGAATAAGTACAGAGTAGTAAAGACGTATGAGGATGCAGGTGTGACAGGGACAATCATCGAGAGGCCAGCTTTATTGGAATTGCTTGATGATGCTAAGAAAGGTCTTTTTAAGAAAGTTCTTGTAGCAAGATATTGCAGGCTCGCCCGTGATCTCTATGTTCAACTTTGGATTGAAAAGGAATTGAAAAAGTATGACGTTGAAATTATATCGACCTCAGAACCTTATACCTCTAATGCTAATGCTGATCCGATGACTCAAGCATTCAGACAAATTATCGGGGTCTTTGCGATGCTTGAGAAGAATATCATTGTTGCCCGTTTAAGGGCCGGAAGGCATCAGAAGGCTGTAACCGATGGAGCTAAACATGTCGGAACCTGCGCATTCGGTTATGCCATCGAACAGGGTGCGTATTCAGTTCAACAAGACGAAGCGGCGGTTGTTCGGAAGATTTTTCAAATGTTCAATGACGGCAAAAGCATTGGGGCGATTGTCAGATATTTACGCAGTGAAGGTTTTAAGACAAAGAACGACAAAGAGTTTCAGTCGAACACTGTGAAGGCAATCCTTCAGAATCAGAACTACATTGGGAAGATACAGCATGAGGGCAAATTCATTCAAGGAAGCCACGAGCCGATTATCAGCAAGATAATGTTCGGTAAAGCACGGAAAAGGTTCGAGGGAAAGTGAATCTTTCTTTAGATAGATTCCATTTATGAGCAAAAAAGCTTTTGTTTGAGGGTATATTCCAACAAAAAGGAAGCTTCAAACAGTGTTTGATTAGTGCGGAGAGCTATATACAGGAAAATTTAATTGTAGGTTAGGACGAAGGAACACAAACAGAGGCAAAAAGCATCCTTCATTTCATGGCAGTCGGTAATGGTTTGGAACAAAGAAGATACCAGATTGGTGCCCTCTCAAAGGCGTATGAATAAAAAGTATTAGGAATGTCTTAGGATGGAAAGCACACTTCAAACACAACAACACATCGCAATTGCAAACAATAAAACATAATTCAAAACATATTCAGTCAAAATAAGTGGTATCTAATACAACGAAGTAAGACGATTTAAGTGGTATCTAATGAGTGCATATAAAAATGAAATACTCCTCAAAATAAGGGGGAGAAGAAGGAGAAAAATATAGTCTGAAAACATTTTAAACATTGTGTGCCTCAGTATGACGGCTCACGACAAAATTGCTTCACGAGAAAATTGGAGGAGACCTTATGCGGATGCTTCTTTCTTATCCGGTAAAACTCCTCCTTTTCGTTTTCGAGCGGAAAGGAGGTGAAAAAACAAAAGGAGGCCATCAATATGGCGAATCAGAAAGCAAGAAAGGTTGTGGAAGTAGATTATGGAGTGTTCAGAAAGGAACAGGACAGTAAAAGTAATCGGAACGAAGAAATGGAGTTGAATGAAATGCCCACTCTTCAGCGTTACGCAAGTGCGATAAGGATGTTTTCGCAACTTTGTGCGAAATACATTGTGACAGGTGGCAAGAAATGAGTGAAAAACACAATGTAAATACGCCAAACACATTGTGTTATGCCAGAAATAGCTCTGGTCTGTCGGGCCGGAACTATGTTGATGCTCAAATCGAACTGTTCAAAAGATATGAGCAGAACAATGACCGTGGGGTCGTAATCAAAGAGATTTTCAGGGAGGACTCTGTATCAGCATTCAGGGATTCTGTTAGACCTGAATATGAACGGATGGTAGAGAAAGCAATTGAAGACCCTGATGTAGAATTCATATTATTCGTGAGTCATGACCGCTTTTGCAGAAATCTGTTTGCTTCTCGCAGGGAAAAAGAAAGGATCAGAGGAAATGGGCTAAAAATCATATTCATCAACGAGCCAAATTTGGACTCTGAAAGTCCTGATGGCATTCTAATGGAATCGTTTTTGGAGAATATGGCCTATAGGGAATCTTATAACACAAAAAACAGAACTTTCCTTGCAATGAGGGAAAATGCTTTTAAGCGTGACCCAGAGACAGGCTGGTGTTTCAAAAACGGAGGAAAGATACCTTTCGGATATAGGGCTGAATATCGTATAGGAATCAAGGGATGCCATGATGTATTTTTTGAGGGTGAAATCAAATACGATGAGAGAAAACATGCCCGAAAGCCGCTGTGGTTCCCAGATGAGAAAATTGCTCCACATTGGAGACAGTGTTATGTAATGCTTGCCTCGGATGATTCGGTGACGTATCAAGATTGCTGTGATTATCTCAACAAACAAGGAATTCTCACTCCTGAGGGGAAGAATTGGGATATGGCTAAGTTCAAGGACAAGATTACAAATGTTGTATATAAGGGGTGGTTTGTCTGGGGAAAAATGATGAAACCGATTAACTGGTATAATGACCGTGAACCACATAAAGACGAGGATATTGTTGTTATCAAGGATGCTCATCCTGCAATAGTTGAACCAGAGCTTTTTGATAAAGTCGCCAAGAGATTTAAAACGATTCAAAAAGCTAAAGGAACGAGAACTGCAAAATCACCTTGGCTCCTTTCCGGGCTTCTTGTTTGTCCAAAATGCGGAGACAAGATGGTCGCAGGATCAAGAGACATGTACGCATGTCGGGCGTATTGGAACGACAAGAAAAACAAGATTCGATGCGACAATACAACTCAAGTGAAAAAAGGGATTGTTGAAAAGATTCTGACTGAGCATTTCATTGAAGTATTCAGTGATCAGACTGCGCTTAAAGACCTTATTTTCATGACTTCTGAGAGCCTAAAAGGCCAGAAGGAAGGAAGGCATGATGAAATAAAGGACGTTGAAAACAAAATCAGGGCTTTGAGCAAGAAAATTGACAGGTACGAGAACGACATGATCGCTGAGGATGATGCTCTTGTCCGTCAAAGAGCGAGAGCTACTCTTAAAGAAATGCTTTATGAGCAGAAGAAGCTGGAAAAGATGTTGAACAGCATGAAAAAGGTCATCCCTGTCACGGGGGACATAGGGTTGAAGTTATTAGAGGAAAATATTTCAATGTTGATACGGGCTTTTGAGTCCGGTGACAGTCGCATAAAGAAAAGGATTCTTGAATTGCTCATTGATAAGGTCGTGTATTTTCCAGATAGAGAAGAAATCGAAATTCATGAATACAGCTTATTGTATGCAGTTAAAGGCTTGAGCGATTCAGAGAGAAGAAGACTGCTCAAAAACGACTTCGTTTCTAACCAAGACTGTGATTCATCAGTGAGCAAAGACATTAAACCCCGTGTTATCGTTAAGAAAGTGAGCAGTGCAAAAGAATCAAAAAAGAGGCAGGAGCGCATAGATCGTGGTGGCTTGGATACAGCGAAGAAATATCAGGAGTTGTTGAACTCCCCTGAAGTGACTTCAAAAGCCGACCTCGCAAGAAAGCTTGGTGTTTCAAGAGCACGGGTGACACAGGTTTTGAAGAGGTTGAAGTAAAATCTAAGAGGTTTCACAATGATACATTGAATCGTGGGGGTATTGAAGAAGTTAGTTTTCCCCTATGATCCGCTGGAACGAATGAAGATGAACGAAAAGGAACGCTCCATAAAGATATTTCTTCTCAGTGATCTTGGGCTTATAGACAACCCTTTTTTATAGATATAGTATATGTGGTAATTCAAGCGCATGAGCGACTTGAAGAGCTGAAACAGCATTAAGATAACTTCCAGATTTGATAATCATGGGTGGTAGTCATGCCTAAAATGAATGACAGTAAAGCAGGTGAACTTAGTATAGAGACTTCTTTACAGCGTACATTTAGGTATTATTTGTAATGGCGTTTTCAATTTACGCTATGAAATGTGTCTCTGAAGGTCAATGATGTTATAGATGAAACCGTGTGCTCAGGACGATTTGTCTAATGCCATTACAGAGGTGCTTTCACGCTTGAATACTGCGGAACTTATCTATCAACTTATTTGCTGAAGATAAGGTCATGCAAGCCACATCATAGAAGAAGTGGGGTATAAAGAGATTGTAAAATGCATCAAGCCACTAAGAAATATTGGAGCAAATATCTAAAATGAGTAAATGGATTAGAATAGACGTTATACTTGATCCTTCTGTGGAAAACAGACCTGTTTTTCAAGGAATGAACAAACTTACCATTTCTAAGGCGGATATATTTAAAAATGGTATTCTTATGAATCCAGTATCACCAAAAGCAATAAGAGAGAATGACTATTCATATTTGCAGAGTAAAGTGCCTTCATACGCCGATTTGCATGAAGATTGGATTGAGTTCAGTGACAATAAAATTATTAACCATGCCGTTGGTCGTAAAAGCAGAAAAAAAGCCACAGAAATATCGGATATTATTGGCGTAGGTGTCGGATTAACCTATGCAATAAAACGTTTTGGATTAAAAGCAAATGAAATTGAAAGTATTCCAGACCCTAAAAAGAAATCAAAATTTTTGGATTTCGTATATTATGTGAAAAATCTGAAATATTTGCATGAAACAAAAGGAACTGCTTCTACATACATTACTTCATTCAAAAACGACATTATTAACAAAAAGATCGATGCATATATTTTAGCTACAACTACAATTGAGCATTATGAAGATCAATTTGCTGTTTTTTTAGGCACAATAACTCATGCTTGTTCATACAAAGATACGAGAAGCACAACCATAGTGGTGATGGATGATTACAATGAACGCCATAATGATAAAATTTACGACATATATCATTTCCTTTCTTATTACATGTTTATATTAAGCGTCACATACGACAGGATTGCTTATAATCAAATACGACAGGACTATTTAGCACGCAGAATATCTCAAAACTTTATCAATTTGGAGCTTTTTGGCGGTAGATATATTCATAATGGTGAGATGTATTGGGGGCAATTCTTTGACAGCCGACTGATTGTAGAAAAGATTAGAGAGTTACATACCCAAGGTATCGAATTCAATGCGTTTTTTGCTCTTATGACTGAACATACCGGAAAAAGGAAGTATTTTTTAGGTATAAGCCAAACTATGTTGAACGCAATGAACAACTTCGATATCATCACTTTGCAAAAAGGAACTACAAAAATTTACTTAGACACGGAATATACTTCTCTTATATTGGACAACGATGGGATGATTTTTATAAAATCTTTTAATCAAGTCGATTCTCAGATAGAACAACAATACCCCGAAGAAACAGTAAAAAATAGACTAATGATGATATTTGAATATCTGTTCAATGAAAGGCATGTGTGTGGCGCTCCATGTCGAAGTCGTAATAAACAAGGACAACCATGCCAAATAAAGACTTACAGAGACCATTGCCATTTTCATAGAGAGCACTAATGTATCTATATTATTAAAGCTGTTGAAGTGAAGTGGTCTCAAAATCCCAAACCATTCCGAATAGAACAATCCGGTACAAAGGATCACTCTCCGAACATGGCGGGATTGCAATTTGCTCAAAAAAGCCCTTGAACAAAGACTGTTTTAATCACAAAACATCCCATTAAATGCCTGTTGGTTTTACAGAAGCTCCCCGGGCCGGATTCGAACCAGCAACCTACCGGTTAACAGCCGGTTGCTCTACCGTTGAGCTACCGAGGAATTTGCGGTCAACGCGTAAATTGTAGAAGTTTTGAAATAAATGTCAAGAGGGAGAAAACAGTAGACGGCAAACAGTAGACGGCAAACAGCTAAAAAGCAGTAGACGGCAAACAGTAGACAGTAGACAGGGAAAAGCGAAAGGATAAAGCAGTAGACGGCAAACAGCTAAAAAGCAGTAGACAGCAAACAGTAAACAGTAGACAGGGGAAAGCGAAAGGATAAAGCAGTAGACGGCAAACAGCTAAAAAGCAGTAGACAGCAAACAGTAGACGGTAGACAGGGGAAAAACAGAAATCAAAAGAGAATATCGAATATCGAACAAGGAACAGCAGAATATCGAAGGAAAGGAGAAAGGCGGGATAAAGCAGTAGACAGTAAACAGTAGACAGGGAAAAGCGAAAGGATACGGATTAAATAAAGGCAGTTGCGAGGGAAAGGCTTATAAGCAGCCGCTCATCCGCCCGGCCCGTAAATACTGCCCTGACGTCGTGTCCCCTCTGGATTCCCGATCTCCGTCGGGAATGACGTTCTCGTTTTTGTAGCGAAAAGGCGGAAAGATAAAGGGAGAAGGAAGAAGGCAAATGATGTAATGAGTAAAGATATGGATGGGCGCAGCATGCTGCGCCCCTACGGAAGGATTCATCTGAAAGAAATGTGGAAAAAGGCTTGGAAAAGCGGAAAAGTCGGCGAGAGGGGCGAAATGACAAAAAAGCGGCGGATGTTTACAAATTTGTTTTGTTAACTATAATATTCGGTGTAGTTGCGGTCCGTATCTCCGGATGCGGAACCCTCTTCGTGAGAAGTGGGCTTGCCCCACTTTTTTTGTTAATAGGGCTTTTTCGCTTTCCTGAACGCAGGGCTGAGCGATCGGCGGCGCGGCCGCCGGATAATTATATATTAAAGGAGAAGAGCCGTGAATTCCGATTTTTTGTTAGCGATACGGCAAATCGAGCGGGAGAGAGAAATCCCGCCGGAGGATATACAGGATATTATTGAGGACGCGCTGGTTAAGGCGATCCAACAGGAATCGGACGGCCTTCAGTCGATCCGCGTCGAGTTCGACGTGGTCACCGGACGCTTGAACATTTTCCGAATCCGCGAGGTGGTCGAATCGGTCATCAACTCGGCGCTCGAGATTTCGCTCGACGACGCGGTGACGGTGAACGACGAAACCATTCTCGGCGACCTTGTGGAAACGCCGATGTCGCTGCGCTCGTTCCGCCGGATCGGCATTCAGGCGGTTAAGCAGCACATTATTCAGCGGGTCCGCGATATCGAGCGCAACATTCAGCTCGACCGGTTCGCCGACAAGGAAGGCTCTATCATCACTGGCGGCGTGAGCCGGATTACGAATAACGGCGTGCTTGTGAATCTGGACCGCGTGGACGGCCTGCTGCCGAACAGCGAACGCATTCCCGGCGAGAAGTATCTGATCGGCCGGCGGGTGAAGGTTCTTGTGCTCGAAGTGCGGCGCGGCGGCAAGGATTCGGAGATTGTGCTTTCGCGCAGCCATCCGGATTTCGTCAAGAAGCTTTTCTCGATTGAGGTGCCTGAAATAGCGCAGAATATCGTTCAGATCAAGGCGATCGTGCGCGAAGCGGGCTATAGGACGAAGATGGCGGTTCTTTCGACGCAGGACAAGGTGGACCCGGTGGGCGCCTGTGTCGGCTACAAGGGCAGCCGCGTAAAGAATATTGTCAACGAGCTGAACGG
>Ga0172379_10009223_pt1 | contig 12216 bp, 10 predicted proteins | sample GrowelOW334metaG_FD_119756 | JGI IMG/M metagenome (GOLD analysis project Ga0172379, IMG submission 119756) | Groundwater microbial communities from an aquifer near a municipal landfill in Southern Ontario, Canada - Groundwater well OW334 metaG | ecosystem: Environmental > Aquatic > Deep... | reverse complement strand
TTCGACTTTTGGTAAATTTCAAGAAAGGAGGATACTAATTATGTCAGAAGGTAAAGTAAAATGGTTTAACGAGGGTAAAGGTTTTGGATTTATCGAGAAGAATGATGGTGGGGATGTTTTCGTCCATTACAGTGCCATTCAAGCCGCTGGTTTCAAGACTTTAACCGAGGGCCAGTCTGTAAGCTTCGATGTTGTCGAGGGTAAAAAAGGCCCGGCAGCAGAAAACGTGAAACCCAGTTAATTAAACATTATGTAAAGAAAGAGACGCTCCATGAAGGTATACTATCTTGGAGCGTCTCTCCATTTTCAGCATACTCCGTAACATTTGCAAGAAAGACAAAAGCAGGAACTTAAAAATGGGAAAGTCCATGTTCAACTTCGGCAATCAGGTGAAAGAAAAAGCAAGACAGCAGAAACAAATAGATAAGGCTTCAAAGCGCATAATGGCTAAACAGCAGAAAGCTAAAATAAAAACGCACACTCCGAACGCGGGCTCAGATATAACTGAACCGATACTCGCGGAGGACATTGTCAAAAGCACGGATTTACCTACACGTCCTTAAATAAAAAAGGTAGTCAATCATGAATAAAAAGATGCAGAATATAGCGGTCCTGATCGAATTTCTCGCGGGATCAGGCCTTGCCATCTTTTTCCACCAGGTGCTCCGGTATCCGGAAGCTGCCTATACCATCTTCGGCATCGGCGTCCTCCTGTCGCTGGTCACCTATCTGCTGCGGGAAGATATCGAAAAGACCCGGGCAGAACTGCTTGAGCAGTATCACCAGGCCCATGAACTCACCTTCGCCATCGCCCGGATCAGCGACCCCGAATGCCTGAGCAAGGCCCACGAGTGGATAGCGTCCGCAATGCGGGCTATTTCGCTATTACAGCAGGGATATATCCCCATGGACAAGACGGAATTCTACCTGGAAGGGGCCAAACAGATGGAACAGGCCGTCCACCATGCCAAGATGGCGGACCGGATAACCACGGGATGGGATTCCCGCGGCGCCCTGCACAATTTCTACCAGGCCAATCTGCGCGCCATTGAACGCGGCGTGAAGATCACCCGCATTTTTGTCGTCAACCGCGAGGACCTGGCCGAGCCGGATTTCCAGAAGGTCCTCCTCACCCAGTGCCGCAACGACATTGACGTGCGCATTGCCTTCCACGATGAACTGCCGTCGGCAACCAACATCAGCAACCGGGATACGGACAGCTCCTTTGATTTTGCCATTTACGATGACCAAGTGATTACCGATGTATTCAGCAAGCCGGGAAAATACTTCGGTAGAAAAACCAGTGAGCCTGTGGAAGTGGCCAAATATCTACATCTGTACGAACTTGTCGAACACAGCGCCTATGCTGTTACCCTTGAGGACGATAAAGTCATCCTGACAGGTGACGTTATTCCCCTTGCTTCGTAAAACCCTTCGCTTCGTTCAGTCAGGTTTATAACGTAAACATCACCGTGCACGTATCGTCGCTTTGGTTAATGACATTCGCTGTAGCCGCATAAGCGGCAGACGGCGCAGCCTCCCTCGTGCTCGACAATGCCGCCGCATTCCGGACAGGCCCCCTTGACAAAGGCGATCTTCTCTTTGATTATTTCCTGCCCTCCATTGTCGGCCATATGGGATTGAATCGCCCTGGCTACGGCGTCGGCGCAGGACAATACCTTGTTCTCACCAAATCCGGAAGGAGAATGACAAGAGATTCCCTGTAATTGTTTGACAACCTGTCGCGCCTGAACACCGCTGCGCCACGCCAGGGAAACCATACGGCCGATGGCCTCGCTCTGTGACGCCGCACAGCCGCCGGCCTTCCCCATGGTCGTGAATAATTCAAAAATACCTGCCTTATCTTCATTGACCGTAACATAAAGGGGACCGCAGCCGGTCCGCATCTGATATGTCCAGCCTTTCAGGACCTTGGGGCGTTCCCGCTTGACAACCGTCTTTTCTTCATCGACAGAGATCCGCTGGCTTTGATCTTCCTTTTTCAGCGTCGAGAGGACCTGCTTGTCTCTAGATCCGTCGCGATAGATCGTCACCCCCTTGCAGTCCATTGTGTAGGCCAGATGATACACCTTGGCAACATCATCGATGGTGGCGCTATTGGAAAAGTTCACCGTTTTGCTTACCGCGTTATCCGTATACTTCTGAAAGGCGGCCTGCATCTCGATGTGGACCTCCGGGGAAATATCATGAGCTGTAACAAATACTTTCTGAATATCAGGGGGAATATCCTCCATGTCCCGAATGCTTCCGTGCCGGGCAATGCGCTGCATCAGTTCCAAAGAGTAAAATCCCCTTTCCCTGGCGACCATTTCGAAGCGGGGATTGACCTCCACCAGGATGTCATCGTCCATGACCTGGCGTACGTAAGAGACGGCAAAAAGCGGTTCCACACCGGACGAGGAATTGGCAATGATGGATATGGTCCCCGTCGGGGCAATGGTCGTGATCGTGGCGTTCCGGATGGGCGCCTCACCCCGCTGGTCATAAACGGACCCCTTAAAATTCGGAAATGGCCCCCGCTTTTTCGCGAGCTCCCGTGATGCGGCGTGACCTTCGTCATGGATAAATTGCATGACTTTCTCCGCAAGGGCAATGGCTTCCTTATCCTCATAGGAAACGCCGAGGAGAATCAGCAGATCCGCCCAGCCCATAATTCCGAGTCCGATTTTCCGGTTTCCCAGGGTCATGTCATGGATCTGCGGCAGGGGATATTTATTGACCTCCACGACGTTATCGAGAAAATGAACGGCAAGATGAACCGTCTCTTTGAGCTTTGCCCAGTCAATTTGCCCGTCTTTAACCATTTTGCCCAGATTTATGGACCCCAGATTACAGGACTCATAGGGAAGGAGGGGTTGCTCGCCGCAGGGATTCGTTGATTCAATGGTTCCCACATGAGGAGTCGGATTGTCCCGATTCAGGCGATCCAGAAAAACGATGCCCGGCTCACCGTTTTCCCAGGCCTGGGTGACAATCCGGTTGAATACCTTCCGGGCGTTGAGCGTCCCGGCGACCTTGCCGTTCCTCGGATTGATGAGGTCATAATTCTCATCATTCTCCACGGCCACCATGAAAACCTCCGTCAGGCCAACGGAAATATTGAAATTATTCAGTTGTTTATTGTCGGCCTTGCACATGATGAAGTCCATGACGTCGGGATGATCAACCCGCAGGATACCCATATTGGCGCCCCGGCGGGTGCCGCCCTGCTTGATAGTCTCCGTGGCCACATCGAAGACACGCATAAAGGAAATAGGACCGCTGGAGATGCCTGTGGTTGTCAAGACCACATCGTTGGCCGGTCGTAACCTGGAAAAGGAAAAGCCCGTACCGCCCCCTGATTTATGGATCAGGGCCGTATATTTCACGGCGTCGAATATTTCCTCCATGGAATCACCGACCGGAAGGACAAAGCAGGCCGATAATTGACCCAGTTCCCGCCCCGCATTCATCAACGTGGGTGAATTGGGAAGAAATTCAAGACGGGCCATCATATTGTAAAACTTTTCCTCCAATTTCTTCGTATCGGCCTTGGCATCGAATTTCCGGTCCGCAGCGGCAATGGCGCCGGCCACGCGATCGAGCATATGGGACGGTGTCTCCAGAACTACCCCTTTCTGATCCCGCTTCAGATAACGTCTCTCCAGAACAGTAAGGGCATTTTTTGTGAATTCAGGAATCAGCGGTGTGGAAGTCTTTTTTTTCATTCTCTTTTTCCCCTCGATGATAATTACAAGTTAGTTAAATGCATGAAACACTACATGTAGTATGATGGCATGCGATTAACCACAATATGCAGAATAAGTCAACAGGAGATTTAAAAAAATTCGGGACAATTCTATATCTTGTCGGCGTGGATTTACGGTGCGTTTGCCAGTCACCCAACAAACATAATGATTTATAGGCAAGAAAGCCCCGGGGCGAAAAAATTGCCCCGGGGCTTTTCACTTGAAAATAAGTTTCTAACTTGTTTAATTCACGTAACGATTACTTACTGTTATCGTTACCGTTTTTTCCGCCAGATATTCATCTTTTCTGCGTCTTTAATCAACCCGTCACGCAGATCCGGTGGGGCGATGTTGATCAGGGCTTCAGCGCGCTGCCATGTGGATTTGCCGGCCAGATCAGCTACGCCGTATTCCGTCACGACCAGGTGAGTCTGGGTGCGGGGAACCGTTACGATAGAGCCCTGGGGCAGCATGGGGACGATACGGGATTTCTTTTCGCCCGTTTTCTTGTCCGTGTAGGCGGCGTTGCAGCAGATGAAGGAGATGCCGCCGTTGGACATGTATGCGCCCGTGGCGTAATCCAACTGTCCACCGGTGCCGCTGATGTGGCGCGGACCCGAGGACTCGGAGGAAACCTGGCCGAACAGATCTACTTCAACACAGGCGTTGATGGAAACCATGTTGTCATTCTGGGCCATTATATGTGGCGCATTGGTGTAGGAGACAGGATAGGAGGCCAGAGAGGGGTTATCGTTAAGCCAGTCATACAGGAACTGGCTGCCTGCGCAGAAGGCGTAAGCGCTCTTGCCCTTGTCGATGCCCTTCTTCTTGTTGGTTAATTTGCCTGCCTCATACATGTGGTAGTAGGCGTCAACGAGCATTTCCGTATGGCAACCCAGGTCTTTAAGGTCTGAGTGAGCAAGCTGGCTGCCTACATAATTGGGCAAACCGCCGATGCCTAACTGAATACATGCGCCGTTGGGAATCAGGGGGATGATGTGACCGGCGATCTGCTTGTCGATTTCAGTCGGGGCAGCCGGTGGGATGACCTCTATCTTGGAATCAAACTCGACCACGTAATCGACTTCCGAAATGTGTATGGTCTCTTCGGCGCCACCCATAGCCCAGGGAAGCAACGGATTAACTTCAAGGATGATCTTCTTGGCAACATCCGCGACAGCGCGTACGGCAGCGTTTGCCATGTGAAGACTGAAGAAGCCGTCTTTGTCCATCTTGCCTACCCGGAGCATAGCAACATCGAGACTCTTTATGCTCTTTCTGTAGAACAGGGGCTGGTTGCGGAAGATCATGGGGTGGTAATAGCACCGGCCAAGATCGTGTTTCTTGCGATCGTAACCGGAGAAATGCCAGTTTTGTAATGTGAAGACTTCCCCATCAGGATCGGCTTCGATGCAGGCCTGGGCGGTCAAGCTCAAGCAATGTCGGATATTGATATCCTTCAATTCATTCTTACGGGCTGCAAGGGCCTGGTCCAGACCAACCGGCTTGGTATGGCCGAATCCGTAATCAATCCAGTCTCCGCTCTTTACCACTTTCACTGCTTCTTCCGGGCTAACAAGTTTACTTTTGTAATCTTCTGCGTACGACATTAACCTACCTCCCTCTATTTTTTTGTTGTTCCCTTCTTATCCGCCGTGCATGGCTAAAGAATAACCCCGATTGCGCTTGGGATCGCCTGCGGATACATTCCTTTTTCCACACTCGCGCTCTGATAAGAAGAAGACGGTGCGCGACTACCACATTTGTAAATGAATCACAATATTGAATATTTTTGCAGAGTATGTTAGCATGCATCTGCCATTGTCTTTCCCTAAAGAAGCGACATATATAAATTGACGTGTTTTCAGCGTGTTGTGCGCTTACACCTTTTCACCTGCCCCTTTACAGTGTCACTACGGTTTCCACTTTTGCGATCAGCAACAGCGAGTTTTCCCCGACCTCCAAACTATCCTTGACAGCCCATGCTATTTTTTGTACGTGGAAAACATGACGATCGCAGGCCCCCATTATTACCAACACTTTCTTCCCGACTTGATATTTTTTTGCTGACATGCTCAAGGCTATTACCGACACAAAGGCCATTCACCGCTGCCAGCAACTCTTCACCCGCCAGTTCAAGGCCCTGGGGAGGGAAAGAATCCCCGTTAACCTCGGCCACCAGGGGGCAAGCACCCGGGTCCGGGTATGGTGGTCCGACGAACTCGGGCTATGGTTCTTTCCCGGCAAGGGAGAAGAAAACCGCTACTGGAACGCCTTCGGAACGGTCCGGCCCAAGACCGACGCCTCCCTGTCCATCACCTGTGAGATAAACTTCCCAAGGGAGGGAACCGACCGGCGTGTCGGCGGGGTCTTCGCCGTCGACGGCAAGGGGAGGATCTTCGTCGTCCACCGGGGCAAGTTGGGCGGGGGCAGAAAGGGGATAGGCAAGGCCCTCTTCGAGAGGCAATACCGGGGCGTCTGGGTAGAGATGGAAGACGGCGCTGAAGAGGCGTCCGTCGCCGTTGTGGGCCTCCTCCACTCCCCCCGTTTCGCCCGCCAATTGGCCCAGTTCGTCAACAAGATCGATAAGATCAAGGATATGGCCGCCCCGCCGTCTGCCCAGTTGGAAATGGGTTTTGACGACCTCCGCCTCCGGGAGGAATTATTGGGGATGCGTCATTGCGAGCTGCTGAGGGATATGGCCTCGGAATGCGATGAGGGACTGGTGATCAGGGATCTCGCCGCCGCCCTGAAGGAACTCCGCTGGAAATGCGGCAATGACGGCCTTCGGGATCTAATGGCCGTCGATAAGGAGGGGGAGGCGGCGGCCGTTTTCCAGATCAAAACGAACAATCTATCCAAAAGCGTTCAGGAAGGGGCCGCCCAACTCCTTGTTAACAGCCTCCATCTCCCCCATCCGCCCCGGCTGATCCTGACCCTGCCCGAACCCCTTGACGCCGCCATGACGGCGAGGCTACGGCGCCTGCACATAGAGACCATGATCTATTCCTGGCGGGAAAATCAGGCCGTCTTTCCCGGTCTGGACATGCTTCTTGCTTCCCTCCGCAACGACTGATTCCGGTTCCCAAGCAAAGTGCTGCCTTCGTTGGCTTCGTCACCGGCTCCTCGACGTATTTCCATATACACCTGCGTCGCCTCTACCCTGTCGCCTCGATTTCATCTCTGACGGCTTCGTAAAAAGTCCGGATGCTGCGTTGCGTTGTATCCTTCCCCGTATCAAGTAACGGGGCAGGCTTACTGCGGCGTACGCCAAGTACGCCTCATTCCTCAGGATTGACGCGCCTTGCCTGCGGATCTTTTTAAGAAGCCGTCGATTATGGAAATTTTTCGACTTTTTATGAGTTCATCATCTTTTATCTGGAATCGAAATCAGAGGAGGAGCTGATTGTCCTTTGACCGGGACTCGCCGAGATTTGTCACCGTAATGGCCGGGCGGCCGAGGACCGGGCATTTTGTCTCGCAGATCCCGCAGCCTACGCAGAGGGAGAGATCCACGTGGGGTTGTTTCAGGAGCGCCTCCCGACCCTGACGGTCCCGCAGGCGGATCTCCTCGAACCAGATGGCCTTGGGGGATGTGGGGCAGACCTCCTCGCAGACGATGCAGGACATGTTGTGGGCGAAGGGCAGGCACCGCCCCTTATCGATCATTGCCAGGCCGATTTTTGTGGCGGCCTTTTCCTCGAGATTTAGTTTCCTGATGGCCCCGGTGGGGCAGACCTGGCCGCAGAGGGTGCAGCGGTATTCACAGTAACCGATGCGGGGAACCAGGACGGGGGACCAGATTCCTTCCAGGCCGGCCTCCAGAAAAGTGGGCTGGAGACCGCCGGTGACGCAGACCTTCATGCATTCGCCGCATTTGACGCAGCGTTTCAGGAACATTTCTTCTGCCAAAGCACCGGGGGGACGGATCAAAGTCGGTTCGGCGGCGCCTATCTTTGCAAGGGGTGTAATTCTCAGCAGGGGCGCCACGGCCATCCCCGCCAGCACGGAGCTGAGGACACGTCGTTTACCAAGATCAAGGGCGGCAGGCGCCGGTTCCCGGGAAAATCCGAAGGAGATGGCATTCTTCGGACAGGGATCGTCGCAGTTGAGGCACATCAGGCATTCGGCGCCTTTCCATTCCTTTGCCTCAATTTTTGCCTTATCCGGGATGGCCCCATCCGGACTGCCGGGCAAGCATGCCCCACCTTGGCAACTACGCCGACAAGCTCCGCACCCATCGCAGTCCTCACTCACCGAACGCTTGAGGAGGGCATATCGGGACAGGAGGCCGAGGAATGCCCCCAGGGGACAGATATATTTGCACCAGAAACGCTTCTCCCGCAGATTCAGGGCCAGGATCAGGAAAAAGATCAGGCCGATAAATATCCCCTGGAGAAAAAGAGGTGGACTGAAGGGGAGCGCCGTCTTTTTCAGGAAACTGTAAATATATTCCGAACCAACCGTAATAAAATTAACATCCCAAGTGTAGACGCCATCGAAGAAGCTGCGTAGGGCATAGCTGAACATGGGGTTAATGGCAAGTGACAAAGAACGGATCAGGAGGGCAAGGGGGTCGAAGAGGCCGGCAAGCTGTACTCCAAATAAGGCAGCGATAATCAGGACTATCAGGAGCAGGTACTTGATGCGGTAGAGATTTCGAGAACGAAGGAAAACCTGTTTATTGGGGGCTGTTCTCTTTTTTAGTTTTCCCACTAAATGATGCAGGGTTCCTAGGGGGCAGGCCCAGCCGCAAAACACCCGGCCAAGCAAGGCCGTGGCAACGATGGCAGTTACGGCCAGTACAAATACACCGTAAACGGACCGGGAGGCGAGGATCGTCGTCAGCCAGATCAGGGGGTCGGCATCCAGGAAGATCTTAACCGGATAACCCAACTCATTGGCCCCCTTCGATTCCGTCTGTAGAAACAGCCACAGAAAGAGCAGAAGGAATAAGGCCTGACTGAACCGGCGGATATTTGCCATGGTCAGATGTTTTGAAAAAGGATTGGCTGGCTTGTCAGGCTTCATTTTTATTCCGGGGAGCTTATCATAACCGTCTTACCCTATATTGTCAGGCGCTTGATCCGGAGCCGGGAAATATTCATATTGCCCAAGCCGGCGCTGTGAGCGATACGGACACAACCGAGGGCGTCCGGTTTCATACCGAAAAGTGTTGTCCCCAAAGCATCCACAGCCACCTGATCCGTCCCGGCGATAACGGTGTCGAGACGCCGGACATCGGAGAGGCTGCCTCCCTGGGGACCGTTATCCACAAGGATGCGTACCGCATCGAGAATAACCAGCGTTGGCCTCACAAAGCGGGCAAGATCCACAAGACTCTCATTGATTCGTTGATGGATCCGCCCCCGCGAGCCTCCCATTATCCCCATCCAGTTTTTCATTCCCAAGGTCAGCGCCGCGATGCCATGAACTTTGGCAATAGGAACATTGATGACCTTATCGGCCTCAATAATTTCCGTATAAAGGGGCCAGGTTTTGAGGAACTGCCCCTTGATGGCCATATCCTTGAATTTTCTCTCATCGACGAAGGATACCTGCGCCCCCGCCGCGGTGGCCGCTGCGGCGATGCCGCTCTGCTTATAGGTGCGCCGGGCGTCGCTCACAGGATTATCGAAGACCTTGACCTGCTTGGCCCCCGCCCCATAACAGAGCCGGACAATCTCGGCCACGACTTCAGGATTGGTGTTGGCGGCATATTCCGGTGTCCGGTCCCAGCCGATATTGGGTTTCACAACGACAATGTCTCCCCGGGAAACGAAGCGTCGCATCCCGCCGAGTTCATTTACCGCCACGCTGGTAATCAGGGCCGGCGACGCCCCCCGCACGACGGCAAGATCCGGTCTGTCGGCCCCTCCGGCCATAGATAAAAAAGGCGCTATTCCCAGGGGGAGGGTAAGCGCGGCGCCGGACACGACGGCATTCTTCAAAAAATCACGTCGATTCATCAAATAACTCCTTTTATGCCCTCACCGGGCTGCATAAAAAAACATGGCCCCGCAGGGCCGGAATCCGGCGCCTCTTTTATATGTTTTTTACATGGATTTAACGAATCTTTCAACTTTTGTTATATCCCGGGAAAAGGTTAAATAATATATCATGTAAATTAAAGCTATTAGCGATTGTCGCCGGAGGAAATATACCTGGCACGGTTCTTTCATATCGATATAGAAAAAGAAAAGAATAAGGGGAGGACACATACCATGAAAAAGACATTATCTACCATCATCGTTGCGGTCATCTTTGTGCTTCTGACAGCAACTTTCAGTTTTGCCGAATACACTGCCGGGGGAGGAGATAATTTCCCCTATTTCCATCTGGGTCTGGTCATTATCGGCGGCCTGATCATCTTTTCGATCAAACAGAAGTTTGAGAAGATGTATGCAGGGGAAGCCGTCGGAGCATTCGCTCTCTACACCTTCTATGTGGCGCTGTTCACGGCGCCGGTCATAGAAGCGATCAAGGTCTGGGTAAGCTAAACCGGCGCTAGCCGCCAGTGATCCTCGCCTGAACATACCCCTTGCCGACACCCCCCTTTACGACGGCAACCACCGTAAAGGGGGGTTTATTCTGTTTTTCTTGCGCCATCCGTTGTGAATTCATCCGATTTGTGTTATGCCCCACCCCTATGAAACAGCTCATTGCCGGGATAATAATCAGTGCCCTCCTTGTCTATCTTTCCCTCCGTGGGATCGACTACGAGGGGGTATTGCAAGGTTTCAAGTCCATCGACATTGCCTATGCGGCCGGTGCCGTCGTGATCATGGTGCTGATGCAGGTGATTCGTTCCGTCCGGTGGGGAGTCATCCTCAGCCCCATTCATAAGGTCAGTCAGTTCGATCTCTTTTCCGTAACCAACGTCGGGTTTCTGGCCATTGCCTCCTTCCCGGCCCGGCTGGGAGAATTCGCCAGACCCTATCTCATCACCAAAAAAGCCCCCATTCGGATGAGTTCCGCCCTGGCAACGATTTTTATTGAGAGGATTTTTGACAGCCTGACGGTCTTTTTCATCTTCACCGTAACCATGTTCATGACCCCCGTGCCCCTGTGGTTAATCCGATCCAGCGCCCTCTTTATTGTTTTGACTCTGGGTATTCTGGGTTTTATGATCTTCATGCTCTTTAAAAGGGAGGCCTGCTTGAAATTGCTCGCTCCCCTCATGCGCCGGTTACCGGATCGTTTTGCCGTAAAGGCGGATCGGCTGCTTCATCAGTTTATCGACGGGTTCGGGATGATGGCTAAGCCTGGCTTACTTGCCCAGGTCGGCCTGCTGTCCCTCGCCTTCTGGATCATCGACGGGTTGGCCATTTACTTGATGTTTCTGGCCTTCCATTTAACCCTGCCCTTTATTGCCGCCTTCGTCATCATGGTTATTCTCATGATCGGCATCGCCATCCCCGCAGGTCCTGGTTTCGTAGGCAACTGGCATTTCTTCTGCATTCTGGGACTGACCCTCTACGGTATCCCCAAAACAGAGGCCCTATCATTCGCTATTGTTTATCACTTTCTGTCCATGGGGATCGTTGTCCTGCTGGGACTTATTTTTCTGCCCGCCAACCGCTTCTCCCTCTCCGATCTTAAGTCCGTGGGCAGTGGTAAATCTTGACGGCTTCGTAAAAAATCCGGATGCTGCGTTGCGCGGCATCCTTCGTCACTGCGGCGTACGCAAAGTACGCCTCATTCCTCATGATTTGCTCGCCTTGCCTGCGAATCTTCTTACGAAGCCGTCGATGATGGCCTATTTTTCTATATCCAGGCCGTAACTCTTGATTTTTTTGTGCAGATTGCTGCGTTCGAGACCGATGGCCTCTGCGGTTTTGGAGATGTTGCCTTCATATTCCCGGAGCTTTCGCAATATATACTGTTTTTCAAAATCGATTCTCGCCGCCCGCAAACTGTCTGAGTCCAGAGACGCCGATATCTTGGAAAAAGTCGGCTTGCTTTCAATCTCATGACTGCTCTCCTTGGCAAACAAGGGAATGTCACCCGCAGCAATAACTCTGGATGGCGTCATAATGACGAGACGCTCGACGATGTTTTTCAACTCCCGCACATTACCCGGCCAGTCATGCTCCGTGAGCAGTGCCAAGGCTTCATCCGTAATCTTTTTAGGATCTTCCCCTTCCTTCAAGGAAAAATCATTGAGAAAGCGTTCCACGAGGGGAGGAATATCTTCAATTCTCTCCCTTAAGGGGGAAACCTGCAAAGGGATGACATTGAGACGGTAGTAGAGATCCTGTCGGAAACGACCTTCCTCCATCTCTTTTTCCAGATCCTTGTTCGTGGCGGCGATCACCCGGACATCGACATGGATCATCTTTGCCCCCCCCACCCGTTCAAACTTCTTTTCCTGAAGGATCCGCAGGATCTTGGCCTGGGCTTTCAGGCTCATATCCGCCACTTCGTCCAGAAAAATGGTTCCCTCATGGGCCAGATCGAACTTTCC
>Ga0172379_10009222_pt1 | contig 12217 bp, 8 predicted proteins | sample GrowelOW334metaG_FD_119756 | JGI IMG/M metagenome (GOLD analysis project Ga0172379, IMG submission 119756) | Groundwater microbial communities from an aquifer near a municipal landfill in Southern Ontario, Canada - Groundwater well OW334 metaG | ecosystem: Environmental > Aquatic > Deep... | reverse complement strand
TGATCAAATGACTCAGGTGGAAATCCGCTTAATTTTACATAAACATCTTCAATTGCAACAGCATATTCTCCTCCATTTGTAATATCAACTATGACATCAAATTCTTGTTGTTTATTATCAGGAGTTGATGCAGGTGGCGCATTTGCATAAAATGCTATGTCAAGTCCTTTTACTCCACCAATAAATCCTGTGGATCCGTTGTTTGTTGTTGTGGTTGAACATGCAGCCACAAACATTGCTATCAATAAAAGCAAAGCGAGTATTGCCTTTCTCATTTTCGTTACCTCCTCAAATAATATGTATCATATTATCTTTATTTAATATATTTTTAACTATTTTATTATTTAATTTAATATTATTAATTTAATATTTTTAATTTAATTTTCTTATTGTTAATTGCTGTGAAATAGTTTCTTCATAACCATACCATAATTCCATTCTTAATGGTATAGCATACGCGCTACCTACATTATCAGCATCACTCATATCATATCTGCAAATAAATCTTGCATCTTTGGTTGTCGGATCAAGTCTTATTCTATAATAATTCGTACAATCAAGAGCTTTTGTTCCTATGTATGCATATCCTATGTAAACTGTATTTAACATGTTCGCTTTTACACTTCCAGGCATATAAGGACTACAACTCTCCATATATCCTGCATCCCAAACAGTTCCGGGGCCTATATTTTTTATTGTTATATCAAGAACAACTTCTTTTCCTGTATTTGTTTGTTGAAGTCTTGTAACAGCTACAGGTGCGCCTTGACTTCCGCCCCAAGTATAAGTTGAAGATGTACAAACTTTTTTCTCAGTTGAAAATGGATCAGGATCAATACAAATCATAGGACTTACAAAAGTTGTATAACCATAACATGATTTTAATTGATAAGGTATTCTAAAATAATCTTGTCCTGCAGGCCAAGGTGCAATCATTTGAACTTGAAATGTTTTGAAATCTATATCTCCTCCTGGAGATACGGCATTATCACCTTTAAGAGTAAATGTACTTCCACCTATGGCTTCAAAATTCAATGAACTAATAACCATCATTAATGATCTACCATAATTCATTACTCCAAAATCAGTTCCTATTCCGAAGTTCAAAATACCTTCATCATTCCATGCAATTTGAAGACTGCTAAGAGGAATATTCCATCCAAAACTTTTTGCTAAAGTCTCAATTGATTGAGCACCAATATTTAATCTTGTTGTTCCTCCAAATTGACTATATGAACTTCCAAGACAACCAAATAAGAAATTCCAATTTCCGACTTCGTTATCTAAACTCATGACATCAAAAAAACAAGAACCATGATTTTTATTTATATTAACACAATTTTTTGATGTTGATGATACTTCACATATTTTAAACATATCACCACTAAAACCTGATAAGAATACGGCGCCATAAGAATCTGATGCGCCATCATTTTTTAATCGAACATTAAAATCCATTGTATTTCCATCTAGATTTGCCAAATCAGAAGATCTATAATAAAATGTTGATTGAGGATTATCAAGATACATCATAACTCCTCTTGAGCCTGTGTAAAATCTACAACTATCTCCTTCGCTGCATTTACCTCTATTATCTCCTGAAAAACCTGAACAACCAGCAACAACTAGAGTTACAAGTAATAAAATCACTAGAACTGAACCCTTTACAATGGACTTTCTCATTCTGCACCCTCTTAATTATCCTCTTTTTAATTAATATATAAACTTTTGTCTTCTTTCGTTAATATTTAATCAATATTAGTTATTTAAATATGATATTTAAATTAGTAAATTATTAAATTTTATTTTATTTAAATTATGATACCCTCATAATTCTAACATCCCTTATAGTTGTTACTTTATAAAAATATTCTGCTTCCAATTTTAATGGAAGCTCATAATTTCTATTTAATTCAAATTGACTCGGAACATCTTTTTCATCTATCCAACATCTGACACTTCCTTCATTTGAATACATTTTTATTTCAGGTCTCGCGCATGTTAAAGGAATATTTCCAAGCATCGCGCTTATTCTTATGGCTTCACCTTTAGACGCAGGTCCCTCAGTACATGGATTTTCTATTTCATTTGACGCAAGTATTACTCCATTTTCAGCATTTTGAAAATAAATTCTAAAATTAGGCCTTAATATAATACTTTCACCTTCTTCTATTCCTTGACCTATACCTTCAAGGCCTCCTGAAGAATTTACAATAGGAACAGACCTTGTAATCGGATCAGTTACAACCCCTACAGGAATCATATCTACATCCATTTTATTAACAATTACAGGTGCACCTTGACCTGAATATGTATAAGTGTTTTTATTTTTACAAATAGGAGTTTTTTCAAGCCCGTATAAATCTGAATCTATACATATACTTTCAGCAAAGTATGTTTTATATTGATAACAAGCACTTATTTCAATTCTAGTTGTGGGCGTTTCTCTTGTTCCGAGTATTTTATTTGCTTTTAGAGATACAATAGGAATTATTGTTTTTTCACCTATTGGCCAAACTGTTGATTTACCTGAAAGATATAAGGACATATACTCATCTTTAGCAAATATAGAATCTGTAGGTTTGCCTAAAATTTCCAAATAAACATCATCTACATTAATTGAAATCATTATAGGTTCATCATACATTTTTTTATCAGGAGTAAACGCGCCTTTATTCCATATTTCTGCAAGAATTAACATTTCTGATGATTCATAAATTTCTAACGGAGGATTGTTTTTTGTGAATTGAACAGTAACTCCTTGAGTTCCTGTATATATATTAACAGGCCCAACAGGATTATTTCCTGAGCAACTTGCAATAAATAAAGAACTTAAAATTAACACGAAAATCATACAACTTCTAAATATTATTCTGAATATTGAATTTTGATTTGATAAATTTAATTTGCTCATTATTGTGCTCCAGGTGTTTTTTGTACAGTTAATGGTATTTGTTTTGTTAATTTATAATCATAATGAACAGTTCCAACTATTGATGTTATTGCAGGCGTATTAGCGCCTGGAATTATTTGAGATACTTTTTCTTTAGATATTTCAACATTACAATTTAAAGTCATAAATGAACCTGAAAGGTTTAAATTTTGATTTGTGTTTTTAAATGTATAAATTTTATATCCTGGAACTAATTCATCATTAACTATTGTCGGTTCAACAGGCGCAGTACATTTATTGACAGTAAAATAATTAGGCATTCTAAGAGTATAATTATGCACTCTTACAACTTCGCCTTTAGCACCATTAACAGATGGTTTATCATCAATAGTCATACCTAAAGGTAAATAATTATTTGATTCAGAACTTATCGCGAATGGCATTTCAAGTGCATCATCCATTCCAATCATCACAGGTCCGCTTGTGTATATTGTTTTTGTTTTTTGAGGAATTCCGAGTTTAATTACTGGATTTTCGCCGCTAGTTCTTAAGTATACTAAGTAATTTCTATCAATAAAGAAATAAGGTTTATATGCCCATGTTTCTAAATCGAATTCTAATTTTAAAAATATTTGATATCGACCTGCAGGAAGTAAACCCTCTCCAGTACCTATTCCGTCATTTCCAGGTTTTTCAAAAGTACAAATAACTCCTCTTTGATCTTCTATGTATATATTTTCAAGTATTGGCGGATCCGTTACTCCTTGATATATTACTGATTTATTAGTTGTGCTTTGAGCATAACAAGATGTTTTTATTGTTACATTATCAACAAAACTTCTAGCCCTTACATATCCATATGCAACAACAGGCATAGAATCATATTGGGTTCCTGTTAAATGAAAATCAGTAATAAAAACACCAGTATTCACAGTGTTTTGTTCTACTTGCCCCGTATAATACGAACTCATAGTATCGTTTTTCCAAGCCTTATAATCGCCTTTGAGATCTTTACCTATTCCATTTATTGCATCAATTCCATTTTTCCAAGTAACACTTACAAATTCAGTAAATATTTCAACTGATGCTGTAGGATTAAATCCTGTATCTTCGGAGCCTGGAATTATTGATACACTTGGTACAACTATCGTTGACATTAACCAAAAAATAAAAAACAATGCTAGCAAGATAAAATAAGCACCAACCCATTTAGATGGTCTTAATAATATTTTAAGAAGTCCTTTAGAGGATGCTTTTCCACTAGAATAATCTAAATTTATTCCTAAATAATACTTTAAGTAAATTAACCAAACTGGGATTGCTAAAAATATTGTTCCTATTATATTTTTAACATTGGTTGTGACATCAAGCGCATTTAACCCATTTGAAAGTATTGGAATTAAAAAAACAGGAATAAATGAAACTACACAAAAGAACGTTAATAACCCAAAAAAAATATTAACATTTAATACTATGCATGCAAACATACTTAAAAGTAAATATGCCATTACTCGATTAATCATAACAGATTGTGACATTGAAAAATTCCATATGAATGCATCAACTAAATGAACAATTATTGCGAATAAAAAAAGCGATTCAATTAAAAATTGTTTATGAAATTCGCCATTAGATAAATCTTCTATTTTATCTTTTAATTTTTTATTACCATTAGAAAATATTGAGCCTGCAGCCTTAAAAAAGCCACCTATTTTTGAAGGTCTTCGAGAAGAGTTGGAATTAGTCGAATTGGAATTGTTAAAATTAGAATTATTGAAATTATTATTTTGCCACCCTGCATTCGCTGAAGATTCATCTCTTTGAGAGTTAAACTCATTATTTGTAGAATTTCTAGAAGACGCAGGTCTTTGTGAAAATGCGGGACCACGAGTTCTACGAACTTGAGAATTTCCAACTAAGCCAGTGGAATTTTGATTAGGTATTTCTTCAAATGGAGTATCTTCAGCTATTGCTGAAAGATTAAGTTTTGTTCTAGATTCAGATTTATCTTTCTCACTTATAACTCTCATATTACTTTGCTTTTTTTTAATATCTTGTTCGATAACTTGAGAAGCAATTACGCCTTCTGGTCCCGCCATATTAGCAGCAGCTGCAAGTTGTTGCTCTTTAGCAATTTCTTTTTCTATTTTTTCAACTTTTTCAACTTCTTTTTTTAATTTATCACGTATTTTTTTCCAGTCCTTTAATTGATCTTCCAAAGACTTGATTTTATTTTGTTGAGCTAGTTTATTATCAGAATCTGACATAGAATTTAATTTTTCTTTTTCAGCGTTTAAATTATTAGAAATGGTATCCACTATTAATATGGCATAATTGTAATTCTTCTTAACATCTCCACCCATCTTTTTTACACCAAGACTTTAATTAAACGTATTTGAGTCTTATTTTTATTTCAGTCATAGACATATCCTGCAAAGGTTTTATTTCAACAGAATTTGTTCCAGGCTTTACATGGCCATCAATTGGTTTAGTTTCTGCAATTCTTGCAGTATTAAATCCTAATTTTACGCCATTAATAAATATCTCAAATCGTTTCTGATTTGTATTTGGAAATGTCATATCAAGAAACATGTCAACATTTGATCTTAATGCAAAATCTTCTGGATCATCAGGATTTGTAAAATTACCCTCATCGAGTTCGAAGTAATATATTGGATTAATATTTGTTTCAAACTTATTTGTAAGTCTTAATCTATCAATTAATATTGATCCTTTATCAACCCTAAATGTTAATTGATTTTGGCCTTCTCTTAACATTCCACTTGCAACTGGCGCATAATTATACATTCCACAATCAGGAATTCCTTTGAAAATTAAAACACCATTAATTGAAACTTCTAAATTAGATATTTCATAAAGATTACAAACCGGACTATATCTTAATTGTGCAGATTTTAAATTCGAAATATCTTTTTTAGTTAAAGATAAAGATTGTACACTTTCACTTTGCGATTTATCTGTAACATCAGCTGTTATTTTTACGTCCTTTAATCTGTATTCATTATATCTCCAGAACGCAACACCAGGACTTGAAACTGAAATTCTTATTTCATTACTAGCTTGAAGTTTTTTAGAATCAATTGCTATTGGCGGTGAATTGCCTACTTGAAGATTGGAATCAAGAATTGTTTCACCATTAAGAGTTATATGCAATGCACCTTCGGCGGTTTCAATGTTAAATGATAACATCACATTATCCGTAACTTCTGGATTCGCAGTAAATAATATTACTTCTTCTTTTTTCTCAAAAGCTGAATTTTTAACATACAATGATGACCTAGATGTTAAAACTTCTCCTCTAACTTTATTGCTTATTGTAAATGCTGGAAAATCATAATCTATTTGATCATCTGCAATATAATTAAGAACACCAGGACTTTCTTTCATTAAAATTCTGCCAGTTGCTGAACTATTTGTTATGTGATTAGAATTATTAGAAAGTAATGCTTCTCTGTCTGCTGGCGGTAAAAATAAGATATACAACACAATTAGCGCCGTTATTATAATAATTAGAATAGCTGCATTTCCGCCTGCTTGACCAAACTTATTTAGCTTAACCATAATTCTCCCTCTAATAATCTCTCTGTTAAATATGAACCTAATAGATAGCAACTAAGAACTTTAATATATAAACGTTGCGTTTTAACGGGCTCTGTAGAAAGTCTTTTTCTGCAGGCGCCAGCTTTCGAAATTAAAATCGTATTTATTATCGAGTCTAATTTTTTCGAGATTTTTTCTATAAGCTGGCATGCCTGCACAGACTTTTTCTACAGAGGCAACAGATAGCTTAGTTAACAACGCAGCCGTCAACATGCCTTCGGCGCTTGAGCGAATACATTCTTATAAATATTCAAACCTGAAAAAATTAGAAAAAATATCAACTCCATAAACCTACTCAAGCCAAGACTTCGGATCCTTCAACACAACGGCAGCGCCCGTTGACAACGCACTAGAGTAGAACACTCGCTACGCTCAGTTCTACTCCTTAATCCCTTACAGACATTTTATTTCAAAAGAACTTAAAAAAAATTAGATAAACCTTACTCAAGCCAAGACTTCGGATCCTTCAACTTTTCTGGAAGATAATTACTAATAACAAAATTAAGTCCATGCTTTGCAAGTGCTTGCTGTTCTGCTCTTTTCCCTTTTTGCATTAATTCTTTTAACGCTACTTGCCAAGACTTGTATCTGTGTACAAAAGGATCGTTCTTTAAACCATCTTTAATTCTTTTGTTATCAACATCTTTTAGAGGATGCGTTGGAAGTTTGTATTCTTCTATGTCTCTTGGCGTAATTCCGAGGAATTTTGCTCTTGGAACACAAAAGAATTCATTTATGTGTGCGGCATTTCCTGAGCCGACTTTTAATGTTCTATAAATATTCAAAAATCCGTATGGATCTCCATCAGTAAATACGAAAACATCAATATTGGCTTCATCGCTTAATCTTCTTATGAATCGTCTACATGCTCTTGTTGGAACTCCACTCATACTAACAAGTATACAATTCGCCTTTTTCCAATATGTATGTTTATTTAACCTTTCAAACATACCTTGAGTTTCTATTGCAAGAACAAATTTTGCTTTAGTTTCAAATCTAAGATGTTCAACATCTGAGGGAATAGAATATGATCCGCTTCCAAATTTCGTACAATCAATTTTTAATTCTTTTCCAGTATTTGGATCTTTATCAACAACAATTAATTCACCAGCAACACTTCCCCCGTGTTCATCAGCTATAAAACCTAATTGTTCACGATTAACTCCAAACATCGCTTCAATATCATCCATTACAGCATCAGATTCTGGTTGCTCGCTAAATCTTGCTTCGCCCCAGTTTTTACTTACGTAATAGGCTTCTCTTTTTGTTGCAATATCTACTGTTTCAATAAGATTTTTTGATAAAGCCATAACTCTTAGAGTTTGCGCGAAAGTTTTTACAGTGTTTGCAGTCAGAGTTCTTTTTTTTATTTGACCTTTAAGTTCAAAGTAACCATCTTTTTCATTGTAAAAAACGTTATTAAGACTTCTAACTGGCGCTTCAAGTTCTGCTTTTCTTCCTTGTAAAACATCTTGTCTTATGCCTTCAGCAGTACCTTTTATTTTTTTTATAACATCAGCTACAATAATCACTCATCCCCTTCAACATCTTTTGATTTCTTTTTGGATTTCTTTTTAGAAGAATCTTTTTCTTCTATAGTTTCTCCATAACCATCATAATCATTGCCTTCTTGTTCTTCTTCCTCTTCTTTTCCAATATTTGCAAAATCTTCATCATATTCTTCATTTTTATTTGGATCAAAAGACATATCTTCGAGTTTGCCTCTTGTTTTTTCCATAAGAATTGATAACTTATCTTCTATATCTTTTTTTTGCGAATCTGTTAATGAAAGTATTTCTTTTAATGCATCAGAAATATGAGGCATATAAAGTTCTATGTAACTTCTCTTTTTAAGTTCGTCACCAACTCTTCTTTTTTTACTTAAATATTTGTAAAGCTCACGTCCAACTTCTTGAACTGCAAGTTTTATTTCTTTAATCATTTCAGGATAATGAGCTATTGCTTCTTTTGCTTCTGATGTGAATGGAACCCAAACTGATGCTACATGAACAACAAGAACAACTGGACCTTGAGGCATATTACTTCCTGATTGTTGAAGCCCATATTGTTTCCAATTAGTACTTGATACGGCTTCACTTACAGCGCAAGCGCCTTGTTGATAAAGTAATGGAACTCTGTTCGCGAATCTCATTATATTCATCGAAGAATCCTTAGGAAGTGTTCCTCCATATGCTATTGCAGCCTCTATTAAAAAAGGATTTCCTCTATAAACATCAGGACTTCTACTAACTGATGCATAAAATTCTGCGTTAACTTCTTTTTTTAACCCTTTTTCTAAAAGCTCTGAACCGATTGGAACAATACAATCTGTTGGAGGCATCATTATTTTTGTTCGCCTTATACCCTCAATTAATTTTTCCGCCATATCTCGACTAACATCGCCAGGTTTTGTGTTGCTTAACATAGATGAATTTTCAAGTATTTCTTCTGCCGTTTTATCTCCAACTCTTGAAAAGTCTTGCATTAAACATTGTTTAACATTTTTAGCAGTTGTATTACTTAACATCTTAATTAACATACCAATTTCTACACCGTAAGGATGAGGTTTTATCTCATGTGCTTGTTTAGGTTTTTGATCTGTTGCTCTAACAAGCATTATTTGTTCTCCTTTTGGAGGTTGATAAATTATTGTAACATGAGGATTAATTATCGCGGTTTGTTTTAAATACTCATCAACTGATTGAGATCCTTTCGTATATGATGCTTCAAGTTCTAATTCTACTCTTGTTCCTGTATCTTTATGCCACTCTTTTGTTCCTTTAGCAATTATTTCAGGTTCATTTTTCTGCGTATTTATTTTTAATTCAAAATAATTAGCAGGTTCTGATGGATGAATTTTACTTAATATTTTTGTAGATTTGCCTGTTGTTAATTGAGAATACATAACGGCCGCACTTATTCCAATTCCTTGCTGTCCTCTTTGCATTTTTAATTTGTGAAATTTACTTCCATACAATAACTTTGCAAATATTTTAGGAATTTGTTTTTCAACTATGCCTGGTCCATTATCTTCGACAACAATTCTAAATCTATCAGTGCCCATTTCTATTACTTCAACTACAATTTCAGGCAAAATATCTGACTCTTCACAAGCATCAAGACTATTATCTACAGCTTCTTTTATTGTTGTTAAAAGTGATTTTCTTTTATTATCAAAACCTAAAAGATGTCTATTCTTTTCAAAGAATTCAGCAATACTAATTTCTCTTTGACTCTTTGCAAGTTCATGCGCTTTTGCGTTTGCTGATGATTTTTCGGGTTTAATTTCAGAATTATTTGATAATTGTGTTTGAGAATTACTTGTGCTTGTTGAAGATTTATTCACAGGTTTAATGATGGGGTTATTGATATCTTTAATTGTAATTTTACTTGCATCTATCGAACTTTTATCTGTAAATGAATCCAAAGAAACTGTTTTTTCTGCTCCTTTATCTCCCTTTTCTTTCTTCTCCATAAATTTAAAGAACAACGCAAGGGTTTAATAAACTTTTTGATTAATAAATTTTGTACATAAAACTAAGAAATTAAACAAATTAGTTTAATTAAAAAAAATATGACGACGAATTATAAAAAACAAATCAATACAATTTCCTCACTTGCCTCAACAACTATATTTAATTAGGTCTTGATAAAAAATAAAAAAAACGCGAATTAATATTAACTAAAGTTCCTATTCCATTCGTTACACTCATCAAAATTCCCGAGCTAACTTTTCACAAAACCAAAAACTTAAAATACTATTGTCTTCTTTGAGGTTATAAGGGATTGTGAAAAGGGTTAAAAGAGGATTTTAATGGATAAGTTATCTGAGTTTGTATCAGAACAACTAAAAAAAGGAGTCAAACCACAAGAAATGAGAGAACACCTCATTATGAATGGATGGCATAAAGACGAAGTTGATTACACTATAAATTCAGCAATACATAAAAGAATTCGACATAGAATTTTATATGCTGCAATTGGTTTAATTGTTCTTGGAGGATTAATTTTATCATTATTTTCTGTTGCAAATAATTTATTTAATGAAACAACGCCAACACCAACTCCAAATATTCCTCCTCAAGATCTAACTCCTGTTGTTTCAAATTCTCAGGGCTGTTTAGATAAAGATACAAGTCTTGAAAAAGATGAATGTTACAAAAATTTACTTCGAGCCGGATTTAAATGCGATGATTTAACTGAAGAAATAGAAAATGTTTATTGTTATAGAGCATTTGAAGAACTTTCACTAAAAGGTGTTGAAATAATTGAAGAAAATTAGATATTCTAACATTTATACATTTAATAATAAAAATATTATAAAATTACTAAAACTAATTACCTACCAATCTTTGGCTCGTTTTTCTTTTGTTGCTCGTCTACTCTTTTCAAGCCATCTATAAACATTAGAATGCGGACTTCCTTGCAAAAGACTCTCTATTGCTTTCTTTGATGTCACAACACCCTCAGAATCACCAATAATACTTATTGTTTTGCCATAAACTGAAATAAATGTACCTGTAAGACCTTCTATTGTTTGTCTTGATTTGCCTTCAGCACCTATTACTCGTCCTTTTAATCTTTCAAAATGATCTTTATTTTTTACATAATCTAAAAGATTTACAATTTCTAAAGCGTAATCTTGTTTTAAAAGTAATCTTGCAATTTCAGGATTAAACCCTCGACCTATGGCTTTTACGACCTCTCTTAGAGCATACATTTTTATTGAATCTCCGCCAGATATTCGAACATCTCCTTCTTTGGAATCTATGTCCATTTTACAATCTGTAAAGCCTTCGAGTTCTTTTTTAGTTTCTCCACTTTTACCTATAAGAACTGCAACTCTTTCTTTAGGAATTTTTATCTCAAAAGCATAATTCATACCATCTGAAGGCATAGTCTCTCCAAGATCAAAATCTTCCTTTTTAACAGTCTTTTTGGCCATAAATACTAGAAATGAATGTCCTTTTTTAAAGGTTTAGGAGAAAATAGCCAAACTCTAAAATTAACATATAATTTGTTTTTTTCAATTCAAAAAAACAATTTAAATTAAACTTAAAATGTTTAATCCTCATTCATTTTTTTATCAAAATAATTCATGACTTCTTTTGTTATTTTGTCTTCATCAACTTTTATATGTCGTTTAAATGCTCTAAATACGTTCTTTAAATCTCTCTCTAAAAGTTCTCTCGCATTTTGCGTTTTTAGAGGAGTTGATTGACTCATATCAATAAATACTGGTTTTCCATTATAATTAAGAATATTAAAATCTGATAAATCTCCGTGAATAAGTCCCGCATCAATTAATTTTTTCATGTTTTTAATTACTTGTTTAAAAAAATCAAGCCCATCTTCGGGAAATTCATCTTTAAGCATTGGCGCCGGATCATCATCTCCAATGTATTCCATAATTAAAATATTATCTTTAAAACCCAACGGTGTTGGAACGGTTATTCTTTCCCTTGCAAGAAGCAAATTACGATATTCTCTTTGAACCCATGAAAAAACTATTTTTCTCTTCTGATTTTCTATACCTGCAAAACGAGGATCTGAACTAATGTAATAAAACATGTTATTAAAATTTTTATTTTCAAGACGATAAATCTTTACAATAACTTTACTTCCATCTTCTTTTAATGCAAGAAAAACATTAGCTTCTTTACCAAGAGCAATCGGACTTACTAAATCTTTAAAATATCCTTG
>Ga0172379_10009221_pt1 | contig 12217 bp, 9 predicted proteins | sample GrowelOW334metaG_FD_119756 | JGI IMG/M metagenome (GOLD analysis project Ga0172379, IMG submission 119756) | Groundwater microbial communities from an aquifer near a municipal landfill in Southern Ontario, Canada - Groundwater well OW334 metaG | ecosystem: Environmental > Aquatic > Deep... | reverse complement strand
GGCGGCGGCTCGGCGGACGACGATGGTGGGCTTGCCGTCCGCCCCCTTCGCAATGAGGTGGTAGTCGAACGCGTGCAACGGCTGGCCGGTCTCCAGCATTACGTAGTTCGTCACGTCCACGACGTTGCTGATGCTGCGGATGCCAACCTTCTCCAACGTCTGCCGCAGCCAATCCGGGCTGGGGCCGACCTTTACGCCGGTTACGACACGCGCGGTGTAGCGGGGACAAAGCTCCGGCTCTTGCAGCCGAACCGCGACCATCTGGTTGAGAGTTGAGGGTTGAGAGTTGAGAGGAGGAAGCGCGGGCACCTTGAGCGGATTCCCCGTCAGCGCCGCAATTTCCCGCGCGATGCCGATGACGCTGTTCAGGTCCGGGCGGTTCGGCGTGACTTCGAGGTCATAAACCACGTCGCTGCCCGCGCGGCCCAGGTGCTCCGCGAACGGCTGGCCGACCTTGGCGTCCGGCGGCAGGATGATGATGCCGTCGCCGTCCTCGCCGAGGCCGAGCTCCTTCTTCGAGCACATCATGCCCTGGCTCACGACGCCGAAGACCTTGCGCTCTTTGATGACGAACGGCTCCTTCTCGCCGGCCTTCAGCGGCAGCGCGAAGTTCGGCAGGATGACCACCACCTTGTCGCCCGGCTGATGGTTCTGCGCGCCGCAGATGATGATGCGTTCGCCCGTGCCGTCGGCGACGCGGTTGACGGAGAGCTTGTCCGAGCCGGCGACCTTGTCCTTGGCGAGCACCTGCCCGACAACGACGCCCGCAAACTCACCGCCGAGCTTCTGCACGCCCTCGACTTCGAGGCCGAGCATGGTGAGCCGCTCCGCGAGTTCCTCGGGCGACCAGTTGAAATCAACGTGTTGCTTGAGCCAGTTAAGGGTGACTTTCATGGGGAATTGGAATTTGGGCGAACGCCAAATCTTCGTGAGGCCGATTCATCAAAATGGCGCAGGCAGGCCATAGAGCCGTTGGAAGAGCTGACGTTTGATGTCCTGCGGGGAAAGTTCGGCGGGGAGCGAGGCCAAGACCATTGCGCGAGCGGCGTCGAACATCTGCACGCCCATGACGAACCGCTCCTCGGCAGAGCGGGCCATGAGCTTCTGCCGGACGAGTTCGGCGATTTCTGGAGAGGTGTCAGTCATGTTTGATTTCCTGCCACAGACTAGCGACGGCAAGTTCGTCCGTCCAACGCTCGATGTAAGCGCGGTCGCAGCCGGTGGAGACGAGGTTGCGCACGTCGCGGAGTTGCAGTTCGGAGTGCGAATCCCTGGCCCAAAAGAGCTTGGAGAGGATGAGGTCTTCCTTGCTCACAATCCACGTCGCGAAGTCCTGGATGGCAATGTGCTGGCGGCGCTCGAACTCAGCCAGGCGATACGGGGTTTGCTTGCGGACGATGCAATCCACTTTGATGACGCTCTCGTTGTGGATGAGGTTGAACAGGGATTGGTGCGCAATGGAACTGTCCACCGCCTCGCGCGAGACGTAGTAGTCCGGGCAGAAGAGCTGAACCACCCGTGCCGCGTCGCCGGATTGCAATTCGACTACGACATCAATGTCGCGGGTCATGCGCGGCTGGGCGTAGTAGTTCATGGCCATCGAACCTGTGAGCATGTAGCCGATGCCCGCGCCGTCCAGCCGGGCGGACACGTCGCGGACGATGTCGAGTTCGTTTTGCATGGCAGCATGGCTCGCGAGGATGCTCGCCCCACCGGGTTTAGAACTGGCGAAGGAACCGCACGTCGTTTTCGTAGAAGAGGCGGATGTCGGTGATGCCGTAGCGGAGCATGGCGATGCGCTCAATGCCGAAGCCGAACGCCCAGCCGGTCCAGACCTCGGGATCGTAGCCGACGTTCTCGAAGACCTGCGGATGCACCATGCCGCAGCCGGCGATTTCCAGCCAGTCCTTGCCGAGCTTCTTGACGAGCGCGTTGGTGAAATCAATCTCCAGGCTCGGCTCGGTGTAGCTGAAGTAGTGCGGGCGGAAGCGGAGCTTCACGTCGCTGCCCAGCACGTCCTTGAACACGGCCTCCACGGTGCCCTTGAGGTCGCCGACGGTGACGTTCTTGTCCACATAAAGGCCCTCGATCTGGTGGAAGGTCGGATTGTGCGTGGCATCGGCGTTGTCGCGGCGATAGACGCGGCCGGGGACGATGATGCGGATGGGCGGGGGCTGCGACTTCATCACGCGAATCTGCACCGAGCTGGTGTGCGTGCGGAGCAAGGGCAGTTTCGCGTTTGGGGTTTGGAGTTTGGAGTTGTCGCCGACGTAGAAGGTGTCCTGCGACTCGCGCGCGGGGTGGTCGGCGGGGGTGTTGAGGGCGTCGAAGCAGTGATACTCGTCCTCAATCTCCGGGCCGTCGGCGACGGCGAAGCCCACTTTGCGGAAGGCGCGGACGATGTCGTCGGTGACCTGCGTGAGCGGGTGGAGCTTGCCCACGGCGCGGCGGCGGCCGGGGAGAGTCCAGTCGGTCGGCTCCTTGGGCAGCGCGGCCTTGAGTTCGAGTTCGCTGCGGCGGGCGGCGAGGGCGGTTTCGAGTTCGACCTTGGCGGCGTTGATGGCCTTGCCGGCGGCGGGGCGTTCTTCCTTCGGCAGCGTGCCGAGCTGCTTCATCAGCGCGGTGAACTTGCCGTCACCGCGGAGGAACGCGCCCTTGGTCTGCTCCAGCGCGGGCAGGTCGGTGGCGGCGGCGAGGGCGGCGAGCGCCTCGGATTTCAGCGGGTCGAGTTGGGCCAGTAATGACATAAGGCAGGTGCAATTAGCCGCGAAAGGACGCCGGGGACGCAAAGGAAAAATCTCCTTTGTGCGCTTCGGTCTCTTTCGCGGTCCTCATCGGGGAAAGCAAAACGGGCGGCCCTGTGCAGGTCGCCCGTTGCTGGAAAAACGGTTGAGCCGGTCGCCTAGGCTTTCGCGAGCGTGGCGGCCGGTTTCGCCGCGAGGGCGGTCTGCGCAGCCTTGACCAGCTCGGCAAACGCGGGGGCGTCGGTGGCGGCGATGTCGGACAGCACCTTGCGGTCGAGCGCGATCTTGGCGGCCTTGAGGCCCTCCATGAAACGGCTGTAGGTGAGGCCGGCGGCGCGGGCGGCGGCGTTGATGCGGACCTGCCAGAGGCGGCGATAGATGCGCTTCTTGGTCTTGCGATCACGGTAGGCGTATTGCCGGGCATGATCCACCGCGTCGGAAGCGTAGCGGTAGAGTTTCGAGCGCCGCATGCGATACCCCTTCGCGGCGGTGATGATCTTCTTACGGCGTTTACGGGAGGCGGGGGCGTTGGTTACGCGCATGGCTTAGTGATGTTTGAAAGTTGAAAGTTGATGGGGCCTCAGTGGCTGAAGGGCAGGCTCGCCTTGACGCGATACTCGTCGGTTTTGTGCACGAGGGCGCGCTTGCCGAGCGAACGGCGGCGCTTGGCGCTCTTGCCGGAGAGCAGATGGCGGCGGCCGGCGCGCGAGCGGAGAATCTTGCCGGTGCCGGTGATCTTAAACCGCTTGGCCACTGACTTCTTGGTTCTGATGCCTTTGGGACGACGCATAAATTGATCTCGTTCTCTAAAAAAGAGGGCGCACTGTAGGCAACGGTCACGGACGGTGCAAGGGGTATTTTTCGCCAACTGCCATGTTCGCCGTTTCCCCGTTCAAAATGCGGCCATTACAGCGCAACGGTCGGACTGGGCGCGTCCTGAGAAGTGGATTCGACGGCGATGTGCGTCGCGCCGAGGCGCTGCAAACGACCGCCCACCGCCTCGCGCGCCAGCTCGGGACGGTTGCAGTCGCGGCTCAGGTGGCCGAGGTAAATCCGCGTGAGCGTGGCCGAGACGATCTGCTCGGCGACATCGGCGGCGGCGGCGTTGGACAGGTGGCCGTGCCGGCTCAGGATGCGCTGCTTGGTGCTCCACGGGCGTTTCGTGTCATCCTGCAACAGCTTCAAATCGTGGTTAGCCTCCAGCACGAGCAGATGCGCGGGGCGGACGCGTTCGAGCACCAGCTTCGTGGCGTGGCCGAGGTCGGTGAGGAATCCGATGTTCCCCGCGCTGGTGCGCAGGAGAAAACCGACGGGATCCTGCGCGTCGTGCGGGACGCTGAAGGTGTCCACCGTCACGTCGCCCAGGTCAAAGCTCGCGCCCGTGACGAAGTGCCGCCCCTCGAACCGCGTCTCCAGCTGCCGCTCCGTCGCCTCCTGCGTGAGCCGGTTGCAATACACCGGAATGCCGAGCTTCGCCGCAATCGTCGTCAGGCCCTGCGTGTGATCCTGATGCTCGTGCGTGAGCAGGATGCCCGTGAGCGTCTCCGGCGTGCGGCTGATGGACGCGAGCCGCTGGCGTATCTGGCGTCCGCTGAAACCGGCATCAATTAGCAGGCGGACCTCCGGCGTCTCCAGGTAGGCGCAATTGCCGCCGGAGCCGCTGCCGAGGATGGTGAACTGGACGGACACGCCGCAACGGTAGGGAGAGCCGGAAAAACGTTCAACGTCCAACGCTCAACATCGAACGTTCAAAGCTGGAAGTTGGGGGGGGCGGATGTTTTCCGCCCCAGCCGGAACGATGCAGCTGATTAACGACCAGTGTCTGTTCAACGCAAAGGCGCAGCGCGGCGGAGCCGCAACCAAAGCGACCGGATGACTTGCTTTAGCGCAAAGGGCGCAGAGACCGCAGAGAGGCGCGGAGACGGATCTTTCCCTTCGGTCTCTGCGCAATCTCTGCGGTCTCTGCGTCCTCTGCGCTGGAAAAAATCTTCTCAGACAGTGATGAAGTTGGAGATAGCACTGCAAAGGCGCAGAGGTTCGCGGAGAAGAGAAGAGTTGGAGCACCGAAAGGTGAATAGAGCCCGGCCCCGCAATCTTTGTGTTTCTCCCCGTCCTTTGCGCCTTTGCGTTGAGCGGAACGCTGCATTGAACTGCATCGTCCCGGCTTAGAGCCTGCGACGTGGTGGTGAACCGCACGGACACGCGGCGAGGTGGGAACGCGGCCCCTCTCAACTCTCAACTTCCCTTCACGCCCACATTTCCTTCGGATTGTGTCCTTCCGGCACGACCATCTCGAAGGTCGGAATGCGCACGACAACGCGCCGCCCCTGGTCGTCCACGCCGATGTAACTGCCCTCCGCGATGGCTCGCGTTGTGTCGAGGGTATGGCGGCTGTTGTAGCTGAACTTCTCCCCCGGCCCCAGCCTGGGGCGCTCGCCCACGACGCCGTCGCCCTCGATGGCGGTGACTTCGCCGCGCGCATTGGTGATCACCCATTTGCGGCCCTTGATCGTGACCGTGCGGTCGGAGCCGTTCCGGATGCTGATGAAATAGACGAACGAATGCGGATGGTCCGGCGGCGAGGGCAGCTCGGGGGCGTAGACAAGGCGGTCCAAGGTCACGCTCAGGCCGGGCAGTTCGAGGAGGTCGTTCTTCACAATGCAGTCAACCCGGAACCCCGGGCGGAGTGAGCGTGGCGCATCCGGGCAACGGTTCCAAGCCAGCGCTTCACCACGACGGCAAATGGCGACAAATGCATTCGCGCACCGCCCAGGGGCGCGGCGTTCACGCCGCAGAAGGCTGCAAGTGAACGAAACGCCCCGGCAAATACGGGCGGTTTCTGCGCCACCCACCCTGCTGCGGCTTGAAAGCCGCGCTCCTTCGGGTGTCAAAATGCGTCCGATGGCAACCATTCGGCAAGAAAAGGGCAGCATCAGCCGCGCATGTGCCGCTAGACTGGGACAGTTTCGTGCAGCGGGAGGTTCTGCGTTTCTCCCGTTGCGCTGCGGAAGCCATGAAGACGAGTTGGATGACATGGATGGTTCGTGGCATGAGTGACACCGGCGGCGCGGCGTTGTCGCGGACACGAACGTTTGATCAATGTGGAGCAGCATTCGTCCATGCTTGAACACTGCTTTGATGAACGCCATGAACACCCGCCCCCGCCCCGTGCCGACGCCTCTCCGAAAGTGGGCATCCGCCTTCGCCGTGCTGGCCCTGCTGCTCATGGCGGCGGGGCGCTGGTATTATCTCGCCGAGACGGAACTCATCCGCCAGCAGAAGCATGAAGAACTCGACGCCATCGGTGAACTGAAGGCCGGACAGATTCAGCAGTGGCGGCGGGAGCGGATGAACGACGCAACACGGATGGCCGGCGGTCCCCTGGTCAGGAAGGCCATGTCGGAGTTCCTCCGCGAGCCGGGTGGCCCGCTCCGGGCCGATCTGCTGGAGCGTCTGAAGATCGAGCGCACCGCCGGCGGCTATTCGGACGCCCTCACCTTCGCGCCGGACGGGAAGCTCCTGCTGTCCGCCCTGGAGGCTCCCGAGCCGATGGCCCCGGCCACTCGGCAGGCCATCGCAGCGGCCGTCGCGAGCCAGGGGCCGGTGCTGTCCGACTTCTTCCGTCACGCCGACGGCGTCGTCCACATAGACAGCGCGGCGGCGGTGCGGAACGCGGCGGGAGAGGCGGTGGCGGTGGCGGTCCTGCGCAGCGACGCGACCACCTACCTGTATCCGCTCATCCAGTCCTGGCCCACGCCCAGCCGCAGCAGCGAGACCTTCATCGTGCAACGCGAGGGGGAGTCCGTCGTGTGGCTGAACGAAGCGCGACACCGGACCAACACGGCCCTCTCCTTTCACGAGCCGCTTTCCAAGACCAACCTTCCTGCCGTGCAGGCCGCGCTTGGCCGGCTGGGCGTATTCGAGGGCGTTGACTATCGCGGCGTGGCGGTGTTGGCCCACCTGGAGCCCGTTTCCGGCTCGTCGTGGTTCATCGTGAGCAAGGTGGATGCGGATGAAATCTTCGCCGAAGTGCGTTCACAGACCAGCCGGGTCACCCTCGTGGTCGGATTGCTCATCCTGCTGGCTGCGGCGGCGACGGCCTCCATTTACCGGCGGCAGGGCGTGGCGGAAATCCAGCAGCTCAACGCCGAGCTGGCCCAGGCCAACGAAGCCTTGCGGGCGCGGATCGCCGAACGGGAGCTGGCGGAGGCCGTCGTGCGCGCCGAACGCCAGCGGTTTGGTGACGTGCTGGACCTGCTGCCGGCCTATCTGATCCTGCTCACGCCGGATTATCGCGTGCCGTTCGCCAACCGCTTCTTCCGCGAGCGCTTCGGCGAGGCGCGGGGCCGGCGCTGCTACGATTACCTGTTCAACCGCTCCGAGCCCTGCAAGGTGTGCGAGACCTTCTCCGTCTTCAAAACCCACGCGCCGCACCGCTGGCAGTGGACCGGCCCCGACCTGCGCGACTACGACATCTACGACTTCCCGTTCAAGGACACCGACGGCTCGCCCCTCATCATGGAGGTGGGCCTGGACGTCACCGAGCGCAAGCGCGCCGAGGAGGCGCTGCGGCAGGCCAGCATCTACAACCGCAGCCTGATCGAAGCCAGCCTCGACCCGCTCGTGACCATCAGCGTCGAGGGCAAGATCACGGACGTGAACGAAGCCTCCGTGCAGGCCACGGGCCTGAAACGCGAGCAGCTCATCGGCACGGACTTCAGCACTTACTTCACCGAGCCGGAGAAGGCCCGCGCCGGCTACCAGCAGGTCTTCTCGGAAGGCTTTGTCCGGGACTACCCGCTGGCCATCCGGCACACCTCGGGCCGCGTCATGGACGTGCTCTACAACGCCAGCGTTTACAAGGACGAGCACGGCAAGGTGCTCGGCGTGTTCGCGGCGGCCCGCGACATCACGGAGCGCAAGCGCGCGACCGAGTCCCTGCGCGAAAGCGAGGAGCGCTTCCGTCGCATGGCGGAGGCGATCGAGGAGGTCTTCTGGCTGACCTCGGCGAAGAGCGATCAAATCCTTTATGTCAGCCCGGCGTTTGAAAAGGTCTGGGGGCGGCCCTGTGCGGAAGTGCGCGCCAATCCCCGGCTCTGGATCGAGATGATTCATCCCGACGATGTCCAGCGGGTGCTGTCCGCCCTCGGAGGCCTGGAGAAAGGCCGGCACTTTGACATCGAGTATCGGATTGTCCGTCCCGACAAAGTCGTGCGCTGGATCAACGACCGCGGCTATCCCCTGCGCGATGACACGGGTGAAATCATCCTCATCTCCGGCGTCGCCTCCGACATCACCGGGCGCAAGCGGGCGGAGGCGGAGCGCGAGCAGTATTTCAAGCTCTTCATGACCTCCAACGAGCTGATGTGCATCGCGGATCCCAACGGGGCCTTTTTGAAGACGAACCCCGCCTTCTCGCGGGCGCTCGGCTATTCCGAGGCGGAACTGGTGTCCAAGCCCTTCATTGAATTCATCCATCCCGAGGACAAGCAGCCCACCCTGGACGAAATGGCCCGGCAGCAACGGCTGGGCTATTCGTTGAACTTCGAGAACCGCTACCGCTGCAGGGACGGCTCCTACCGCTGGCTCTCGTGGCGGGCGAACTACATCCCGGAGGAGCGGCTTACGTATGCCACCGCGCGCGACATCTCCGAGCGCAGGCGGGCGGAGGAGGCCCTGCGGGAAGCCAGCCTTTACAACCGCAGCCTGATCGAGGCCAGCCTCGATCCGCTGATCACCATCAGCGTGGAGGGCAAGATCACGGACGTGAACGAAGCCTCGGTGCAGGCCGCCGGCCTGAAGCGCGAGCAGCTCATCGGCACGGACTTTTCGGACTACTTCACCGAGCCGGAGAAGGCCCGCGCGGGCTACCGGCAGGTTTTCTCCGAGGGCTTCGTGCGCGACTACCCGCTGGCCATCCGCCACACCTCGGGCCGCGTCACCGACGTGCTCTACAACGCCAGCGTTTACAAGGACGGGCACGGCAGGGTGATCGGCGTGTTCGCCGCCGCCCGCGACATCACGGAGCGCAAACGCGCGGCGGAGTCCTTGCGCGAAAGCGAGGAGCGGTTCCGGTCCGTCGTCGATGCCGCAAACATCGCGCTGTTCGTGGATGTGGACCAGAAGTTCGCCTACCTGAATCCCGCCGCAGTGCGTCTGCTCGGCGCGGAGACGCCCGACCAACTGCTCGGCCAGCCGGTGCTGGCCCGCATTCATCCCGACTATCACGAAAGCATCAAGCAGCGGGCTGGCATGGTGTATGAAGGACAAGCGGGCGCGGCGCCACCGCAGGAGGAAGTTTTTCTCCGGCTGGACGGCACGCCCGTGCCGGTGGAAGGGTCCGCCTCACCGATTATCTACCAACATCGGCGCGGCGCGGTCGTTTTTCTGCGCGACATCACGGAGCGCAAGCGGGCGGAGGAGGAAGTCCTCCAGCTCAACGCCGGCCTGGAGCAGCGCGTCCGCGACCGCACCGCCGAGCTGACGGCGGCCAACCAGGAGCTGGAGAGTTTCTCCTACGCGGTCGCCCACGATCTGCGTGCGCCGATACGGGCCATGACCGGCTTCAGCCAGGCGCTGGTGGAGGATTACGGCAGGGATTTGCAGGGTGAGGCGCGGGTCTTCCTGGACCAGATCATCCACGCAAGCCGGCGCATGAGCGAACTGGTGGACGGCCTGCTCACCCTCTCGCGCTGCACCCGGGGGGAATTGCAGCGCGACCGGGTGGACCTCTCGGCCCTGTGCGAACGCCTCCGCGCGGAGCTCACCAAGACGGAACCGGACCGCAGGGTGGAGTGGCACATCCAGCCCGGCCTCACGGCCTGTGGAGATGCCCGGATGATCGAGGTGGTGATGAGCAACCTGCTCGGCAACGCCTGGAAATACACCGGCCGCCAGCCCGCGCCGGTGATCCGGGTCTATGCGGAACGCGTGGACGGCGAACTGCGCTTCTGCGTGGCGGACAACGGGGCGGGCTTCGACATGCAGCACGCCGGCCAGCTCTTCAAGCCGTTCCAGCGCCTTCACCGGCAGGAGGAGTTTCCGGGCATCGGCATCGGGCTGGCCACGGTGGAGCGCATCCTGCATCGCCACGGCGGCGTGATCCGCGTCACCGCCGCCGTCGGAGTCGGCGCCACGTTCAGCTTTTTACTTCCGGAAACAGAGCCAATGAGAAAGGAAACATCATGAACAAACCCAAAAACCTGCTGCTGGTGGAGGACGACTCCCAGGACGAACAACTGATCCTCCGCTCCCTGCGCAAGGTCAACCTGGCCAATTCCGTGGACGTGGTGCGCGACGGCCAGCAGGCCCTCGACTATCTCTTCCGTGAGGGAGAATTCGCAGGACGGCCCGGCACGGACCTGCCCGCCGTGGTCCTGCTCGACATCAACCTGCCACGCGTCAACGGCCTGGAAGTTTTGAGAAGGCTGCGTGCCGATCCGCGCACCCGGCTGGTGCCGGTGGCCATGCTGACCTCCTCCGACGAGGACCGGGACCGCGTGAAAAGCTACGAAGACGGGGCGAACAGCTTTGTCCGCAAGCCGCTCGAGTTTGCCGAGTTCGCCGAGACGGCGGCACGGCTGGGCGTTTATTGGGTGGCTGTCAACCAGCCGCCGCAGTAGGATGACGACATGAGAGAGGCGAAAAACTTCCTGGTGGTGGAGGATAATCAGGCGGATTTCCTGCTGATCCAGCGCCGCTTGAAGGAACACGGCATGACGGCCCGCTATCACCGGGTGGACCGCCTTGAAGACCTGAAGGCCGCGATCAACGCGGGGGGCTGGGATGCGGTGCTGTGCGATTATTCGGTTCCGCAGATGGACTTCCTGGATTGCTACAACCTCATCCAGACCGAGCTGCCGGATGTCCCGGTGATCCTCGTCTCGGGCGCCCTCGGCGAGGAAAAGGCGGTGGAAATGGTCGAGCTTGGGCTTTGGGGATTCGTGCTCAAGGGCAACCTGGCCCGGCTGCCCTTTGTCATCGAGCGCGGCCTGCAGGCGGCGGTGGACCGCCGGGCCAAGCGCGCGGCCGAGGCGGCGCTCCGTGCGAGCGAAGAACGCGCGCGCGCCATCACGGAATCGGCGCAGGACGCCATTTTGACGATGGACACGCAGGGGCGGGTGTCATTCTGGAACCCGGCCGCCGAACGCATATTCGGTTACACCCGCGCCGAGGCCGTCGGCCAGAAGCTGCATGACCTGATCGCGCCCGCGCGTTATCACGATGCCTTCCACGCCGCCTTCCCTGCATTTCAACAAACGGGACAGGGCGCGGTCATGGGCAGGACCGTGGATCTGGAAGCCTGTCGAAAGGATGGCCGGGAAATCTCGGTCCAGCTTTCGCTTTCCGCGATCCACATGGAAGATGGCTGGAACGCCATGGGCATCATCCGGGATGCAACGGAGCGCAAGGCCGCCGAGGCTGCGCTGCGCCAGGCGGGTGCCTACAATCGCAGCCTGATCGAGGCCAGCCTCGATCCCCTGGTGACCATCGGCCCGGACGGACGGATCACGGATGTGAACGGCGCAACGGAGGCCGCCACAGGCCGCACGCGGCGGGAACTGATCGGCACGGACTTCTCCAACTACTTCACCGACCCCGGGCAGGCCCGGGCCGGGTATCAGCAGGTGTTCAGGGACCAGTCGGTGCGGGATTACCCGCTGGAGCTGCGGCATCGCGACGGCCGGGTCATCCCGGTGCTCTACAACGCCTCGGTGTATCGCGACGAGGCGGGGCAGGTCATCGGCGTCTTTGCGGCGGCGCGCGACATCAGCGGACTCAAACAGGCGGAGGAGCACCTGCGCCTGCAGGGCGCAGCCCTCGCCGCGGCGGCGAACGAGGTCGTCATCACCGACCGATCCGGGACGATCCAGTGGGTGAACCCCGCCTTCACGCGGACCACCGGTTACACGCTCAAGGAAGCGGTCGGGCAGAATCCGAGGGTCCTCAAATCCGGGAAGCACGACCAGGCCTTCTACAAACATCTTTGGGACACCATCCTGCGCGGCGAGGTGTGGCGCGGCGAAATCACCAACCACAAGAAGGACCTGAGCCAGTTCACCGAGGAGGCCATCATCACCCCGGTGAAGGACGGGCACGGCAAGATCACGCACTTCATCGCCATCAAGCAGGACATCACGGAGAAGAAGCTGCTGGAGGCGAAGTTCCTCCGCGCGCAACGCCTCGAGGGCCTGGGCGCGCTGGCCGGCGGCGTGGCCCACGACCTCAACAACGTGCTCGCGCCCATCCTCATGTGCGCCGAGATGCTCCGCGCCAGGTCCTCCGACGAGGGGGCGGCGCGCATGCTGGAAATGATCGAAACCGGCGCCAAGCGCGGGGCGGGCATGATCCGCCAGATCCTCTCCTTCGCGCGCGGCACGTCCGGCGAGAAGATCGTGATGCATGTCGAGCATCTGCTGACGGAACTCCGCAAGATGATGGAGGAAACATTCCCGCCGGGCATCCAGTGCGTG
>Ga0172379_10009220_pt1 | contig 12218 bp, 11 predicted proteins | sample GrowelOW334metaG_FD_119756 | JGI IMG/M metagenome (GOLD analysis project Ga0172379, IMG submission 119756) | Groundwater microbial communities from an aquifer near a municipal landfill in Southern Ontario, Canada - Groundwater well OW334 metaG | ecosystem: Environmental > Aquatic > Deep... | reverse complement strand
GCCGGCTCACGGACGCACGCTTGTCCGGCCAAGCGAACTTCGCCCCCGCGCGCAGGGAACTCCTGGCCGCCGACGCGGAGACCACCCTCACGGCCCCGCAGACGAAGTGGGGCAGCGCAGGGCAGGCGCGAGTTTCCGCTAAAATCGTGCGCGTCGATTCGAACACAAGCGCCCCGCCGGAATGGGGTTTCTGGACCAACCTCGCCCCTTGGCAGGTGGAAACGACCGTGGCGCTCGACGGCGTGCAGGTGGAGCTCAAGCCCGTCGAGGCCAGCCAGATCAACCTCAGCGCTCACTGGCGCGCGCCCAACCTCACGATCACGAACCTGCACGCGGCACTTTACGGCGGCACGCTCGACACGACGGCACGGCTCGACATCACCACGCGTGAGAGCGCCGTCTCGGGCCGGTTCGACTTCGACGTGTATCGCCTCCAGCACCTTTTCACCACCAACACACAGCGTGAACTCTCCCGCTTCACCTTCGCCGTGCCGCCCAAGGTCCGGGCCGGCGTGACAGCCAGCCTGCCGGCGTGGACGAATCGCGCGCCGGACTGGCAGGCCGTCGGCGAATCCGCCACGCTCGCCGCCCGCGTCGAGAGCGCCGACGGCTCGTATCGCGGCCTGGCCTTCCTCGAAGCCAGCACCGACGTGACCTTCACCAACGGCCTGGTGCGGCTGCCGAACCTCCGGGCCCGCCGGCCCGAGGGCGAAGCCCACCTCGCCTACACGGTCACCCCGCGCACGCGCCAGTATCACTGGGCCGGCCGCGCGAACATCTTCCCGGACGCCATCGAGCCGCTGCTGGAGCGCCCCGAGGATAAACGGATTCTGACCAACTTCACCTTCACCGTGCCGCCCGTCGTTGAGGGAGAGATATGGGGCCGCTGGCGCGCGCGGGAGGAGACCGGTTTCCGCGCCAGAGTGACGGCGACTAACTTCGTGCTGCGCGGCGAGCGGGTGGATGAATTCAGCGGCCGGGTGGGCTTCACCAACGAACTGTTCGCCATCTCGGACCTGCACGCCGCGCGAGACGGCGGCGTCCTCACCGCGCCGGATGTGCGCATCGACGCACGGCTGAAGCGGCTCTGGGTCACGAACGCGCACAGCACCGTCGATCCCTACGCCTTCACGCGCATCATCGGGCCGCAGACGGCCCGGGCGATTGCGCCGTATCAGTTCAGCAACGCGCCGACCATGCGCATCCACGGCTCGGTTCCGTTCCGGGAGATTGAAACGACCGACCTGCACTTTGACATCGCGGGCGGGCCGTTCCGCTGGTCGTTCTTCCACCTGCCGCAGGTCACCGGGACGCTGCACTGGGTGACGAACCGGCTCGTCATCACGGACCTGGACGGCTCGTTTCACGGGGGACGGCTGGCGGGCGGGCTGAACTTCGACTTCGCGCACCGGCACAGCGCGGACTTCGGCTTCAACCTCGCCTTCACCAACGCGAGCCTGCCCGGTTTTGTCACCGCCGTGAGCGGCAAGACCAACAAGCTGGAAGGCACGGTCGCCGGCTCGCTCACCGTCACGAACGCAAACACGACGAACTGGCAGAGCTGGCAGGGTTTCGGCGAGGTGCGCCTCGATGACGGCCTGCTCTGGGACATTCCCATCTTCGGGCTGTTCTCGCCCGTCCTCAACGCCATCAACAAGGACCTCGGCAGCAGCCGCGCGAAGGAGGCGAAGGGGGCCTTCATCCTGACCAACAGCGTCATCTACACGAAGAACCTGGAAATCCATTCGCCCCCGGCCCGGCTGCACTATGACGGCACGGTGAATTTCGCGGGCGAGGTGAACGCGGTGGTGGATGCGGAAATGTTCCGGGACACCTTCGTCCTCGGCCCGTTGCTGAGCTTCCTCACCTCGCCGATGACCAAGGTGTTCGAATACAAGGTGACCGGCTCGCTCGCGAATCCGCGCAGCGAACCCCGCTTCATCCCGAAGTTTCTCCTGCTGCCGCTGCGCCCCTTCCAGACCATCCGCGAATTCCTCACGCCGGACAAACCGGCCACCCCGGAAAAGAAATAGCGGCGAACGCGTGTTCGCCGCCGGTGGAGAGCAAGTCCGCAGTGGAGCCTTACCGGCGCGTGCGGCGCTTGACGTTGAGCTGCGTCATCGAGTGGAGCAGCGCGGCCTGGACGGTGGCCGTCTCCTCGTCGGTGAGCTTCTCGGCGAGACGGTCCTCTGCTTTCTTGCGGGCTTGCTCGGCCTTTGCCTCGTCAATGTCGTCGGCCCTGATCGCCATGTCCGTGAGGATGGCCACACGGTCGCCGGTGATTTCAACGAAGCCCTCGCCGACCGCGAGATGGTGATCCTGGCCGCCCTTGCGCACGACGATCTCGCCGTGGGCGATCTGCGTCATGAGGGGGACGTGCATGGGGTAGATGCCCATCTCACCCTCGACGCCGGGCAGCGTGACCATGTCCACGTCCTCGGAGTAGATCTTCGCCTCCGGGGTGACGATTTCGAGTTTGAGTGTCGCGGCCATGGAAGGTTGAGAGTTGTCTGAGTTGAGAGTTGAGAGTCGCGTTTGGCGGGAGTGAGATTTCTCTCAACTCTCAACCTTCATCACTCAACTATTCTTTGATCTCGTCGATGCCACCCTTCATGTAGAAGTCGTTCTCGCCGACGGCGTCGTGCTTGCCTTCGAGGATTTCCTTGAAGGCGCGGACGGTCTCGGCCACCGGCACCTGCTTGCCCTCGCGACCGGTGAAGACCTGCGCCACCGTGAACGGCTGGCTGAGGAACTTCTGAATCTTGCGGGCGCGGAACACGGCGGTCTTGTCCTCGGGGCTCAACTCGTCCATGCCGAGAATCGCGATGATGTCCTGCAGATCCTTGTAGCGCTGGAGCACCTTCTGGACGCCACGGGCGACGTCGTAGTGTTCCTGGCCGACGATGTCAGGCGTGAGCGCGCGGGAGTTCGAGGCGAGCGGGTCCACGGCGGGGAAGATGCCGAGTTCCGCGATGGAACGCTCGAGCACGATGGTCGCATCCAGGTGCGCGAAGGTCGTCGCGGGCGCGGGGTCGGTCAAGTCGTCGGCAGGCACGTAAACGGCCTGGAAGGACGTGATGGAACCCTTCTTCGTCGAGGTGATGCGTTCCTGGAGGTTGCCCATCTCGGCGGCCAGCGTGGGCTGGTAACCGACGGCGCTCGGCGTGCGGCCGAGGAGCGCGGACACTTCGGAACCGGCCTGTGAGAAGCGGAAGATGTTGTCCACGAAGAGGAGCACGTCCTGGTTGTGCTCGTCGCGGAAGTATTCCGTCACGGCGAGCGCGGAGAGCGCCACACGGAGACGCGCGCCGGGCGGCTCGTTCATCTGGCCGTAAACCAGGCCGATCTTGGAGCCTTCGTCGAGGACGGGCAGGCCGTTCTCGCCGATGAGCGGATGGCCCTTGGCGTCCTTCTTCGTCTTGATGACGTTGGCCTCGATCATCTCGTTGTAGAGGTCGTTGCCTTCGCGGGTGCGCTCGCCGACGCCCGCGAACATCGAGACGCCGCCGTGCAGCTTCGCGATGTTGTTGATCAGCTCCATGATGACGACGGTCTTGCCGACGCCGGCACCGCCGAACGCGCCGACCTTGCCGCCCTTGAGGAACGGGCAGATGAGGTCAATGACCTTGATGCCGGTGGTGAGCACCTGCGGGCTGGTGGACTGGTCCACGAGCGGCGGGGCGGAGCGGTGGATGGAATTGTATTTGTCCGCCTTCACCGGGCCCTGCTCGTCCACGGCATCGCCCGTGACGTTGAAGACGCGGCCCATGACGGCGTTGCCGACGGGCATCGAGATGGGCGCGCCCGTGTCGGTGATGATCATGCCGCGCTTGAGCCCTTCGGTGGTGCTCATGGCAACGGCGCGGACCCACTTGCCGCCGAGGTGCTGCTGCACCTCGAGCGTCAGCTTGGTCTTGCCCATGCCGGGGAGGTCGTATTCCACGGTCAGCGCGTTGTAGATGGCGGGGAGGTGGTCCGTGAACTCAATGTCCAGGACCGGTCCGATGATTTGAACGATTTTGCCGGTGTTCATCGTGGTAAATTAGTTGCCCATCGCCATCTGGGCGGTGGTGATTTCCAAAAGTTCTTTCGTGATGTTGGCCTGACGCAGCTTGTTGTATTCGAGCGTCAGGTCCTTGATGATCTGCTTGGCGTTGTCGGTCGCGTTCTTCATGGCGACCATGCGCGCGGACTGCTCGGAGGCCTTCGCCTCCTGCAAAAACTGGAAGACCTGATAGTTCAGGTAGTGCGGCAGCAGGTTGCCGAGCACCGTGGCGGCCACGGGCTCGAAGAGATATTCGGGGCCGCCCTGCTCATGCTCCCTGCCCCGGGCGCTCTCAACGACCCCGGCCACGGACACCTGACGCTTGGGATTCGTGCTGAGATTGAAAGCCGGCTCCGAAAGCGCGGGGCCATCGACACCGGCCTCAAGCGCCTTGATTTCTCCGAGCGGGAGAAGCTGCCGCGACTCCGGCTTTTGCAGGAGGGTGTTGATGAAATTGGTGTAAAGCACGTCCACCGCGTCCACCTTGCCGCTGAGGAAAAGTTCCTGGGCGAACTTCGAAATCGCGCGGGCCTCGCCGAACTGCGGCGTGTCCTTGTAGCTGAACTCCGCCGCCAGGTCGCGCTTGAGCCGGGCCGCCCATTGCGCGCCCTTCTTGCCGGCGCAGACGAAGACGGTCGTGTCCTTGTCCCACTTCGCCGCCTCGCGAAGGAGGTTCGTGTTCAGCGCGCCGCAAAGCCCCTTGTCCGTGGTGATGAGGATGAGGGCGCGCTTCTTGACGGCCCGTTTCTCCATCAGCGGATGGCTGAAATCGCCCGCGCCCGCCGTGGCCGCCGCGAGCACCTCGTTCATCAACGTGGCGTAAGGCCGGCCCGCCAGCGCGGCCTGCTGCGCGCGGCGCATCTTGGCCGACGCGACCATCTGCATCGCCTTGGTGATCTGGGCGGTGTTCTTGACCGACTTGATGCGCCGGCGGATGTCGCGTGTGCTGGGCATGGTGGGCTAAGACTGTTGGTCGCGGATTCAGCGGAAGCTCTGCTTGAACTCCGTCACCGCCGCCTTCAAGTCGGCGCCGAGCGCGTCGTTGATGGCCATTTCCTTCCGGAGGCGCAGGAGCAGCGGCTCTTTGCGCGTGTTGAGGAAGTCGGTGAGCTTGTTCTGGAAGTCCTTCACCTTCTCCACGGGCACGTCGTCGAGCATGTTGTTCTGCATCGCGTAGAGCACGGCGGACTGAATTTCGACGGGCAGAGGATTGTATTGGTTCTGCTTGAACAGCTCGACGATGCGCTTGCCACGCTCGAGCGTGGCCTGCGTCTTGGCGTCGAGGTCGGAGCCGAACTGCGCGAAAGCGGCGAGTTCGCGATACTGCGCCAGCTCCAGCTTGATCTTGCCGGCGACCTGCTTCATCGCCTTGATCTGCGCGGCCGAACCGACGCGCGACACGGAGAGACCGACCGAGATGGCCGGGCGGATGCCCTGGTAGAACAGGTCGGTCTCCAGGTAAATCTGACCGTCCGTGATGGAAATCACGTTCGTCGGGATGTAGGCGGACACGTCGCCGGCCTGCGTCTCGATGATGGGCAGCGCGGTGAGCGAGCCGCCGCCGCTGCGTTCATTGACGCGCGCGGAGCGTTCGAGCAGGCGGCTGTGCAGGTAGAACACGTCGCCGGGATACGCCTCGCGGCCCGAGGGACGCTTCAGCACGAGGGAAACCTGGCGGTAGGCGACGGCCTGCTTGGAGAGGTCATCGTAAATGATGAGCGCATCCATGCCGTTGTCCATGAACCACTCGCCCATGGCCGCACCGGAGAACGGCGCGAGATACTGGGCGGCGGCGGGGGCGTCCGCGCCCGCCGCAACGATGATCGTGTCTTCGAGCGCACCGGCCTTGTCGAGTTCGGCGATGACGCGGGCGATGTTCGACTGCTTCTGGCCGACGGCGACGTAGATGCTGTAAACCGGGCGGAAGCCCGGGTCGCCGGAGGCGCGGCCCACCTTGTTGATGCGCGACTGGTTGATCATCGCATCCACGCCGATGGTGGTCTTGCCCGTCGAGCGGTCGCCGATGATGAGTTCGCGCTGGCCGCGGCCGATGGGGATCATCGCGTCAATGGCCATGATGCCGGTCTGGAGCGGCTGGCTGACGGATTTGCGCTTCACGATGCCGGGCGCGATTTTCTCGACCGGGTAAAACGTGGTGGCGGTGATGGGGCCCTTGCCGTCCACAGGGCGGCCGAGCGTGTCCACGACGCGGCCCAGCAGGCCCTTGCCCACGGGGACGGACAGCAGCTTGCCGGTGGTCTTGACCTCGGAGCCTTCGCGGATGTCGAGGTAATCGCCGAGCACGACGACACCGACCTCGGTCTCTTCGAGGTTCAGCGCGATGCCGATGACGCCGCCGCCAAAGTCGAGCATCTCGTTGAGCATCGCGTCGGTGAGGCCTTCAACCTTGGCCACGCCGTCGGAAATCTCGCGCACGGTGCCGACGTTCTGCCGGGAGACGGAGGTCTTGAGGCCCGAAATCTGGGCTTCGATGTCTTGCAGGATGGAGCTCATAGCAATTCGTTAGGTCGAAAAATCAAATCGTGTCGTTCAGGGCCGCGAGGCGTCCGGCCACGCTGCCGTCGTAAATGTCGCTGCCGGCCTTGATCTTCACGCCGCCGATCAGCGCCGGGTTGACCCAGAAAGTCACGTTCATGCCCGGTCCGTATTTCTGCGCCAGCGCGGTCTTGATGTTTTCCATCTGCGCGGGCGTGGACTCGACGGCGTTCTCGACGCGCGCCGAGCGGCGGTCGAGGTCCAGCTTCACCAACCGCTGGAGGTGCGTCAGCGTGCCGACGTAACCGCGCGGCTTCTGCGCGATGACGGCGGTCACGGTCTGGCGAACCTTGTCCTCGTTCAGGATGCCACTGACACAGCAGGCGTTGAACAACGTCTTGCCGTCGCGGCGGGCTTGTTTGCTGACTTTCATCGGCGAGGGCGGAGAGTATCAACTACGCGGCAAGCTGGCGAACCGCATCGTCCGCGAGGCGGCCCTTCTGGTCGGCGGAGAGAATGTCGCCGGTCGCACGGCTGGCGGCGGCCACCACGAGGCGGCCGAATTCCTGGCGCAACTCGCCCTTCATGCGGACCAGCTCGGCCTCGCTGGCCTGCTTGGCCTTGGCGATGATGGTCGCGGCGTCGGCAATCGCCTTCTGGCGCTCGACCTCGGAAATCTTGGCGGCGGCCGCACGAGCCTCCTCGATGATCTTCTGGGCCTGCTGGCCGGCCTGACCGATCAGCTCCTGCGCCTTGACCTGCGCGTTGGCGAGTTCCTTGCGGGTCTTCTCGGCGTTCTCAAGGCTTTCGGAAATCTGGGCCTTGCGCTTGTCGAGCATCGTCAGCAGCGGGGCGTAGGCAAACTTCTTGAGCACCAGCGCCAGGATGACGAAGAGGACGACCTGCGAGAAAAACAGTTGAGGATGCCAGCCAAAGGTGTCGCCCACTGCTTTGAGCGGGTTGTCGCCGGCGGCCAGGATGACGGGGAGGTTCATGTGCGGTTCGCTTTGAAAGGGATGCCGGGCGCGGGTTGCCCCGCGCCCGGACAAGCATTACTTGGCCAGGAAGATCGCGAAGAACACGACACCTTCCGCCAGAGCGGCGAAGATGATCGCGTTGTTACGGATCTGGTCCGCGGCACCGGGGTTGCGCCCGGTGGCCTCGGCAGCCTTCAAACCGATAATACCCACGCCGATGGCCGAGCCAAGGGCCGCCATACCGACGTGCAGGTTACCGGACATTTCTGCCAACATGGGCATCATAACTATTGCCTTTCGTTTTTCTCCAGCCGCCCCGGCAGACTTGCCACCGTCTGACGGCTGAAATTCTCAGTGGTGGTCGTGGGCATGCTCTTCATGCCCATGTGCGCTGCACATCAGGGAGGTGAACACCGCTGTCAGCAGCGTGAACACCAGCGCCTGCACGATCCCGACCAACAGTTCCAAAAAGTAAAACGGCAGCGGGATGATCCAGCCCAGCCAGGGCACGATGGTCATCATGGACTCCAGGATGTTCTCGCCCGCGAACACGTTGCCGAAGAGACGGAAGCTGAGGGACACCGGGCGGAAGGCAATGGAAATCACCTCAATAACGCCGACGAAGAAGAAGACGGCGATCATGAACACGCCCATGAAACCCTTGTTGCCGCCGCCGCCCGCCGCAAAGATGTGCTTCAGGAAGCCGCCCACGCCCAACGCCGAGATGCTCCAGTAAAACCAGAGAACGGTGAACAACACGGCCATCGCCGAGGTGGTGTTGAGATCGGCATTGCCGCCACGGAGGATCGGTTCCCCCCCGTAAGTCAGGGTGCCGACACCCGGGATCAACCCGGCCCAGTTGGTGAAGAGGATGAAGAAGAACAGCGAACCAAAGAACCAGAAGGTGCGCTTGCCCATGTCCGGACCGAGCAGCGTGCAAATGAAACCATGCATCCCGTCCACAAGCCACTCGACGAAGTTCTGCACCCCGCCCGGAACGGACTCCACATTGCGCGAAGCCATCTGCGCCACGACCACCATGACCAGCGCGACCAAAATGGTCACGATCATGGAATTCGTAACCATCAAGGGCCCAATGTGAAAACGAACCGCTGCCGGAGGCAGCCCGTGATGTTCAGCCTGCCCGTGCGCATCCTTGACGGTGTGCTCCACCGCTTTGGCAGCCGGTGCGTGAGCCGCTTCCGCCGCCCACGCAGAAAGCGGAACGATGGCGAACAGCCACGCCGCCAAGATTGATTTCAATACGCTTTTCACTCTTCGAAAATTACCGTGCGCAGCGACACTTCCCGTCCTGCAACGTCAAAACGGGCCGCAGACTGCCGCGCTGTGAAATCTTTCACAAGGGGTTTTTTTTGGACCGGCCAACTTGAAGTTCCCTGTATTGTCTGAAAGACAAATGCTAATGACGGCCCGCCTGTCCCACGGTCCGCGACAGGCGCAACTTGAAGCTTCCCTTTCCATGGCAGCCCGTGTTTATTGCAACCCCAGAATGCCGCCCGCAGCCTCCCCATCACGCCCCAGCCAGAGTGCCGAGGATTACCTGGAGCGCATTCAGGAACTGATGGAGGGCAAGGGCTACGCGCGCGTCGTCGACATCGCCTCCTCCCTCAAGGTCAAGCAGGCCAGCGTCACCAGCATGGTGCAGAAGCTCGCCGAGCAGGGCTACCTGAACTATGAGAAGTATCGCGGCCTGATCCTCACCGACAAGGGCCGTGCCGTCGCCCACCGCATCCAGCAGCGCCACGCCACGCTCTCACGTTTCTTCTCGTTGTTCGGCCTGGATGCCGCGACGCAGCAGGCGGACATCGAGGGCATCGAGCACCATCTCAGCCCCGAAACGGTGACATGCCTCGCGGACCTCGCGGAATTCTTCGAGCAAAATCCGGCCGTGCTCGATCAGTTCACCAAGTCACGCGCCAGATACAGACGTGGCTGAAACACAGCGCCCCATGGCCGACAACTGGAGCCGTCTCCTTTCTCTCGCGCAGGAAGAGGTCCGCGCCACGCTGGATGAACTGCCGCCGGAACTCCGCGCCCGGGCGCTGCCCCTGCCAGTGGTCTATGAACGCGTGCCCGGCGGCGAACTGCTGGCGGACGGCATCGAACCGGACACACTGGGGTTGTTCGTGGGCGAGGCCTTTCCCGATGGCGAAGGCGGCCCCTCGCCGCTGCCGCCGCAAATCATCCTGTTTCTGGAGAACCTCCGGGACTTTGCAGAGGGCGACGAGGAAGTTTATCTCGACGAAGTTCACATCACCTACATCCACGAACTCGGCCACTACCTTGGCTTGAACGAAGAGGAGCTGGAGGAGCGCGGGCTGCTGTGAGCCGGAACTAGCAACCCCCCGCGTTCACGGCAGGGAAACACACCGTAGCAACGAAACCCACAGTCGTGACAGCGAGCCGCAATTCTGGAATTTTCAGCGACGAAATGAGCCGCCTGATGCGTCGTGTTGTCTGCCTGTTGTTGCTGGTTGTCCTCCCCTGCTCCGCGCGAGCCGCCGGGCGCACACCCAACATCATCCTCATCCTCGCCGACGACCTCGGCTACGCAGACCTCGGCTGCTTCGGGGCAAGGGACATTCGCACGCCGCATCTCGACCGGCTCGCACGGCAGGGAACGCGTTTCACCCATTTCTACGTCGCGCAGCCGGTCTGCACGGCGAGCCGGGCTGCGCTGATGAGCGGCAGCTATCCGAACCGCGTCGGCATGGCCGGCGCTCTCAACCACACCAGCCGGACCGGCATCCATCCCGACGAATGGCTGATGCCGGAGATGCTCAAGGCGCGCGGCTACGCCACGATCTGCATCGGCAAGTGGCATCTCGGGACACTCGCGAAATTCAACCCGCTGCGGAACGGCTTCGACGAATGGTTCGGCACGCCCTACTCGAACGACAACTCGAAGCATCATCCCGTGCTCGCCGCCGAGATGCCGCCGTTTCCACTGCACGAAGGCGGCAAGGTCATCGAGCTGGACCCCGACCAGGGCCAGTTCACCCGCCGCTTCACCGAGCGGGCCGTTTCGTTCATCGAGCGCAACGCGGCGCAGCCGTTCTTTCTCTACCTGCCGCACGTCATGCCGCACGTGCCCATTTTCGCGTCCGAAAAATTCAAGGGCCGTTCGCAGCACGGGCTCTACGGCGATGTCGTCGAGGAACTGGACTGGTCCGTCGGCGAAATCCTCTCCGCGCTCGACCGCTTGAAACTCGCCGGGGACACGCTGGTGATTTTCTTTTCCGACAACGGCCCGTGGCTGAGCTACGGCGAGCACGCCGGCTCGGCGAAGCCGCTTCGCGAAGGCAAGCTCACGGCCTTCGATGGCGGCACGCGTTCCCCGCTCATCGTGCGCTGGCCGGGCAAGGTCCCGGCGGACCGTGTGAACGACGAGCCGTTCATGGCCATTGACTGGCTGCCCACGCTCACCGAGCTGGTCGGGGGCCGGAAGCCTTCGCTCAAGATTGACGGCCTGAGCGTGAAACCGCTGCTGCTCGGCACACAGGGCGCGAGGACGCCGCACGAGGCGCTCTTTTTCTACGCCGGTGATGAACTGCACGCGGTCCGCAGCGGCGATTGGAAACTGCACTTCACCCATCCCTATCTGGCCGCCGCGGGCGAGCCCGGCCGGGGCGGCAAGCCGTCGAACTGGGGCAAGACCACCCCGCGCTCGATCAAGGACTCCAGCATCGCCGCCATTGCGAGCCGCCACGGCCAGCGCGTCGAGCGCCTCGAACTTTCGCTGTTCAATCTCCGCACCGATCCCGGCGAAACGAACAATGTCGCGGCGCAGCATCCCGACCTCGTCGCGCGGCTGTCAAAGCTCGCCGGGCCGGTGCGCGCCGATTTGGGCGATTCGCTCACGGGCGCCAAGGGCGCCGGCTGCCGCGCAGCGGGGATTGAACCGCCAGCTTCAGCTTCCAGATGAAAATTCAAAACCTGATCACACTGCGTATGCGCTCCCTCCACTTCGTCCTCACCGCTCTGCTCCTGCTCGTCGCATCCGCCCGCGCCGCGCAGACCCGGCCCAACGTCATCATCTTCCTCGTGGACGACATGGGCGTGATGGACACGTCGCTGCCGTTCCTGACGGACGCCGCCGGAAAACCGAAGCGCTACCCGCTCAACGACCATTACCGCACGCCGAACATGGAGCGGCTCGCCGGACGCGGGATTCGCTTCAACAACTTCTGCGCGATGAGCGTGTGTTCGCCGACCCGCATCTCCATCATGACCGGGCAGAACGCCGCACGGCATCGCACGACGAACTGGATCAACCCCGACAAGGACAACGCCGGCCCCGACGGCCCGCCGGATTGGAACTGGCGCGGCTTGAAGAAGACCGACGTCACGCTGCCCCGCCTCATGCAGGCGAACGGCTACCGCACCATTCACGTCGGCAAGGGCCACTTCGGCCCGCGCGAGTTCGAAGGCGCAAACCCGCAGAACATTGGCTTCGACATCAACGTGGCCGGAGCCTCCATCGGCGCGCCGGGCAGCTATTACGGCAAACAGAATTTCGGCAACGCGGTGGATGGCAAGGCCGCGAAAATGAAGGCCGGCAGCGGCGTGCCGGGCCTGGAGAAGCATCACGGTCAGGACATCTTCCTCACCGAGGCGCTCACGCTCGAAGCCAGCGCGCACGTGGCCGACGCGGTGAAGGCGGACAAGCCCTTCTTCCT
>Ga0172379_10009219_pt1 | contig 12219 bp, 2 predicted proteins | sample GrowelOW334metaG_FD_119756 | JGI IMG/M metagenome (GOLD analysis project Ga0172379, IMG submission 119756) | Groundwater microbial communities from an aquifer near a municipal landfill in Southern Ontario, Canada - Groundwater well OW334 metaG | ecosystem: Environmental > Aquatic > Deep... | reverse complement strand
GGGCAAAAAGGACATCAAACAACTGGGAGACGGCTGGACCGTCGTTACCCGCGATCACAGCCTCTCAGCCCAGTTTGAACACACCATACTGGTCACTGAAACAGGGTTCGAAGTACTCACCGTATCTGATGGTTGCCCGGCCCCGACGCCGCTGTAAATGAAAGTTGCAGCACCCCAACCCGACATCAGTGCACTGCGCGAATCCCTGCGCCGTGACCGCGGCCTGCTTGAGCAGGATTTTTTAGCGCAGGGCAAAGCCGCACGTCTGCTCAGCGCACACAGCAAACTCATTGATCATTACTTGCGCATGATCTGGCAACAATTAGCCATGCCGCCCACGCATACACTGATTGCCGTCGGCGGCTACGGCAGAGGCGAGCTGTACCCGAAATCCGATATTGATCTGCTGATACTGCTCGATCAAGAGCCTGATGACGCACTGCAACAGCAACTGCACGAACTGATCGCACTGCTGTGGGATATTGGACTCGAGGTCGGTCACAGCATACGCACTATCGCACAATGCCTCGTCGAATCAGGCGACATTACGGTACAAACGAATTTGCTCGAAGCACGCCTTTTATGCGGCAATGCACTGCTGTTCGACAGTCTGTGCAACAAGGTACAACAGCATCTCGACCCGCTGGCGTTTTTTACCGCCAAGTTACATGAACAAAAGCTGCGTCACGCACGCTTTGACGATACCGACTTCAATCTGGAACCCAATCTCAAGGAGAGTCCGGGCGGCTTGCGAGATTTGCAAACGGTGACATGGATCAGCCGCGCTGCCGGACTTGGCACGCACTGGCCTGAACTGGCCGAAGCCGGACTGATCAGCAAGTCCGAAGCACGCCAGATTGCACGCCATGATGCACTGCTGCAAACCCTACGCACCCGACTGCACTATCTCGCCCGCCGCCGAGAAGATCGGCTGTTGTTCGACTTTCAAACATCACTGGCAAGTCAGATGGGCATTGAAGCGTCGCTGAACCGACGCGCCAGCGAACACCTGATGCAGCGCTACTATCGCACCAAACTGGCGGTGCGCCAATTCAATACCATCGTGCTGCAAAATCTGCACGATCACCTGTTCCGTGTAACCCCCCCGCGTCACGCACTCAACGAGCGGTTTCGCATCATCGGCGATCTGCTGGAAATACGGGACGAGCAGCTGTTTGAACATACGCCCGAGGCCATTTTCGAGCTATTTTTAATCCTGCAAAAAAATCCTGAACTAACTGACATTACGGCAACAACGCTGCGCGCTTTGTGGCGTGCGCAATTTCATATCGATGCAAAATTTCGCCGCGATCCGCTGAACCGCGCACGTTTCATGGAAATCTTACGCCAACCCGAAGGCGTTAACCACGCACTGCGCCGCATGCGACAATACGGCATACTGGGGCGCTACCTTCCCGCTTTCGGTCGCATCATCGGCCAGATGCAACATGACTTGTTTCACGTCTACACCGTCGATGAGCACATCCTGATGGTGGTGCGCAACCTGCGCCGCTTCGCGCTGCCCAAGCACCAGCAGGAGTTGCCGCTGTGCAATAAGCTGATGGGGGAATTTGCCCGTCCTGAAGTGCTGTATATCGCAGGCCTGTTCCACGACATTGCCAAGGGACGCGGGGGCGATCATGCCCAACTGGGGAAAAAGGATGCACGGCTGTTTTGCAGCCATCATCAGCTCAGCCGCGATGATAGCGATTTGATCGTCTGGCTGGTGGCTCAACATCTCACCTTATCCGCTGTCGCGCAAAAACAGGATTTAGCTGACCCCGAAGTCATCGCAGCTTTTGCCGAACAGATCAAAAATGACCGCTATCTGGTCGCGCTGTATCTGCTGACGGTTGCCGACGTAAAAGGGACCAGCCCCAAGGTCTGGAACGCATGGAAAGCAAAGCTGATGGAAGACCTGTTCCAGCTGACACGGCGCTACATGAAAGAAGGGGCTGCGACCAATCACTTAGATGCAATACGCGAACAGGCGGCCGCAACGCTGAATTTATACGCGCTCACCCCCGCTTCCTACCAACTGCTTTGGGCGCAACTGGACGACAGCTATTTTCTCGATCACGAAGCACAGGAAATCGCCTGGCACAGCCGCTTGCTGGCCTTTCGGGCCAACACCACCACCCCGATCGTTAAAACCCGGCTGAGCCGCGCAGGAACAGGCTTGCAGGTTATGGTGTACTGTCCCGATCAACGCTGGCTGTTCGCGCGCATTTGCGCGTTTTTCTCACGACTGAATTACACCATCGTAGAAGCAAAAATACACACCACTCAGCATGGCTACGCGCTCAATAGCTTTCAGATTATGGAAGTCTGTCGCAGCGACCTGAACTACCGCGACCTGATGCACTACATCGAATTCGAACTGACTGAAAAAATCGTACAGGGAAAACCGGTTGAGACTATTGCAAGCGGACGAATGAGTCGTCAGCTTAAACACTTCCCCATCCATACGAAAGTAAATCTTGAGCAGGACAAACGTGGCATGCATATCCTGTCCCTGATCGCAGGAGACAGGCCGGGGTTGCTTGCGCGCATCGCCCAAATTTTGGACCGGCACGACCTGCGACTGCACCGTGCCAAGATCAACACACTAGGCAGCCGGGCAGAAGACGTGTTCTGGATCAGCGGTCAAATGCTGGATGATCCTGTCATCAGCAGCGCTTTTCTTAACGAACTCCTGGAAAAAATATAACGCGGCCTGTGGTCGCCGTTATTTCTGCTGTAATTGTTTGGAGAGTTTAAGTGAGCCTAATTGAAGCGATGCTTCATCAGCCTCAAACGCTTTGGGTGGCACAGCTTTGACAAGCCTGGCTGGCGTCGCATTGCGAGTATTCAATAACTGCCAGCCCAGCAGTGCTGCAAGCAAGCCCCCTCCGGCCAACACACCCACCTTAACAAACAGCCTTCTTTTTTGTAACTGAGCCTTTGAGTAGTATGGCTCCAACTCGATGCGAGTTTGCTCGACATAGCTGCGCAAGGCCATATTTTTTTGTTCATCATATTCGGCTAACTGCTGCGCATGGACGGCTGCCTGTTTTTCAAGCGCGATCTTTTCCTGCGCTTCAACCGTTGCACGCTGCTCAGCCGTCATGTGCACTGCCACCGCCTCAAACGCCTCGCGTTCCGCCGCCACTCGCTGCGCTGTCTCCGACAAGAGCAGCGCTTCAGCCTCAAGGCGCGACTGCTGCTCTAGCCGCAACTGCTGCTGCTCCTGTTGCCGTTGCTGAGCAATTTGCGCTGCCTGCTCAATTAACGCCAGTCGCTCAGCATCCTCTTGCAGCGCCTGCTGTTCAGCCTGAGCTTTAGCCCGCTCCGCCTCCACTGCCCGCTGCTGCAGCGCCTCACGCTGTGCGCTGATTTGCGCAGCGATCTCGGCCGCTTCCTCCGCCTGCATGCGCAATAAGTTCAGACGCTCCTCCGCATCCATCATTGCCTGCCGCTCAACCTCTGCTTTGTGCTGCTCGCCCGCGATCAAACGCTGCTCGGCGTCAATGCGATCCTGCCGTGACTTAGCAACATTTTCCGCCATGGTTTGTTTATAGGCCAAACGCTCCTCCAGCATCCGGTCACGCTCGATTTGCAACTGAGCTTCACGCGCGAGCTGGTTCTCTATCTGCTCGCGCGCCTTCACCGATTCAATGGCAGCCTCTGCAATCTTCGCTCTCTCTTCAACAGCAGCCATCAAAGCAGACTCGCAACGAACCTGCTCCTGTTCAACGAGAAGCGCCTCACGCTCATGTGCAACACGCGTCTGCGCCAACTGTACAGCCTGATTGAGCGTTTCAATTTTCTCCTGCTCGGCAGCACAAGCCAATTGCAGCGCCAATTGTTCAGCACGTACGGCCTCTGCAGCGGCGGCTTCCTTCTCAATATGCTCAGCGAGCAATACCTGCAACTCACGCTCATGAGCCAGTCGCAGCGACTCTTTCTCCTGCAACTGCTGCGCCTGTTGCTCACGCTCGATGGCCGCCTGCGTAATCGTCTGGATCAACTGCTCATGTTCACCGACCGCCCGTATGGCCAATTCCTCACGGCGATTTTTTTCCTGCTCAGCCGCGACCAAGCGACGCCTGACCTGCTCATGCGCATGGGCCAAGCGCAGCGCCTCCTGCTCGGCTGCAATTTTGCTCTGCTCAATCTCGTTCGCCCGCTGCAGCGCCTCAATTCTGGCCGCTGATTCGCACTCAAGTGCGAGTGCCAGTGCTCGCTGCTGCGCGATACCCGCTTGCAAATCCTGTTCGAGCGCCAGCTGACGTGCGACATCCGCTGCCAGCTGTTGTTCCAGCGCTTCGCGTTCAACGCCCGCAAGTCTAGCCTGCTCTGTCATTTCAATGCGCTGCTGTGTTGCGGTCAAAGCGAGTGCGTCAGCAACCATTTTCTGCTGCTCCGCAGCCAATGCCTGCTGCAATGCGGCTTCCTGTTCGCAGGCAACTTGCTGTGCCTGCTGCTCAGCGGCGATTTTGTGCCGTTCTGCATCAGCTGCTCTCTGTTCTGCATCGATCCTGCTCTCAGTCTCGCGCGCTGCGGCCTCAGCCAGTGACAAACTGAGTTCCTGTTGAGCCTGCAGATTACGCTCTAGTTCGAGTTGTTGCGCTGCCTGCCCGGCAAGCTTATTTTCCAACTCCGCACGCGCAAGACTAGCCAAACGTGCCTGCTCTGCAATCTCAATGCGCTGCTGCTCAGCTGTCAAAGCGAGCGCCAGACTGGCGATTTTTTGCTGTTCGGAATCCGCCGCATGACGCATGACTGCATCATGTTCGAGCGCCATCTGTTGCGCCTGCTGCTGGACCGCAATTTGGAGCTGTTGCGCCTCGCATGCACGCTGCTCCGCGTCAATCCGGACCTGCGTCTCACGCTCGGCAGCATCAGCCAAAGACGCCTGCAATGCAGCCCGCTCCTGCAAAATGCGTTCGAGCTCTAACTGGCGTGCGGCTTGCTCGGCCAGCTGATGCTCCAGCTGTTCGCGATCGATCGCCGCAAGCCTGGCCTGTTCCGATATCTGAATATGTTGCTGCGTGGCGGCTAAAGCCGCTGCTTCACGATTGATTTTCTCCTGTTCCAAATCCGCCGCATGGCGCAATGCCGCTTCATTATCGCGTGCCAATTGCTGCGCCTGTTGCTCTAACACGACCTTGAGCTGTTCAGCTTCACAGGCCAGGGTTTGCGCCGCCAGTCGCGCCTGCAGCGCTTCAAAAGCTACAACTTCAAGCGCCGCATGCTGCTCCAGTTGCGCCTGCAACTGCTGCTCATGGGATAAGCGCTGCTGTTCCTGCTCGCGCAATTGCAATGCCAATTGTTCGCGTTCATACGCGACTTGTCTGGCCTGCTCGGCCAGTTCACGCTGCTGCTGGGCTGCGACGATCGCAGATGCTTCAATACGGATTGCATCCTGCTCAACGGCAATAGCCTGACGCTCTGCCGCTTCACGCGCCACAGCCAGTTGGTGCGCCTGCTGCTGTGCATTAATTTTTTCCTGCTCCAGCTCACCCGCACGCTGCTCGGATGCAAGGCGCGCTTGCAAGGCCGCAACCGCTTCCACCTCCAACGCAAGACACTGCGCGACTTCCGTCTGCAGTTGTTGCTCAGCCTGCAGATGCAGCAGCTCCTGCTCCTGCATCTGCAACGCTAGCTGCTCGCGCGCACGAGCGCTCAGCGCGGCCTCTTCTGCTGTCTGAACATGTAACTTAGCTGCGGCAAGCGCCAAATCCTCGCAGCGCATCTGTTCCTGTTCAGCATCGATTGCCCGCGCATGCGCCGCTTCAGCTTCCAGTGCACGATTGCGCGCCAGCTGGGCTATCGAAATTTTCTCCCGTTCGAGCTCACAGGCCTTTTCTTCGGCAGCCAAGCGTGCCAATACGGCAGAAGCGGCAGCGGCCTCCAGCGCAACACGCAGCTCACCTTGTTCCTGCAATTGAAGTTCACCTGCCAGTCGTGCGGCCTCCTGCTCATTCAACTGCTGAGCTTGGGACACCTGCCCATTGATAGCCGCAACGACTTGCTCTTCCAGACGCATCTTTTCCTGCGCGGCCTCAATCAGCAGCCCCTGTGCCGCTTCATGCTCCAATGCCAATGCGCGTACCTGATGCTCGGCAAGAATTTTGAGCTGTTCGGCATCGGTTGCCTGCTCTTCAGCTGCCAGTCGCGCCGCCACTGCAACAGCCACTTCCGCTTCCAGTGCTGCACGCCGTTCGACTTCAGCCTGCAATCTAAGCTCGTCAGCCAGCCGCTGTTGTTCCTGCTCAACCAGAAGCTGCGCAGCCAGCTCACGTTGCTGTGCCGCAACCCGGGCTTCTTCTGCCACGCGGGTGCGCTCCTGCATGATCTGCACAGCCGATTCTTCGCTGCGCAGTAACGCCTGCTCAACCGCCAGCAGTTCACGCTCAGAAGCCTCACGCGCAGCCGCTAACTCGCGCGCCTGCTGCTCCGCCTTAATTTTTTCCTGCTGTACCTCGCAGGCCAACTGCTCAGTGGCAAGGCGCACCTTGACAGACTCGGCGGCCTCCATTTCAAGGTCAACCCGTTTTTCCAGTTGCACACTTAATTCGCGCTCTTCGGCCAGTCGCTGCTGTTCGCGCTCGGCCAAACGCTGCGCCATCTGCTCGCGCTCTTGGGCCACCTGCCTTGCCGTAGCCGCCAACGCCTCCAGATGATTCATAGCCGCAACGGCGGCCGCTTCACTGCTGTTTTTTTCCTGCTGAGCCAACGCCAACTGACGCTGTGCCGCTTCATGCGCTAAAGCAATTGACGTCGCCTGTTGCGCTGCCGCTATTTTTTCCTGCTCAGCCTCGCACGCCTGTTGCTCGGCGGCGAGCCTTGCCTGCAAGGCGGCAACCGCTTCAGCCTCTAAGGTCGCACGTAACACCATCTGTGACTGCAACTGACGCTCTTCGGCCTCGCGCAACTGTTCCTGCCCGACCAGTTGCAGCGCGATCTGCTCGCGCTCGATGGCCGCCTCAACAGCCGCACGCTCGGCGCGGGCATGTTGCGCTGCGGCGACAGACGCACGAGCTTCGCTGCGAATACGCTCTTCTTCAAGCGCTGTGGCACGCTGCTCTTCCTGAATACGACGCGCCACCATATGCTCGGCGCGCTGCACAGTTTCCTCATGCAGCAACTGTGCATCATCCATCTGCTTCTTCAACGCCGCCGTCGCCATTGCCTCCGCGCGAATCAGATCTTCTTTGAGCTTCAACGCCCGCGCTTCCGTTTCAGCGCGCAACCGGGCAATATTCAGGGCGCGCACCGCAGCCAGTTCCTGCGCCCCGGCATCGCGATTCGCCTGTTCGTTCAATTCCAGCGTCGTCAGGGCGGCCGATTGTGCACGCGCCTCCATTTCGATGCGCAGATTGTCCGCTTCAGTTGCCTGCAACTGCGCGGCCATCGTCGCTTCGATTTGAGCAATCGCTCGCGTTTCTGTTTCCAACTGAATCTTCGCCGTATGCAGCGCTTCGAGTTCAATTTGTGCGCGCCGCACGGCCGCTTCATTCGCAAGTTCCGCGGCCTGCGCTTTTTCCGCCGCAGTTTCAATCAGCTTATGCTCGGCCTGTAAGTTTTGCTCGACCAGCAATTTTTCGCGCGCCAGCGCTTCTGCGCGCAATTGAGCCGCCTGCAATGCCGCATTCTGTAACTGATATTTTTCGCGCAACTGCTGTTCAGCCAAGCGTTCAGCCTGCTCACACTGCCGTGCTGTTTCCAGCAACTCGCTCTCAATGCGTGCTTTTTCTTCTGCGGCCTGTTGCGCCTTTTCTGCGGCGAGCAGCCGTTCGCTGGCAATCGCAATGGCAGCCGCTTCGGTTTGCAACTGCAATTCAAGCGCCTGAGCCGCCTCGATTTCGGTTTCGGCGCGTTGCTGGGCAAATACCAGCTGATCACGGCCCGTGGCGAGCTTTTGTGCCGCAGCCTGTGAGGCTAAACTTTCACTATTGAGCCTTTCATTCGCATCGCGCACCGCCTGCAACAGACTTGCCTGCGTTTGCTCCTGCTGGTCGGCCAGCTTTTTATCGACGTCTGCTTGTTCCTGCAGCAAACGGGCTACCTCTTCCTCAGCCCGCAGTTTGCGTTCCGCTTCGCTGCGAGCATCGAGTTCCGCCTGTGTATGCTGGCGAGCGGCCTTATACGCCTGACGCTCGGTTTGTACGCGGGCTTCCGCTTCCAGACGCATTTGCTCTTCAGCCTGTTTGCGCTGATTCGCCGCGACAATCGCTAATTGTTCAGTACTGGCGCGCAGCAGCGCCGCCTGTTCTGCATCGCGTTCGGCTTTGAGCTTAGCTTCGACCTCCGCCAGCGCCAGCGACTCGGCACTGACTCTGGCCTGCAAAGCTTCCTTGGCAATCTGTTCGGTATCGAGCTTGGCGGCAAGCAGCGTGACAACCTTCTGCTCCTGACTGACTTTCTCCTGCAGCACGCGTGCAATCGTGTGGTCGGTGGTGATTTTTTCCTGTGCAAGCGTTGCGGCCTGCTGCTCCAGTCTGCTGCGGTTTTCTGCCGCTTTTGCCGCACCCCGCTCGGCGTCGAGACGCTTGGCAATCAGCGCCATTTCATGCTGATCGATATCGGCGCGTACCCGTGCCAGTCGCAGCTCCTCTGCTTCGTTTTCAACGCGTAAGCGAGCAGCCTCATTCAAGCGCGTTTCAATTTCCAGCTTTTCAGCCGCCTGCGCATGTTGCAACTGCTCAGCGCGCATGCGTTCACCGACTTCTTGCTCAACTTGAGCCTCAAGCTTTTCGGTCTCCACCCGAAGCGCGCGAATTTCCGCCTCGGCACGCTGCAAGGAATTCTGTTCCGCCTGATATTGCCTGGAAATTAAAGCCTGCAACTCCTTTTCGGCGCGAATTTTATTTTCTGCGGCCGCACGGGCGATTTGTTCGGATTCGACGCGTTGCGACAACGCTTCCTGCGCCTGAATTTCAGCGCGCAATCTGGCCTGATTTTCTTCCTGCAAACGCATTTCAGCGAGCAGTTTTTCGCGCAATTCATGGGATAACTGCTTTTCAACTTCGAGCCGTTCCTGCGCGACTTCCGACAAACGGGTCTCATCCTGGCACTTCGCTTCGAGCTGAGCAATCAACTCCATTTCCATACGAACGCGCGCCTGAGCGATGGCGCGTCCATGTGCTTCGGCGCGTGCTCGCGCTTGGGCCGTAAAACCCGCCTGCATCTCGGCTTCCTGATGCGCGCGGGCTTCCTGTATCGCCTGAGACTGAGCGAGATATTCTTCGCTGTCGTTGTCGACCAAACGAAATTTAAAAGTGGATGACATGCAGTACCTTATGAAGCGGATTAATACGCGCAGGCGCTATCCTAGAATACCCGCGACAATAGCAAGATTGAGGCACTACTGACAAGTCAAAGCTGCCGGTATTGCGAAAATTCAGGGAATTTCAGCGTGTCCGAGCACAAACGCCTCGAACAAAGCAACTGTAAGCGGCCGACTGAAATAATACCCCTGAACCTCATTACAGCCTTGCAAACGCAAAAATGCCAACTGCCCGGCCGTCTCCACCCCTTCGGCGATGGTCTGAAATCCCATACTGCTGGCCAGTGTAATAATGGCGGTCACAATGGCCCGGCTTTCGATATCGTCAGCCAAATCGCGCACAAAGGACTGGTCAATCTTGAGCTTGTTGACCTTGAATTTTCTAAGGTAACTCAAGCTGGAATAGCCGGTACCAAAATCATCAATCGACATGCGAATACCGCACCCGTGCAAATCATTCATCACCCCGATGGCGACCAACGGGTTGTCCATCGCAACACTCTCGGTCAGTTCCAGCTCAATCCAATGCGGCGCCAAATTAGCCTCATGGAGTATCTGCATGACAAGTTCAGACAAGCGTGCCTGACGAAACTGCACCGCAGACAAATTGATGGCAACCGTAACCGGTGGATGCCCCGCATCCTGCCAGCGCTTAACCTGCTGCACCGCGGTGCGCAATACCCACTCTCCTATGCTCAGAATTAAACCGCTTTCCTCAGCGACAGGAATAAATTCGGCCGGAGAAATGCTCCCCAGCTCCGGGTGATACCAGCGCAACAAGGCTTCAGCACCGACAATTTTTCCGTCCTGCATGGAAATCTGCGGCTGATAGTGCAATTCAAACTGATTACGCGATAAAGCTTGTCGCAAGGCATTTTCCAGCAGCAATCTTCTGGCCGAACGCGCCTGCATCTCAGAGGTAAAGAATCTGAAATTGTTGCGCCCGTCCTGCTTGGCGCGATACATGGCCACATCGGCGCTTTGGTACAGTTTATCGAAATCCATGCCATCACTAGGGTACATGGCAATACCGATTGAGGGGGTTACAACCAGCTCGTGCTGCTCGATGTAACAGGTCTTCGCAACGGTCTCGAGTATTTTTTCGGCCACATGCGCCGCACCATCCGCATCCGTATCCGGCAACACCAGAATAAATTCATCGCCGCCAAAACGGGACAACGTATCCTCATCCCGCAACAGCAGTTTCATCCGTTTTGCCAGATGAACCAGCAACTCATCGCCAATACGGTGCCCCAGCGTATCGTTGATATTTTTGAAATGATCAATATCCAAAAACAAGACAGCCAGATGATGAGCGCTGCGCTGTGCCATTTGCATCGCAAATCCTGCCCTGTCCTTTAACAGCGTCTGATTAGGCAAACCGGTCAGCAAGTCAAAATGCGCGAGTTGCCTGATGCGCGCCTCGACCTGCTTTTGCTCGGTGATATCTTCCTTGATGGACAGGTAATTCGTCACGCGCCCGTCAGTGTGACGCAACGGTGAAATTCGCGCCAGCTCAACGTATTCAGTACCGTCCTTGCGACGGTTAATCAGTTCTCCCCGCCACATCTGACCAGAATTTAACTGGGTCCACATCGCAGCGTAAGTCTCAACCGTGGTTTTTCCAGAATGCAGGATGCGTGGATTCTTGCCCATCACCTCGGGCAGGGTGTAACCCGTCGTTTTAACAAACGCATCATTGGCATATTCGATGTTGGCATTCAAGTCGGTGATCACAATACTATTCGGGCTTTGCTCTACCGCCTGCGAGAGTTTGTTCAACCAGGCACCGGTTTGCGCACGTTCGATCGCAAGACTCGCCAGATGTGCTCCGCGCTCCAACGCCGCCAGTTCGTCAGCCATCGGACTGCGCGACTTCGAATAATAAAGCGCAAAAGTCCCCAGCACCTGCCCCTTGGTTGAGAGTATCGGCACCGACCAGCAGGCGGCAAGATTGTGAGCGAGCGCCAGTGCCTTGTAGTCCTGCCAGAGCGGATCGGTTGCGATGTCAGACACCACTGTCGTTTTGCAGGTAAAAGCGGCCGTACCGCACGAGCCTACCTTTTCACCGATAAGCGCACCGTTAATCGCCTCACAATATGCATCAGGCAAACTGGCTGCAGCACCATGTAGCAGGCGTTTCCCGTCAGCACTTAACAACAGAACCGAACAATACATACCCGGATAGATCGCCTCAAAGCTCAAAACCAGTTGTTTGAGCACTGCAGGCAAGGACTCACCGCGAGCCAGAGATTCGAGCACGGAACGCTCGCTCTCGATTTGCAATTCGAGGCGCTTGCGCAAAGTCTCACGCTCAAAATTATCCAGCGCAAAACTGATGTCCGTTGCCATCTCGGTGAGCAAGGTGCGCGACTCATCGTCAAAACCGTTGATGTCCGAGTTATACAGTGTAAAAGCACCTATCGCCACCCCGTTGCGACGTAAAGGCAAGGCTGCCGAAGCGCCCCATCCGTAGGACGCACCAATCTGATGCCAGGGCCGCGTGGCCGTATCATGCTGATAGTCCTGACACCATACAGGACGATTTTCACGTATCGCCGTACCCGTCGGTCCGCGCCCCAAGGGACTCGCCTCATCAACCGACATCTGTGCGCCCTGCAGATAATCCATACCATCGCCATAACTCGCGACAGGACGTATCCACCCCGTATCATGATCCACAACACCCACCCAGGCCATTTTTAAACCACCGAACCGCACGGCATCTTGACATATCTGCGCAAACAGTTCCGCCTCTGAACTGGAATGTACGATCGCCTGATTGCACTGACTGAGGGCATTATAAAGCTGAGTCAGCCGTTCAATTTTTTTAGCCGCTGCCAAACGTTCGGTAATGTCATGTGCAATACCCAGCACGCCGATCAGTTGACCCACCGCATTAAACATCGGTGATTTGGTTGTCTCTAAGCACGCACGGTGCCCGT
>Ga0172379_10009218_pt1 | contig 12219 bp, 7 predicted proteins | sample GrowelOW334metaG_FD_119756 | JGI IMG/M metagenome (GOLD analysis project Ga0172379, IMG submission 119756) | Groundwater microbial communities from an aquifer near a municipal landfill in Southern Ontario, Canada - Groundwater well OW334 metaG | ecosystem: Environmental > Aquatic > Deep... | reverse complement strand
TAGCTTTCCTGGCCAAAGCGCTTAACTGTGACTTGTGGCAGCCTCTTTAAGCTGTTTAACTCACTATACTGCTGGGCTTTCAGGAATTGGACAATATAAACCTTATGGCCGGCGCCACTGGCTCGCAAAGCCAAACCAAAGGCCGCCGTGGTTTTGCCCTTACCATCGCCAGTATAAATATGGATTTTACCTAAATTATTTTTCATAACCATATTATAGACCAATCCACCTATAAAAAACAAACCCCCGCCTAGGAGGGATCTGTTTTAAATTATTTAAACTGATTTTATTAACCGCAATGGGAATAGCCGCAAGACCGACATTTTAAGCAACCCTCAGAAATTTCCAAAAGACTGCCGCACTCCGGACATTCCGGCGCCGTGCCATAGTCAGCAATTTCGCGCTTGAGGTCCAGGCCATTGCCATTATGGCTTGGAGTAGCCGGAACGACAGCAGACCGCGCCATGGCTTCTTTGGTCACCTGGCTGCCGTTATGAAATTCTAAGCCCAATTTTGGCTGTTCCCGGGTGACATGGCGCTCTAAAGTTTGGGCAATGGCATCAGGCAAAGATAGAATCATGCCATTTTCTCCCCAAGACGGCATTGGCCCCCGGATGCCTTTTATTTGTTTGATTACTTCTTCAGGCGGAATCCCGGCCCGGAAGGCTAAAGACAGCAGCCGGCAGACCGCTTCTGATTTCGCCGAGAAGAAGCCGCCAGCCTTACCAATAGTTGCAAAAACTTCAAAGGGATGGCCTTCTTCGTCATCATTAATCGTCACATATAAATCGCCATAAGAAGTTTTTTGTTTATAAGTCGTGCCTTTCATGGCTGCTGGCCTTTCTCGTTTATAAAAAGGTACGGCTGGCACTTCCACGGCTGCTTCTTTGGGCTTACTGGATGATTTCCCGGTTGTTAAAACTTGAACTTCCCGGCTGCCATCCCGATAAATTGTAACTCCCTTACAGCCGGTTTCGTAAGCTAAAAGATAAGCTTTGGCCACGTCATCCTTAGTAGCACTATTTGGGAAATTAATAGTTTTTGATACAGCATTATCAACGTATTTTTGAAAAGCCGCTTGCATCCGAATATGCCATTCCGGCGGGATGTCATGAGCGGTGACAAAAATTTTCTTGATTTCATTGGGTATTTCTTCAAAATCTTTGACTGACCCGGCTTCAGAAACTTTTTCGATCAATTCCTTGGAATAAAAATCTTTCTCCTTGGCAATTTTTTCAAAATCAGGATTCACTTCCACCAATTCAACCCAATCATCACCTTTTTTGCCGATATGAGACCGCCGAACATAGGCCAAGGCGTAAAGCGGTTCAATGCCGGAAGAACAAGAAGCAATGACACTTAAGGTGCCGGTGGGCGCAATAGTTGTCCTGGTGGCATTACGAATCCCTTCGCTATCCGGTGCATCATAAATACTACCTTCAAAATTAGGAAAAACGCCCTTTTCTTTAGCTAAAGCAATTGAAGCCTCATCAGAACGATCTTTAATAAATTTCATCACTTTATCGGCTAAATCAATGGCTTCTTGGGAATTATAGGCAATTCCCAGCCGAACAAGCATGTCCGCAAATCCCATTATGCCCAAGCCAATCTTCCGATTACTCAAGGTCATTTTGGCGATTTCTTTTAGGGGATAATGGTTCATATCAATGACATCGTCCAAAAAGCGGGTTGCAACTTTGACGACTTCACCGAGGCGTTCAAAATCGATTTTGCCCTCTTGAACAAATTGCGCTAAATTGATTGAACCCAAATTACAAGATTCATGGGGTAGGAGTGGCTGCTCACCACAAGGATTGGTACTTTCAATCTGACCGATATGCGGGGTGGGATTAAATTTATTAATCCGATCAATAAAAATCACACCCGGATCGCCATTTTGCCAAGCATGTTGGACAATTTTATCCCAGACTTCCTTGGCCTTCAATTTTTTTGTTACTTTATTATCATGCGGGTTAACTAATTCATATTCCTCATCTTTTTCTAAAGCGGCCATGAAACTATCGGTAACGGCCACCGAAATATTAAAATTATTCAACTTATTGCTATCTTCTTTGGCCGTAATAAACTCTAAAATATCCGGATGATCAATGCGTAAAATTCCCATGTTGGCACCACGCCGCGTGCCCCCTTGTTTAATCGTTTCGGTTGCGGCATCAAAAACCGTCATGAAAGAAATCGGTCCGGAAGCCAAACCACTAGTTGAATAAACCGGATCTTTGGCTGGCCGCAGGCGCGAAAAGGAAAAACCCGTGCCACCGCCTGACTTATGAATTAAGGCAGTATTTTTTACCGCTTCAAAAATTTGTTCCATTGAGTCCCCAACTGGTAAAACAAAACAAGCAGAAAGCTGACCTAGCTTTGTCCCGGCTCCGGAAAAAGTCGGGCTGTTAGGCAAAAATTCCAAATTAACCATGATTTCTAAAAATGCCCGTTCCAGTTCCTCTTTTTTTTCTTTATCGAGATTATATTTGTCTTCGGCTTTAACAATAAAACTCGCTACCCGCTTAAACATCTCCATTGGTTTTTCGATTACCTTGCCTTTATCATCTTTACGCAAATAACGGCTCTCTAAAACCTGAAGAGCATTTTTAGTTAACTTCAATTTTGGTTCGCCGACGCCAAAAATCATAAATATTTGATTCTAATAAAAGTGACCAAAAAAATAAGACAATTTTTGCCTTATTAAAATTTTTAAACCACCTCACTTTTATTTTTCTTTTGATTTTTTCTTTTGAGTATTTCTATTTTACTCCCTAACGACAACTTTGTCTACTAATTATCGACAAAACTAACAAAATAGGCATTATTTCATCTTCTTTCTGATGAAGGCGGGAATTTCCAGTTCTTCCTCTTCGGCTGATTTTTCTGATTCTCTATTAAAAATTTTTTTCGCGGTAACTCGTTTGGGCACTCGCTTCAAATCTCTGGCCTGTTCAGATTGATTTTCACCAGTGACAAAATCAGTTGGCGTATAAGCTGTTTCCACTTGGCCAAAAACCCTACTGGCTGAAGCATTTTTGTTTTCCCGTTCACTAAAACCAGTAGCAATCACTGTTACCTTTACTTCATCTTTAAGGTCTTGATCAATGACAGCGCCAAAAATAATTTTAGCACCGGGATCAGCTGATTGGGTGATAATTTTAGCGGCTTCGTTAACCTCATGCATACCTAAATCCGGACCACCAACCACGGTGAAAAGAATTCCTTTAGCACCTTCAATCGAAAGTTCGAGTAAGGGACTGGCAATTGCGGCCCGGGCGGCTTCAATCGCCCGACTGTCACCGCTACCCTGACCAATTCCCATCAAAGCCGAGCCAGTATCTCTCATAATCGTCCGGACATCGGCAAAATCAACATTAATTAAACCCGGCACGGTAATTAATTCAGCAATGCCCTGAACACCTTGTTTTAAAACATCGTCACAAATTCTAAAAGCTTCCAAAAGTGAAGTCTTTTTATCAATGATTTGCAAAAGACGATCGTTAGGAATAGTAACGATCGCATCAACTTTATCTTTTAAATTATTAAAACCCCGATCGGCAATCTCCCGTCTTTGAGCACCTTCAAAAGAAAAAGGTTTAGTCACTACAGCCACAGTTAAAGCACCCGCCTCTTTGGCCATATTAGCAATAATCGGTGCGGCCCCGCTTCCTGTCCCACCCCCTAAGCCACAAGTTACAAATACCATATCAGCATCTTTAATTAAATCCCGAATTTCATTTTGACTTTCTTCAGCCGCCTTCTGACCCAATTCCGGATCCATTCCCGCTCCTAAACCTCGGGTGGTCATTTTGCCAATATGCAATTTAGAATTAGCCTGGGAATGATGCAGGGCTTGAACATCAGTATTAACGGCTAAAAAATCGACCCCTTTAATCCGAGCATTAACCATACGGTTAACAGCTGAACCGCCGGAACCGCCAACACCAATGACTTTAATTTTAGCAAAAGTCTCGATTTCTGGTTTAATTTCTGCCATAGTATTTAAACTGGGAACTTTGAGCTAGAAACTTTGAACTTTCTTAACAGTTCATTGTCCCAAGTTCATAGCTCTAAGTTATTTACGGAATTACTTTCTTAAACCACTTTCTCGCTTGATTAGTTAAACCTTTAAAATTAGGTAAATAATTCAATAAGTGACCAAAGCCACTTCCACCCCGCTGATTTTCGATTTGGCTCCCCCAAATTACTAAACCAATTGCTGTGGAAAAAGCCGGATCATTAACTTTGTCGATCGCACTGGTAATGTTTAAGGGTCGACCCAAAGTGGCGGGTAGGCGCAACTGCTTTTTGGCTGCCTCAACTAGGCCAGCCAATTTAGCACCACCGCCAGTTAAAATTACTCCTGCCGGTAGTTTACCACTTCTATCAACCTTTTTCAACTCAGCATCAATCTTATCCAGAATTTCTTCCACCCTAGCCTCGGTAATTTCGGCGATATACTTTTTAGAAATAAAATTGCTCTCTTTACCTTCTAATTCGCCAATATCAATTTCATCGCGTTTATTAATTCCATTAGCCAAAGCAGAACCATATTCCAATTTAATCTTTTCCGCTGCGTCAATTGAAATCCGCAGACCAATGGCAATATCTGAAGTAATATGATCAGAGCCAACTGGCATTACCGCCGTATGCAAAATATCACCTTCTTCAAAAACCGCCAGGCTGGTGGTTGAACCACCAATATTAATCACAGCGACCCCCAATTCTTTTTGCCGACTGGTTAAAACCGCCTCCGAAGTCGCTAAAATCGACAAAACTAGATCTTCAATATTGATTCCGGGCCGATAAACTGCCTTGGTTAAATTTTTTATTTGCGAACTCAATCCTTGGATAATTTGGGTCTCAACTTCTAAACGGACGCCAGTCATGCCTAAAGGGTCCTTAATCCCGACTTGGCCATCAACCGTGAACCCTTTGGGGATAACATGCAAAATTTCATAATTTAAGGGAGTCGCGACTGTCCGGGCGGCTTCAATTGAGCGCTCAACATCATCTTCGGAGATTTCACCATCCGACCGCGCCACCGCTACTACTCCTTGGCTCTCTTGAGAAATGATATGCCCACCCGAAATTCCCACCCAAGCCCTTTCGATTGGTACACCAACCATCCGTTCAGCCTTCTCTAGACAAGCGGAAATTGAAGAAACAGCATCTTCAATACTACTAATTATACCTTTACTAATTCCTTCGGCCGGCACTTCAGCTGCCCCGATAATATGAATTTTTCCCTCTTCACCAACACTTTGACCAACAGCCAATCGAATAGCAGTTGAACCGATATCAAGTCCGGCAATTATTTCTTTTTCCGCCATAAAATTAATTTAGTAATTTAATCGGATATATATAATATTTTAGCATAAAAACCAGTCTTTAGACAAACCTGCTTACCTGAGTGATAACCCCAAAATCTTCCGTTCTAAACGTTGCATTTTAGCCCTATCCCGAGCTTTTTGATGATCATAGCCTAAAAGATGCAAAAAACCATGAATTAGAAGCATTTCTAGCTCCTGATTAACCGAATGACCAAACTTTTTGGCCTGTCTTTTGGCCTGGGGATAACAAATGATAATTTCCCCCAAATAACGACTACTGGACACACCAAATTTGGTTCGGCTATCCTTTTCGCTAAAGCTTAGAACATCGGTTACTCTATTTTCCCCGCGATAAATTCGATTCAGCTTTTTCATTGCCCCCTCACCAACCAAAGCCAGGGAAATTTCCCAATGATCGCTTGATTTTAATGTTTGCTTAATCTTTTTTAACCTTAAGCGCCAAAACCGCAAAGGAATCTTTTTGCCTGATTGTTGGTTGACCGCGAAACTGATCATAGTCTAATAGTCTAAGGAACTAAGTTGAAACTTTTAACCATCACTTGAAAAGTGAGGATGAAATTAGTCATTGTATAATTACCAACATTATAATGCAGTAAAAATATTTTACTTGGGTTGGCTGCCGACATTAAATAGTAACTTTGATTATCGAGCGTACGGTAACCAGCAATACCATTAATTTTAACTGCTGTCAGTTGGCCAAGACTAGATTGTGAAAATTGCTCCCGGTACCAATCAGCCAAAGATAAATTTTGGTCCTTATCCAGCACCAACACTTCAACAAATTCACCGGTAGTAGAAACAAATAAGACTTCGGTTTTCCCGCTGTTACTTTCCTGAACCCGCCAATTCTTTGGATAGATAATTGAATAAAAAGAATTATTATAAGTAGAAAATAAACCTGAATCAACTAACGAAACTGCCGGTCGGGTCGGATCATAACCATTAAGTAACTCGGCACCATCGGTATAAGTATCCGAATCACTATCGCTTATTTCTGGATTAGTACCATAGAGACTTTCCTCGGCCAAAGTTAAATTATCACGGTCAGTATCAGCAGCTATTGGCAAGGGTTGTGAAGCATTCGTATTAGTATTTGTATTAGTATTAACATTAAGATTAGTGTTGACGTTAACGTTAGTATTAAGGTTTACATTGGTATTGGTATTAGTATTTGTATTGACGTTAACGTTAGTATTAAGGTTTACATTGGTATTGGTATTAGTATTTGTATTTACATTTTGGTTCAAATTAGTATTAGTGTTAACTGGCTGATTGGTATTAATTACAGGTGCTGGCGCTTGGTTCTGGCTTAAATTCTGATTAAGATAAATCGCAACACCAATTAAACCACCAATCAATAAAATACCAACAATGATAATAATAATTAAGCCAGAATGTTTCTTTTTTGGCTGAATATAAAAACGTTGTGGCATAACATGGATTTGTTGATCTAATCTAGAATTAACCTCCGGGGGTAAATTGGCTACCTCCTTAGATTTTTTTTCTGATTTTTGTTTTCGAATTCCAAACATAAATAAATATAATGCTAACAAATGCGAATTTATACGAATGTTGCGAATAGCATTAGTATCATTCGCATGCCATTAGCATTTATTGATATCGGGTTTATTCAATCTTTAATAAACGGCCAGGACCTTTAGGATCATAACCTGATCTGACTTCGGCACCATCAGTATAAGTGTCGCCATCAGTATCAGCATTATTCGGATCAGTTTTAAAAACTTTAACTTCATCACGATCGGTTAAACCATCTTTGTCGGTATCAACTTCGTTAGGATCAGTGCCATACATACTTTCTTCATTGTCAGTTAAACCGTCACGATCGGAATCAACAGGTTGTTGGGGCGTTTGATTAGTATTAATGTTCTGATTGACAACCCCTTGATTAACCGCATTGTTCTGATTGGTATTAACTTGGCCCGTTTGATTGGTATTTAAAACTTTTTGGCCATTTGGTCGAACCACAAAAACCTGATAAGCATACCAGCCCGCCACAGCTAAAACAGCAATCAAAATAATTACCACAATCACGCCAATAAAAGCCTTTTGGTGCTGTTTAAAAAATGGCTCCTTAGTGATCGGTTTAGGCGGGGGGGTGAGGGCAGGGGGCACTGAAGCTTTAACCACTGGTCGGGCCGGGCCTTTAACAACGGCTTCAGATCGGTCTAATCCTTCCAAAATATCCTCTGGTTCTTTGGGTAAATTTTGGGGTGGCTGAGCTTGGGGTGTTTGTCCCCCACTTAACGGCTGACCGTAAGCATCGGAATTGTTATTAGTTGATTTTTTTTCAAACATAGGTTTTTAATTTATATTTAATTATATCTAATTAACGATTGTATTCAAAGCGACAATAAATATGACTGCTTTCATAAGAAGGTCCGGGACTGACAAAACGAGAATGGGCACCCCAAATTGACCAAGGCATTCGCGTTCCCGCTGGCGTAGTCTGAGAATATTTACTGACATAAATCCGGGTATCAATTAAAGTTGAGGAGTTAGCGTTGATACTTTGGCAGAGCGGAAAAGTATCTTGGTAGCAAGAGCTATTGGCATAAGTCCAGCTGGAATAATCATAACTAATCTTTTTCCAGTCGTCACCTTGCGCGTCAGCAGGCGGATAATTAGGATTAGAGGTTTCAACGCAAGTCCCACCCGGGCAATCAGAGGCCCCATTGGGACAAAGGTTACCTTCATTACTGCCACCCACACAGCGCTCACCGGTATCTTTAACATAACATTTTAAAGGCATATATGATTGATAGGCTGGGGAAGCTGGATCAGTGGCACTTAGACGATAGGTTCTTAAAACCGGGTTAACTCCGCCCATCAGAGTACATAAGCCAGTATCATTGTAATTGGCAATTGCTCCTCTTAAAGCGCGATTGCGAATAACTGTCGGGGTGGTTTGTTCTTCATCATAAGCTTCCAGAGCGATCACATTCATTCCACTAACTAAATAATTACTAACATTAAAGTAAGCCCCCGTGACACTTGGATTAACACTATTAGTCGGCGTCAGAGGCACTGCCCGCGGATTAGCAGCAAAATCTACGCAAGTACCGCCCAAACAATCAGAATCAATATCACATTCCTTGCCATCTTTACCGCCACCATTGCAAATCTTGTATTTTGGTAAAAACAAATTACCTGTCATCATTTTACCATTGATATAAATATTCATATAATCTTCTGCACCAAAAACTAACAGACAGCTATTGGCACTGGTACAATTATTACCAGCACCAGATGCGCCACCCTGGCAGGTATCATAAGTGACGCTGCTATTATACCGGCAAATCCAACCATTAGTCTTAGTACCGGTCCGACTGACACCACTGTTACAACCAACCGCACAAAGACCATCACCGTCAGCACCTTTAGCCGGATCATCATTATCCGGATCATAAGGGCAAACATCATTCTCATCACAGACCCCGTCTAAATCCGCGTCATCACAAGTAGCACAAATTGGCGGATTTGGGGTTGAGCCCTGGCAACTATAGCCAACCTCACAGCACTGATTACTACCATTACAATCAATATTATTATAAATATATTGGCAATCCAAAGTGGCCGGATTACATTCGCTGCAGACAGCCGAGCAGCGATCATTGGCCGGTGAAACTGGCACCCCGCATTGATAAACAACGGGATTAGACCCACTCCCCTTGCAGACGCCACATTCCGTGCTAGTTAAACAAGAATCAGGGGTTTTGGTTTGGCAATCATAATTATTGCCACTCGGCGTGCATTGGCCGCAAGCGCCACACCAATTAGCCAGATAGGCGGGATTGGTTGAACCATCTAGGCAAGTCGGACTGGTGCGATCACAATAACGGCAGGTATAAGTATCACCCACATCGCAATCCCGATAAAGGCAATCACCGCCATAAGCAGTACAATGACCGGCATTTAAACAACAAGTAAAACCACCCGGACCTGACTTGCCAGTACAGTCAGAATCAGCACAATCAGTGGAAGTATCGCAATCATTATTATCACTATCATTACAAGTCAGTTCGGTACCGACTTCATAAACATTACCATGAGCTGTTGCCCAGCTCGTATAAGTGGTAGTGGTACAACCTTGCCAAGCCCCGCGGCCGCCGCCAATATCCGCACAAGTCTCGCGGGCGCCACTGCAAACTCCTTGGGTTAAGGAACAAGGCCTCGTATCAACGCCAGCCACACATTGACCACAGTCAAGCGAACAATTAGTTGGCGTTTCGCTTGGAGTTTCACAAACACCATTACCACAAACCGGCGAGCAATCATTGTCGGTTAAGGCATTACAACTAACCGGACAGCAGCTATCACTATTAGTACAAGTAGTTATTGTTGTATAAGAACAGACAGCATTACATTGAGAAGGGTTGCTACAACTGTCAATGGTACAACTATTGCTGTCATTACAATCGCCAGTTGCATCACAAGCGGGCGGCTGGCAGACGCCGCTGCAACAAAGTTCAGTACCACAGCCGCAGTCAGCCGGACAACTGGCAGTATCACAAGTTTCCCCGCCTTCACAAGCACCGTCACCGCAATTAGATTCGTCGTTATCAGTTAAATTGGTGCAGCCGGAGTCAGCTAGATCTCTTTGACTATCACCATCATTATCCGTACCATCATCACACTGAACCGCTGGGTTAAGTTCGCTAGTATCGCTACCACTGCTGCAACCCGGGTCAGCCGGAAAATCAGTTTGGCCATCAGAATCATCATCAAGGCCATTATTACAGGCTGTGGCCGCCCCGCAATCCGAAGCACAACTCAATGGCGTTTCCCCGCCTTCACAAGCACCGTCACCGCAATTCGATTCATCCGTGTCAATTGAATCGGCGCAGCCGGAATCAGCTAAATCTCTTTGGCCATCGCCATCATTATCAAGACCATCATCACATTCAATTGCTGAGTTAAGCTCGCTATTATCATTAGAATTACTACACCCTGGGTCAGCCGGATAGTCAATTTGACCATCCGAATCATCATCAAGGCCATTATTACAAGCGGTAACCGCACCACAATCAGTCGCACAAGAAGCTGAAGTCTCACTACCTTCACAAACCCCGTCGCCGCAATTAGATTCATCAATATCGGTTAAGCTAGTACAACCAATATCAGCTAGATCAACTCGGCTATCACTATCATTATCAATATTATCATCACATTCAATTGCCAAGTTAAGCTCGCTACTATCACTGGCGCTACTACAACCTGGGTCGGACGGAAAATCAACTCGGCCATCGCCATCATCATCGCTACTATTATTACATTGGTTAATTGGTGTCACTGTCACACAACTGCCGCTTTGACAGATATCAGGCGCTAGACATTGAAACGGACCAAGATCATCAGCCACCGATTCATGAGCATTAACGCACACACCACCGGCCCCATCCGCGCAGGCCTGGCAAGCCTGGCTGCATTCAGCTTCCAGCCCAAAATCAGTATCGCCCGCCCCAGCGGGGTTGGGGGTCCGATTAATACAGCTGCCACCAAAACAATAAGTACACTCCCCTTCACAATGATTACCTTCCTGACTATTAGGCTGGGCACCACACTGTTTAGTTGGCTGACAACGCTGGCAAGGATTACAGTAATTATCATTGCCATGGCCAGGGGTAGGACCTTCCCAGCAACAAGTTATCCCGCCTGGTCCCAATTTCCCGGCACAAGTGAAATCCGCACAATCAGCAAAGCCGTTGCCATCTTCATCACCACTGATATTACAAATTTCCTGGACACAGTTAGAAGCACCCAAGCAATCTGTTGTATCATTGCAATCAACTAAACCATCGCAGTCATTATCAAAACCGTCATCACAAGTTAATTCCTTGGGATTATTACTGACTGAATCAAATTCAAAATATGCACTATGGTTAGTGTAAACCTCATTGTTACAAGCTGGATAAGTACCGTCAGCTAAACGGTTAACTCGAGAGCCAATGCAAACCCCGCTCTGCAAAGGACAGGGGTGGCTGGCACTAGGAACACACTGACAGTCAGGGTCAAAGCCATCAGTTAAACCATCACAATCATTATCCTTGCCGTCGCTGGAACTAAATTCAATAAATTCAAAAAAAGGTCGGCTATAATAAGTAGCCATGCTGCAATCAACGAATTGGCCACTGGATGGGCACTGCTCTTGCAACCCAGTACACTCCCCTTCATTGCGAAGGCAGGACATCGGCGTACCGGGGGTACAAGAAGCAGCATAAATATTAAAAACGGCAACAACTAAACCAAAAAATATTATTACTAGGCTAAAAATTAAATAGTTTTTCCGAAAAAACTTCATAAATTTAAATAATATTTTCGCTCTATCTATGGTGAACAATTAAAATCACAATCACAACTGTTAGCACAGCTGCCACAACTGGTACCAAGCGATGGGCAAGTTTCGGTACAAGGAGTAAAAGCTTGGTTACATCTAACACACCGCCGGGTCAAATAATAAGCGCTAGACTGCATTCCCACACCATCTTGATTTAAAACATAAAAAACTTCCCAGCGGCCATTAGTGATTCTGTCTGTAGCACTTTCCGGCCAAGGATCAGGCGTCACCCGCCGCACCCTCTGATTGCTGGCATCCCACTTAACTTGAAAATACTGTCCGGAATGAGCAACGGATTTAATGGCCACCAATGAACCAGGCTGGATACCAGCTTTAGCAGTGGAAGCATCTTGTAAAACTTCAAACTGTAAAGTTTGTTCTGATCCACCAAGGCGGAACCGATGATATGAATCCTCAGCATCCGTATTAAAGCCCCAGCCAGAGAACTTAAAATTCGAGCTTGAAGGTAATATACTACCCGTACCACCAGCGGTACCAGTTATTGTA
>Ga0172379_10009217_pt1 | contig 12219 bp, 12 predicted proteins | sample GrowelOW334metaG_FD_119756 | JGI IMG/M metagenome (GOLD analysis project Ga0172379, IMG submission 119756) | Groundwater microbial communities from an aquifer near a municipal landfill in Southern Ontario, Canada - Groundwater well OW334 metaG | ecosystem: Environmental > Aquatic > Deep... | reverse complement strand
CGTTCGAGCTCAAAATTCGCATTGCCCTGAAACGGCGCTATGTTGGCTTCTTTGAAGCGGATGTCATAGGTATCGTCAAAGTTATCGACACCAACAACGCGATACCCTCCTTCGAGGAGGGCTTTGGTGAGATTAGATCCAATAAACCCAGCACAACCCGTTACTAAGACTGTTTTTTTATTCATATTGATTTATAGCGCCAGCTTGCCCCGTAGCCAAGCGAGCAGGGCGAGCTTGTGGTACTGGGGTAACGAGGACCGTTTTCATAGGGTTAGAGCTAGTATAAGATGAATTGGATACCGTCACAATGAATGAAATCACGACTATTTCTGGGCTTTTGAAGCCGCTCGGCTTCTCCCTTGATAAGAAACAACCATACGTGAGCGGCGAACGTTACCTCGCTCTCGGGATGGCAGGTGGCAAGCTGGTGCTCGCTGGCACCGAGGACAAGAGTGGAATGAAAGTTATTATCAAAGCGAGCCGTCAAAAAGATGGTGTAAAAGAAATCGAAACAGAGAAGCAGTCGCGCGACCTCATGCGCTCACTCTCGTTTGCAGATAAGAAAATATTGATCCCTGAAGAATTGTGGTCTGGCACGAGAGGCGAGTACGTTTTCCTTATCATGCGCTTCATCCCTCAGGACAAAGTGTTTGTAGCACACACGATAGAAGAACAATTTTTTATTGCGCTCTCTGCATTTGAGGCGCAGGAATCATTTCATGCGACGACCTATGAACACTTGCGTGCAATTAAAGACGTTTTCCCAATACTCTCTTCTACAGAATATCTTCATGACTTTAAAAGACTCAAAGAGTCTATACTTCACTTGTATAATGATGCCTCTACTAGTGCAGTCCTTGAACAAGCTGAGGAATTTCTTATCAACCATCGTCTCGATATTGACCAGTACACAAATTACCTTACCCACACTGATTTCGTTCCACACAATTTCAGATTGATGGAGCACACACTGTATATGCTCGATTGTGTGCCAAACTATGCGACGATCCACTTCGGCAATAAATACGAGGGCTGGGCGCGGTTCTTAAACTACATGATGCTCCACAGTCCGGAGCTAGAACGTCTCTTGGTCGAATATGTGCGCACGAATCGCGACGAAGATGAGTATTTGTCTCTCAGACTCATGCGGGCGTATAAAATCACCTTCCTCCTCGAGTTCTATGCTCGCTCGCTCGCAAAGACGTCTGAGAATCTCCACGAGCTCACCCTCGCGCGCCTCGCCTACTGGCGCGAGGCGCTGATTGCGATACTCGAAGACCGACCTCTCGCACGAGAAGTCACAGAAAAATATATCGCCACACGTGATTCACTTCGATCAGAAGAAGAAAAAGAACGCCAGAGAGACTTTGCGGTTGCTTAAAAGAAGTTCTTCACTGGGACTCAATCAACAGGATATACACCGGGCGGAAGTTTTTCTTTTGATTTAGCAACTTCAATATATCTATTGAGGAACTTTTTAGTATAATCTTTTGTTAACGGAACTTCATCAATAGTTCCTGTTACTTCGTTCTCATCTTCGCTATAGAGCACCCTGATACTGTGTCCTCCCACTTCGCCCTCAATAAGATAAGAGTCGAAATCTGAATATTCTCCAATGTTCGAGAATGTCAACCCGCTTAACAAACGTTCGTCATTAATCTCATCAATTTCTCGACAAATATGTTCAATACCAACTTTCGGTAACCCTTCGCTCATACCTGAATTTATTACTTAATAATGAGCTATTATAGCATTCATCTGAAAAGAAGCTTCAAGATTGCTGCCTCAATCTGAGCGTTGTTACTCATGATCACTTTTTGTGGTTCGGTAGAAAAAGCGATTGACTCCCCTTTATCGTTAACGACTCTACCTCCTGCCTCAAGCAAAATGCCAATAGCACACGCAATGTCCATTGTGGTGAGTCGTCCATAGATATTCGCCTCAACGCGTCCCGCCGCGACAAAACAAGCATCGAGCGCACTGCCGGCGAGATTACTGGTCTTCTTCGCGTGTTCAAGAAGTTGTCGATACGCCCTACCTCCCCACTCTCGCAACTGCGCATCGCGACCCGCGTGAAGCAACACAAAAGAGTTTTTCAAATCGGTCTCTCCAGAGACATGAATCGACTTGCCGTTCAAAAAGGCCCCACCACCCCTCCTGAAGCTAAAAATCTCGCCTGTGACGGGGTTATAGACCGCACCCGCCTCTGGTACACCATCCTGCAAAAACGCGACGCAGACGGCAAAATGCGGAATCCCTCGGGAGAAGTTGGACGAGCCGTCTATTGGATCTATTGTCCAAAGATTCGGAACATCGGTTATTACACCATTGCTCTCTTCAGAATAAATAATATCCTCAGGAAATGCCTCTCGTATCTTCCCAATAATAAAATCGTTCACGGCCAAATCAACCGAGGTCACCACATCGCGTGGATCGCTGTCCTTCTGCATGGTGTCAAACTTCTCTTCTCGTAAGCGCATGAGCAATTCCCCTGCCGCGCGCACCTGCTCAATAATAAAATCGTATCGGTTCATATGCGCCCAAATATACCACTAAATAGAGTGTGAATTTTATTAGCGATTAGATTCCAGTCGTACTTCTCTGCCACAAGTTTTTTTGCTGTAGCTGTTACGCGCGCAACTTGGTCGAGATTGTTTAAAATATCTTTTACTGCCTTCGCAATTTGTTCTGGCGAGTCATGATCAACTGCCCAACCAGTGGTTTCTTTATTAGGATTACGCTTCGCGTCGAAGAGGAAGTCTGCGATACCACCTTCTTGCGTCGCGATGACCGGCAAGCTGGCTGCCATCGCTTCGATAAATGAGTTCCCCATGCCCTCTGAGCGTGAGGGACGAATGAAGATGTCAACGGCTTTCAAGTACGGAGGAAGTTCTGGGACGCCTGGATGCGGAAGAAGTGAAACACGATTTGCAACACCAGTAGCTTCCGCGAGCTTTTGCAGTTTTTCCTTGTCTGGTCCGAAACCGTAATTCACAAAGCGTATGTGTTCCGGCAAAAATTTTAACGCGCGAATAACGTCGTCAAGGGCGTTTTTATGCACGAGGCGCGACGTGCTCACTAAAATAGTGTCTCCTTCTTTTTTGGCCAACACCTGGTGTTGGCCACGGGTGAAGAGTGCGACGTCAACGCCATTCGGAATTATCGAGGTTAAACCTTGATATCCCATGCGATGTGACCACTCAGCAAGGTAGGTTGAGATCGTCTGCACCGCTGATGCATTTTTAAAACCAATCGAGAGCAGCGGCCGGAACGGGAGAATAAACCAGCGGCTGAACATATGCTCCCACGGATCGCCTTCTTGTAGCGTTAGTAAATATGGGTTTCGTAAACCCATAAATCGGAGCAGGACGATTGGAAACAGCATATAGGACATCATCGCCCAGAACGCGTCGAAATGGTGTTCGCGATGCAGACGCGCCGCTGCTGCAGCGGCGCGCGGTATGAAAAGTATTTTATGAAGGTATGATGACCCATTCCCTACTCGGTGTACAAACACATTTCCGATTTTTTCTTCATTTGCTTCCCCACCGAAATTCATGGTGACCATATGAAACTCGATATCCTTGATGCGGTCGGTGATTTCTTTGACCGCAACTTCAGCTCCGCCGACGTGCGGATAATAGGCGAGCGAAAAAATCAGAACTCTTTTCATTAGAGAAGTATGAATGCTCCACTAGCAAGAATCACTGTGCCAATGAAGCCGAGCGTCCACGGAGACTTAAAAAGTGAAGAGACGGTCCCAACGCCAGAAGTCGGGGCCCCGACCGAAAGCGTCGGAGGCAATGCCGCCCCCTCCGCAGTTTCCGTTGAGAAAACTGCGGAGGGGGCAATTACTGCTTCTTCATGTACTTGAACATTCGTCCTTGTGCTGATAATCGGTTCGACCGCTTGTACTCTCTGATAACTCACCACACTCGCTGCAGGTTGCACTGCTACACTCGCTTGTACAATATTCGAGGTTGCTGGATATGTAGTCGCCACTTCTCCGCTCGGGTACAAGAGAGACGCTTCATTTGCGGTCGGTAATTCAATCACTCTAGAAGGAAAAAGAACAGTGTGACCAGCGAGAATCTTTGTGTTCTCGGGAATTTTAAATTCTTGTCCACCCATGGATAAACGCCACAATGAAAGATCGAGTGTACGAGAATCATTGTTTGTCAGGTCGATTCCTCGTGCTGATATGGAAGCAATTTTTATACCGGCATTTTTCACTATGATTATGCTTTCAGCGAGAGCGTCACCTCCATCACTTGTAGTGACGTGCGTTACTGCAACATATTCGCCAGGATCATAATACGGATGAAAGACGCTCGCGCCAACTCTGCGCATACCATCGCCAAACGACCAGGTCACCACAGCATCGTCGCGTTTATTTCCTTTGCCATCGTATACCGAAGCGGTAAATGCGACATCTGCGCCAGAAGAAACGGTTCGATTTCCGCTCGTGATAATGCGCAATGTCGGTATAGGCAGATATTCTGTTGGTCCTCCGCCTGAAGATGGCGGCGTTGTAATTGTATCTGTAGTCGTGTCTGCCGTCGTATCAGTTGTGCCAGAAGAATCGTCTGAAGGGGTTGGATCCGATGATGCGACAGTGATTATTTTTGACGAGTCAATCATTGATAGGTCAGTTGCGGTGGAAGTGGCAAAAATGAGAATTGTATACGTACCGTTGTCGACTACTGCACCTGCGGTATTTGTCCCATTCCATATCTTCGGTGTTGGGTTTGTGACACTCGAGCTTGAATACAGTGACTTAATTAATGCGCCACTCTCCGAGGTGATTTTGATTGAAACTTTTACTGCCTCAGAAAAAGCAGTGTCGATGACAGTAGTAGTTGCGAGACCAGACTCGACTGTTGCAGTCGGATAGATGGTATCGTGCGAAATGGTATACGTTGTGAGCGACGGAGGATCGGCCGCATGCACAAACGCGGGGAATAAAATGGACAGCAGGAGCAAACCGACGGTGCGCATACGTAACACTATGTCTCGCCCTTAAGCACTTTCCGTAGTGCGTCCTCGGGGACCTCAAATGGTTGCTTACCTCCCCCGACGCTTGTGGTCGGGGCTCCGATCCCTGCTGGCGTCGGAGCTGCCTCCTGCTTACTCTTAGCGAGCACATCAGCTAACGCTCCTTTGAGCGATTGTTTATTTTGTACCTGCTTCTCTTCTTTCTCAACAGAGGTCTTCGCGGTCATGGTGCGCAGAATTGCTTTAAGATCCTCAGGACTTTTTTGTGGCACAGCGGGGCGCGAAGTCTCAGAGCGAGGAGCAAACATTCTGGCCCCGACAGGCGCCGTGCCCTCCGTAGCTTTTAGCGGAGGATGGGAAGCCGGGACGGGAAGATCCGAGGACTTTTGCGATGCGTTTGGAGACTTCGCGCCAACCGGCACTACCGGCCTCTTCTTCATCCGTGCATCAAACGGCGCAGGCGATGCTGCACTCGCTGCAAGCTCTTCTATGATGGCACTCTCGATGCCTGCGCGCGGCGCGGTGAATTGCGCGCGCGATGATTCAATAACTTGTTCTCTATGAGAGACAGGAGGAGCCTCTATCGGAGGGATTGTTACTGCAGAAAACGGCTGCGAGCCGACCCCGTCAATCATGAGTGTGAGATATACCTGACGCTTATCGAGCGTTACTATATCTTCTTTCGTGAACTTCGGCATGAAAATTGTCTCCAGAACTTCCGCATCAAATGGTCCAACACGGAAGGTGACCGTCGTTCCGACGTTGCCAAAGACAGCATCGCGCACTTCTTCTTCCATCTGTTCAATATATTGGTGCGCAATAACGAGATTCAATTTATATTTGCGCGCCTCAGAGAGAATCTCGGCGAATGTTTCGTTCGCGAAGTTCTGAAATTCATCAACATAGAAATAGAAGTTTGGAAGTTTCCGGAGATTTTCAGCTGATTCGCTCGCGCGGCTCATAGCGGCGAGGAAGATACGCGTCGTGAGCATGGAGCCGAGAAGGCGCATATTGGTCTCCCCCACGAGCCCTTTGGAAAGATTAATGATAAGAATCTTTTTTTCATCCATCATCGTGCGGATGTCAAAAGATGATTTTGATTGGCCGATAATGTTGCGAATGAGCGGGTTGCCGGTAAATTGGCCAACCTTATTCTGAATCGCGGGCGTCGCCTCTTGTGTGTATCTGTCGCCGTAATTGGCAAATTCTTTCGTCCAGAAATCTTTTACTACTGGGTCTTTTACATTATCAACCACCTTCTGTCGATACTCCTTGTCGGTATACATGCGGTTGACCCCGAGCAATGTCGCGTCCGGATATTCAAGTAGAGCGAGAAGGGTGTTCGTGAGGATGTATTCCATACGAGCACTCCATGCGTCCTCCCATATTTTCTTGAAGGTTGCCATGAGACCGCTCACCACCAAATGCCGTTTGTCATAGCCGACGTCTTCCATCACGTTGAATGCGATGGGGTGCTCAAGATCAAATGGCGCAAAGTAGACGACGTCTTTGATGCGCTCTTCTGGAATATATTCGAGCAATCGTTCCACCGTCCCTCCATGCGGGTCAATGAAGGCGAGCCCTTCGCCGTTCCGCAGGTCCTGAATCGCCATGTTCTCGAGCAAAGTCGACTTGCCCATACCGGTCTTGCCGATCACGTACATGTGACGATCGCGATCCTTCGACTTGATACCGAAGGGAATATACTTCCCGCGCGAGTCAGTCGCCGCGAAGTAGGTAACGCGTTCGGGGTTCTCCATTATGTTCTAGTATAGCAAAGCCTCACTCTGGGTGAACACGCATCGCAAGACCTATACCGAGTACACACGCCCCAAGAACAATCGCAAGCAATGAACGTACCGTCGTCGGTAAACCAGAAAAAGGCGTTAGGATAACTAGAACGCCGAGAAGAATGAGTGTACCTGCGCGTGACATACGTCAATTATATCAGGGTACGATGATGACGACAAATTCACCACGTACGGTGTCTGAATGTGCCTCAAAATGCGCCAGAGCCTCCTTCGGAGTCCCAGAAACCACCTCTTCATGAATCTTAGTGAGCTCGCGCGCAATCACGACATGTGACACATTCTCGATCTCTTTCAATAACTTTAAAATCCTGTGCGGTGACTCGTACAAAATGACTGGCATTTCGCTCTCTGATATTTTCATTAACGCAGTCTGACGCCCTTTCTTGTGCGGCAAGAATCCGAGGAATATGAATCCTGTTGTATCAATTCCTGAGATAGAAAGTGCTGCAGTGAGCGCCGAGGACCCCGGTATCGCTTCTATAATCGCCTCAGGCAATAGTGTGCGCACATGTGCCACGAGCCGCGACCCTGGATCAGAGATGCAGGGCGTGCCGGCGTCCGAAGCGAAGACGACGTGTTCGCCAGTCTCAAGCCGTGCAATTATGTCATCTGCTTTTTTTAATTCGGTGACCGCATCGAGCCGCAGCACCGGCTTCTTTATTTCATAGCGCGCGAGCAACTTCGCGATAACGCGTGTATCTTCAGCATAAATAACATCGCACTCTTTGAGCGTACGCAATGCGCGTAACGTGATGTCCTCCAGATTTCCTATCGGTGTCGCGACGATTGATAGCTTTCCCATTCAAACACCTTAACTTCTCACGCCCTACAAAACCATATTGACTTGTGTTATGAATGCGATATAGTAGCAAACGGAACAGTTGTACAAACCACAAACCAATTAAACAAAGGAGGAAGAGATGTATCAAATGAAGTTGCACCAAATGCCGGTCAGTGTTAGAGCCTTACGTCCGAAAGAGAATCTCAATTGGAGTTTAACTGAGCAGAATCAACATCTTGCTACTGGGCTTCGTGAAGTACTCCGAGATATGGGCGTTCATAAGGCATATGTCCCTAACACCGTTCCAGAGGGCGCTTTCGTAGTTGATAGGAGTGTCTTTACAGAGCCAATTAATTTAGGCGAGGATCGGCACTTGTATCAAAACAGAGCTGTCCCCGCAGATGGAATGTTCCTTGGTAGAGGACATGCGTTCGTCACTAACTGTTACCCAATTATTGTCGCGGTTGCTGGCGAACAGATGGTCGTTGCACAGCTTGTTGGAGATCGAACTTTCCTTGTAGTAGACGCTATCGTAGGATCATTCTTGGAGAGAGGAGCTCTGTTACGTAACATCACGATGTGCTTGTTATTCTCGATTCCAGAGCTTGCCATATCGTTTGAGGAACATGCGCACGGGAAAGGACTCTTTCATGTGTGGGTTGAGAACTCTCTCGACAAGTTTTCCGGCCTTGCACGCACGCATAACGACGAACTGTCTGGGAGGAGAAACTTGTTCGTCGTCAAGCGGAATCAACCCACGATGACAACAACCACATTTGGCAACGTAACCTTCCATTGATTAGCCCAATGCCTGTCAGACACCGATTGTTTGCCAGGCATTTCTATTTTCTGACGAGTGCATCGGCAACTTTGTAGATATCGCCCGCGCCCATAGTTATGATTACATCTCCCTGTTTAGCTTCGCTGAGAGCTTGTTCAATAGCTTCAAATGAGTCGATAGCAGTTGCGTCAACGCCGGCTGCTCGAATATGCTCGGCAAGTATCTCGCTTGAGATAGAGCCATCGTCAGCCTCGCGTGCAGCAAAGATGGGGGCGATAAAAACTTTATCGGCCTCGCTGAATGAGGTGGCGAATTCATCAAGAAGATCGCGAGTGCGGCTGTAGAGATGTGGGTGGAAGGCGACAAAGATTTTGCCGCGAAGACGAGGAGACACCTTCCGGCTGCCGTAAGGAGTCACCTCGTCGCAAGGTGACTCCTCGCTGTAAGGTGACTCTTCGCTGCGAAGTGTCTCCTTACGGGCTTTGCGGGCTTCGCGAAGCGCATGAAGCGTTTCTCTTACTGCAGTCGGGTGATGAGCATAATCGTCATAGACATCCGCACCATTTTTAGTTTTCCCTTTATATTCAAAGCGGCGCCAGGTGCCTTGGAAATTGGCAAGTGCAGATGCAATCGTCGTGTCAGAAATAGTCGGGAACACCACGCGTGCGGCCGCAGCGGCCGCACGCGCATTCATCTGATTAAATTCACCCGGCATGCGAAGTTCGTATGCTGGCTCTTTTGTATAATCAACAATCGATGCTTTCGCGCTCGCGAGAAGTGGCGCGATATTTAGATTCGACGGGTCCGTGATAATTGCGCCGTCTGCAGGGACATGTTTAATCGCCCTCTTAAAAGTCTCTTGCAGTGCCTGAAACGATGGAAAATAATCCGTATGGTCCCATTCGAGATTCGTAATCACTAGCACCTGCGGCGATAGCTCAAGAAGGTGATCACGATATTCGCATGCTTCAACCACAAACAAATTTGAATCTCCGTGTAGGTAATTTGAACCAAAATCTTTTACCAGAGAACCGATAATAGCAGTCGGTGACATTTCAGCGTCTTGTAGTATCTTCGCGAGCATTCCGGTTGTGGTCGTTTTCCCATGCGTACCTGCGACTGCCACCGTACGCTTGCCGAGCGACACATGCCCGAGCATCGTGAAGTATGAGAGTTGCGGGATATTAAACTCCCGAGCGCGAACGCGTTCTGGATTATCTTCTGACACAGCATCGCTGTATATCACCATTCCCGCGTCTGCCGGTACATTTTCTGCTTTCTGCCCAACTATGACTTTGATGCCCTTTGATTCGAGAAGATTCGTCACCGGGGAGGCACTTCTATCAGAACCGCTCACTCCAACTCCGTCGTGCTGTAACATCTGTGCCAATGCACTCATTCCAATCCCCCCTATTCCAATGAAATAGGCTGATTTCATAATGCTTGTACGAGCGCATTAAACTGATCACCGCGATCAAATTCATTTTTGAACATACCGAAAGATGCAAATGCCGGAGAGAAGAGAATCGTGTCCCCCGATTCAGCATGCGCGAAGGCATCGGCAACGGCAGGTGCCAGCGCGTCATACACCGGCGATGCCGGCAGTTCTGAACGAATGCGCTCGGTGCCTGTGCCAGAAAGCAGGGCAACATATTTGACCACAGTTAATTGCGGGATTAGTGCACTCATATCGAGATTCTTGTCCGCGCCGCCCATAATGAGTACGGTATGAGCGGGATCTAGTGCATAAAGCGCTGCGAGCGTCGCCTCGGGTGTCGTGGCAGTTGTGTCGTTGTAAATCTTGATGCCGTACACCTCTCGCACCAATTCAAGTCGACCGGGCACGCCGGCGAATGACTCGAGCGCCTTACGACTTATCTCGTCATCAATTTCAAGTGCGCGAGCAGCAGCGAGCGCAAGTGCCGCATCGTAGCGATTGTGTAGTCCCGGAATCTTTAGCGTCCATGTATCAGGCAATTTCAATTCATCAGCAACAATCGTCTTCGAGTCGATTTTATCCGCGTACTTCTCGATGATAATCGCCGCGCATTGCTTGCCGAGCACTAGTACGTCACCTGATTTTTGATACAAAAAGATATTCGCTTTATCAGCAAGATACTGTTCCGGACGCTTATCGTAATAATTAAGATGATCCTGGTACAGCGTTGTGAATACTGCAACATGCGGACTTATCCGCGCCTCGCCGAAGCCCTGCAACTGCCACGAATCTAATTCAAGAACCGCGATATGTTCAGAGGTGACCTCGTTGAGAAGAGAGAGTGTCGAGACGCCACGGACGTTACCGCCGAGTAATACTTTCCTCCCTGCTGCTTTCAAAATCGCGTGCAGCATGTGCGTCACGGTCGACTTACCGCGCGTACCGGTCACGCCAATGCATGTGATACAAGAGATCTCGACAAAGAGATCTGCGCTCATGCGCACAGGAATATTATTTTTCTCTGCTTCTGCAATATAGACTGAGTTCAGCGGTACGCCGGCGGCCTTCAAGATCATGTCGCGATTATTGAAATCCTCAAGCCGATGCTTGCCCAAAACAAACGTGATGTTAGAAAACACTTCAAGTTGCGCAACCGATTCGGCGAGCTGCTCACGCGTCTTGAGATCAGTCACGATGAGCTCGGCGCCGCATTCAGCCAGATAGCGAGCATCGCCAACGCCGCGACCCAGAAGGCCGAGACCCATCACTGTAATCTTTTTGTCACGAAAATATCCCGATGCATCCATCGGGTTACTGTAACCCGCCCATTCATTGCGAACAACTGGTCGTGACGGCCTGATCTTGGTGTGTGAAGGTGAGAGGTGTCTTGGGAAGCTCAATAATCTGATACGGCGCAGTTGTCGATTGTGTGACCATGCAATCACTACCAGGATCGGCGAGTGTCACCACAACATTGCGTACACTGGTATCTTCAACTTTTGAAACGGTGATCTCATAACCCCCAGTCATTTTTTGTCCTGCAAAGACAGCGGCGACATAATTTTTATTAAAATCGACTGCCGGAACTGTCCCATTTGCATCAACCATCTTCCAGAGCTCCTTAAGTTCACTCTCTGCTGTGATGAGATAATTGGTACGTGTTGCAACAGTCGAGTGGACGCCCTGCGCAAGCTTGGTAAACGAGATCACAACGGGGTTATCCTCGATCACTATTGGTGATGAGGCATTTGATGTAGTGTCACCACCATAAAGAAAAACGAGTACTCCAACCACAATAGCGGCAATCGCCACTACAACGATGACAAGTGCATTTCGCATCAGCGTAAGTATACCAAATCTGTGCGCGCTCTAAGCAGAGCTTTTAGCTTTGCACCTCGCCGAAAAAGAAAATGCACCAGGAAGTGCATTTTCTTTTTGACTCGGTGCGCGCTCTAGGATTCGAACCTAGGACCTGCCGCGTATCAGGCGGACGCTCTACCAACTGAGCTAAGCGCGCGTATGTGGATAGTAGCAAAAAACCCTCATTTCTTCCACCCCAAACAAAAACACCCTTCTCGGGTGTTTTTGTTTTCTGAACTACGTGTGTGAAAAGATGTGATGCGCTCTTTTGTTCCGCCTATTCTGCACCGCTTGAGGGCTCATATGTGGCCCTCAAGCGCCACCGGGTTACGTTATCCGGCTTCCGAGTACCGTTTAGAGACGAGTACTATCTCTCTACCTTCGCAAGAAGATAATCGACATGATCTTCCTTTCGAGAAGATCGGTTCCAAATTGGATATGTTCCACGAACAGCTTCCGCTACCCGTGCCTTGTTACGACTTAGTCCTTGTCACTGAATTTGCCGTAGTCCTGCGCGAGGCAGACCTTCGGGCACCCCCAGCTCCCTTGACTT
>Ga0172379_10009216_pt1 | contig 12220 bp, 7 predicted proteins | sample GrowelOW334metaG_FD_119756 | JGI IMG/M metagenome (GOLD analysis project Ga0172379, IMG submission 119756) | Groundwater microbial communities from an aquifer near a municipal landfill in Southern Ontario, Canada - Groundwater well OW334 metaG | ecosystem: Environmental > Aquatic > Deep... | reverse complement strand
GGTGGTTTCACCCGGCGCACTTAAGGTGGTAAATGTGGCGTCAGCGCTTTGAGCAAGATTGCCTGAAGCGTCTTGGGATAGGACTTGATAATGATAGACAGTGTTTTTTGTCAAATTGGAAAGAATGGTTTGATGGGAGGTTACAAAAGACGACAAACCTCCATGTTGAGTGTCAGTGTAAGTTGAAGTCAAACCATAATCTATTAAGCTGTTTGCATTTTCATTGGTCGCCCAACTGATTGTGGCTGAATTTTCCGTAATATTAGAAGTTAGAACATTGCTGATTACAGGCGCTGTTGTATCTGTTAATACTGCAGAGCTGCCTCCGCCGGTGCTGATTACTCTCACTTCCTGGGAAACATATTGCGGAGTAAAGGTATAGTCCTGGCTGATTGTTTCAAGATCAGCGATATTTTTTGATTTGATTCGATAATGATAAACCTGCTCGGTGGTTAAACCGGTTAAGCGAACCGCGTGTTCAACGGTTAATGTGGAATTTAAAGTGGTTGAGGTTCCGTAAGCAGTGGTTGAACCGTATTCAATTTGAGAACTGGCTGAATCATCTGTTGTCCAAATAATGGTGCAAAGTGTTTCTGTCGGATATGAATTGATTTCGGAAATAACCGGAGCAGTGATGTCATCCGGAGTCGGTTCTGCTTCAGTGGTGAAAGTATTCATTGTTCCCCAAGTGATATGATCGTAAGTATCTTTGGAGCGAGTGCAGTAATAGTAAGTGGTTTCGTAAGGAAGATCTCTCAATTGAACCATGTGGGATTTGTTCAAAACCGTATCTTCGGTTGTATGAGTGGACAAAGTTGCGCAAGTACTTGCGTGAACAGTGCCGTAATAAACTTGGCTGGTGGCGTATTTGTCCGTGGTCCAAGTAATGGTTGCTTCAGTGCCAACTGTTGATGGAGATTGGGTTTGTTCTCCTGAGATCTCAGGACTGGTGTCAACTTCAGGCGGCCAATAGGTAAAAGAATATTCTGAGGAAATAAGCGGGTTGCCGGCTGCGTCTTTGGAATGAATGCGATAATAATATGTTGATAAAGAATTAAGTCCATAGACATTAACTACGTGGGAAGAAGTTTGAGTGTCATTGCCTTGAATCGCGGTATACACGCCTGAACTTGTTCCATATTCCACATGAGAATCCGAAGGTTCATCAGTGGACCAAGTAAATGAGGCATAACCTTCGTGAGAAGTGACAACCGGAGTGCCGCCGGTTAAAATAGGCGCAGTGTCATCTTCGGAAGCAGGTTGATAACTGGTCGGGTCAGAATAGCTCGGGGGTGATTCTTTGGCTGCGTTGTCAACGGAAATAATGTAGTACCAATAGGTTGTGTCAGGATCAAGATTGGTGTCTGAGAAATAGTCCTGATTGATATCGCTTAAAGAAGCGCGGCGAATAAAATCATCGCCATTGGTTGAACGATATATGTCATATGAAGCAAAAGTTGAAGTTGCGTCATCCAAAGTAATCGGATTCCAAGTCAAAGTTAAAGTGTAAATATCGTCATATTCAATGGAAGCATCTGTCAGTCTTACTTGAGTCGGCGAACTTAAACCCGGTGTAGCGCAAGAAAATTCAACTTTTCCCTGCGGATCCCAAGAATCCCAATCAATATTACTTGCGTCATCTTTAGCTACCACGTAAAAAGTATTTGTTCCTTGCATAGTCGCGGCTGTGATCGCGCCGGTTGAAGTCGCGTTGCCGAGCCAAACAGAATTGGAAACACTCGGTTCCTGATTGATGGAATAATAGTAACCGTCAATATTTCCGGTATAACTGGCCGGTGGATCCCAAGTAAATGTAAATGAGTTAGTGGTTGAAGAAACATTATTAACGCTCAAATTTTGAATCGGTCCGGGCGCTGAACCGGAGAAATAGTACAAAGCAGTGGCCGGATACGAAAAGTTTCCGGCATTGTCTTTGGCCGTGATGTAGAAAATATTGGAACCATTTTGATAATGAATCAAATCAGGGTCTGTAACTGTGGTGATGGAAGTATTGGTGATAAACTTGCCATCGTTGTTGCAGCGAGAATCAGAATGGAAATTGGAATACAAAGTGGCGTTTTGTTCAGCTGTCACTCCGGTTTTGTAACAATAACCGTTGAATCCTGAATTCGCGTCAGTCGCCTCTTGCCAAACAAAAGTGAATGAGTCAGTGGACGCGTAACCTTGAGGAGAAACAGCGATAAAGGTTGGGGTCACCGGCATGGTGGTATCAAATTTGTAAGTGAAAATAGTGGAAGAAGCTGATTTGTTGTTAGCATTATCTTTTGATTTGAGACGGAAATAATAAGTGCCGGTGGTGGTTAGAGTTGGCGATTCAAAAACTCTTAGCAAATCAGTGTCGCCATTAATCCAAGTTCCTGAAACTTCGGGATCAGCTGTGGAAGTGGTGCCAAAGTAAACCCAATAACCTGCCACTCCGGTGGCTTGTTCGCCTGCTTCGGTATTGGCTTGGTCAGTGGCAGCACTAAATTCAAAATATGGTTTAGTGTGAGCGTACCAAGAATTTGTAATAATGGGAGTCGCCTTACTGCTGTCAGAATATCCGGTGGCGGCAACAGGATCAGTTGGAGGCAAGGTGTCGTAAATATATTCTATGGCCACTGAATCAAGTTCTACTTTTTGCGTGCCATCGGAGACGAAAAAAGACTTGAAATAGAAAGTGCCGATTTCGCCCGGATGAATATCATCGTCAAAAGTGGGAATATTGGTGTTAATATCAGCGGCTGTATTTGTTTGGATCAAACCCGAAGCTGCTTCCCAATCAGTTGAACCTGAATTGTACCAATACCAATCAGTGCCATTGTTTGAAATCTGATATTTGACGCTGCCTGCATTGTCTCCGGTGAGCGTTTCGGCAAAGGAAGTAAGGTCAACATAATATTGCCCCCCATTATTGGAAACGGTTAATTTATCCACTTCGCTGGAAGGCCAGGCGGCGCTGGCTTCCGAACCAACAGTAGCCGTCGGCAAAGCCGTATCAAATGAACCGATAAAAACTTTACCCAAATTAGTGGATAAAGTTTTTCCATAACTATTATATAAATCTGTTACCTCGTCAGAAGTTAAAGCTGTATTAAAAAGATTCATTTCATCAATAACACCGTCAAAAGGATAATTCGTATATTCAACAACCAAGCCAATATATTGTTGTATATTTGCGTTTAAAACACCCAAGCCCAATGCCCCATTATAAGAGACTGCCGCTGCTCCATCAACATATATTTTTGAACCTGTTGAATTATTCCAAGTAAAAGTTACAAAATGCCACGTACCGGCTGTCCAAGAACTGACATTAACTTTTGCCGTACTTCCACCAGGACTAACTTTCATATAATTATCCGTATCTTTGTACAGACCAACCCAAGAACCTGTACCGCCATTACGATTAGTAAAAATAGCATGTTCAGTATTATCATTGCCATTCCAATTTGGTTTAACCCAGACGCTTATAGAACCGGCTAAATAATTAATATCACTTGTAGGAATATTAACATAATGATTACTGGCGCTAAAACTTACTCCATTGCCGAATTTTCCCGCAGCCCATGTTGGTCCATTGGTTAATGTGCCCGTAGAACCGTGTCCGCTGCTATCGGCCGCAGTAACTCCCGTTGTTTCATCAAAATGCCAACTGGCAATTAGTGAACTGCCATTAATAACCCTTTTTGATGCATTTGAAATACCCTGATCAACACCTGCCCCTGTATTTCCGTAATACATATAAATTGTTTTTGTTGAGTCAGCGGAAATAGAAGGCACTTTTACCCAAAGAGTTCCGGTTAAACTTGAAACAGTATAAGATTCAATCCAATAATTAAGTTCAGTCGCGGCATCTTCGTCTGCAAATCTGATATCCATTCCATTGGAATTAGCGTGAGTAAAATCAAAATTCAAAGAAGTTAAACTGACCTTAACTTGATGATTGGTTAAAGATCCACCACCGGCATTATCAATTGTGATTGCTCTTTGATATTGCCAAATTGAAGAATAAAGAGACGATGGAGATAATTGAATAGTCAATGATGGAGAGATGGCTCGTCCCAAATTATAATGAGCCGTAATCTCTTCTTGGCTTAAAGCCTTACTATAAACCCTTACCTCATCTAATCCACCCTGTTTAGTCGAAGGAATACTGGAATCAATAGACATTGTAAAAGCATCGGCAACAACAGGAATATCATTAGTACAAGTTTGACTTTCACCTAAAACACCATTATAATAAACATTTTTCTGATTGCTGGGTAAAGTTTTATCATAAGTGGCCACCACATGAGTCCATGTATTATAAGATAAATAAGGAACCCCTTCTCCAGCCCACTCTATTCCGCCACAATTGGCTACAGCCCATCTCATTCTTGCATTCCAACCCTCCCAATTAAGAGAATAACTTGCTCTTGTTTTACCCAAAATCCATCCCCAATCCGAATAACGACCGGTTGGATAAATCCAAAATTCCACACTAACCGCGTCAGTCGGGCTTAATTCAGAACTTGAAGGAATACTGACATTTTTATTACTATAAAAAGACATAGCCGGACCAACCGGGCCTGCGGTTAAACTTAAACCTGAAGTTACAGTACCGGTATTACCCTCGCCGGAATAATCATGAACCGTAGCACCGGGACCGTCATTAAACTTCCAATAACCAACCAAATTTGCCTCAGGTGTATCAGTGGTTGTAAAAGTATTACCTTGACTGCTGGTTGTAACCGTGGCATTGGAATTTCCATAATATAAATAAATTTGTTCGTCTTCAATGTATCTGACTTGAGCGGTTAATGCAGTTAAAAAACTGACGCTAAAACTATTTTTAAAAGTTAATTCTTTAGTATCAATATCAATGGCGGTAATATAATTTATTTCAGAGTTTGAAGTATCTCTAACTGTTACCGGCATTTCTCCGTTTGGAAAATCGGCAGGATCAGGAAAACCGGAAACGTCATCAACTTTTAATTTAGTGTCAGTGCCGGAATTTTCCGTGGCCACTCCCCAGAAAGAATAAATAGACGGATTCTTAACCCAAAAAACCGCAGTCTTCGCGGATTGATCATATGATTCCTTGTAATAAGAAATTTCATTTGTTCCTTGCGCGTTTAATCTTTCTGTTTCGGTCGCATAATTTGTTCTGGCTAAAGCTCCGGTAAATCTTATATCACTGCCGGACGAATCAGGAATGGAAAAATCAAAATTATCTGAATTCAATGTTAATTTTAATTGATAATTTGAAAAATCATATTCCAGTGAACTGTTGTCAATTGTAACTTCATGGCGATAATTCCAATCATAATCACTGCCGTCAGTAGTAATCCAATTTGTTCCGGGAGTATAATTTTGTTTTAGTCTGGCAATATTATTATCAGCAGCATCAACTTCAACATTAGTGGCGGCAGTATAATCTGTTGCATTTGAAAAATTCCAAGTGGCGGCACCGGCAGCGCGCGACATATTCCAAATCATTTGCCAACCGGCGGTGATAATCAATGCGATGCATAAAAAAACCGCCACGGCTCGAGTTGTTCCAAACTTGAAACATTGTTGGCGGAATTTTTTTTCTAAAATAGAAAATTGTTTTTGCAAATCAAAATATTTTTCTTTCCAATTTATCCCATTGGAAACTTTTTCTTTAATCTGATTTGTTTTTTCTTTTTTTTGTCCGCTCAAATTTTTTCTAAAAATTTTGAGAGATGAAATTTTTCCGCCCGAGGCGCCAATCCGAGACCGGTCAGCCTTGGGCTGAGACCAGCTTTGGGCTGGAATTTCTTTTACATACCAATTAGAATAAATTTTTTTGCAAGACTTGTCTCTTTTTATATAAATTAAATAAAAAAATCTAAATTCTTTCAAGAATTTAGATAATAGAATTCTCCCCTCTTCGTAGAAGTAAAATAAAATTTGTTTCAAATTTAAGTTTTTGAATTTCATCCCCTCTTATTCAATCTATATAATTGATTATACTATAATTATATAGAAAAAATGACTAAAAATCAACTTAATTTTACTCTTATTTGGGGATAACTTCAAAAGATTATGCTGATTAAATAAGGCTTTTAAACGTAATCGGCTTAATCGCAAAAACCTTTTAACATTTCATCCGTAAACTGATAATTCGCCTTAATAAAATCGCAATCAATACTGCCGTTTCCGTCATAAACTAATTTCCAAACATTCTCAACTTTAGCCGCCATAAACATTCCGCCTTCGCCGCCGGCCGGCAAATCCTTTTGCGCGAAATGAACATTTCCAACCATATAATTTTTATTTTCTTTTGTCGCTTTTACCAAAACTTCTGAAATTGATTTATTATATTTTTTCGCAAGTAGGTATTGAATTTCCTGTTCGTTGTTTTCATAACATGCCTCTTCCCAAATTCTTAAACATTTTTGTTTTGCCTCGCACCACGAATAACCGGCCGAACCGATGCATCCATGTTCGTCTCTATCTCCGCCAACTTTAATTTCATCAATTTTATTTTCATTACTGATAATTTTATTTTCCATTTGGTTTGATGCCGGGTTATTTTTTTTGAATAAATTTAAATAAACCGACGCGACGACAAAAAATAAAATCACAAAAATTATAAGTATAATAACATTTATTTTTTTCATAATTTTTATTTACTGATTAATTAATTATTTTTTTTATTCTTCTCTTTACAAAAAACATTCTCACATTCTCAAGAATATGAGAATGTTTTTTGTATCGTGCAAAATTGTAAATTGTACAAATTAAATTTGTTTTATTTTTAAAAAATTTCCGTCAACGCAGCTTCTGTATCCTTTTGAAGTCGCGCAACTTCCGCACAAACCGATTCCGCATTTTGTCAAAAAATCTATTGAAGAATAAATTTTTTCCGGATCCATATATTTAATTTCTCTTTTTAAAACTTCTCTCACCATTTTTTCCGGACCGCAATTAATGCAATACTCGGGTTTTACTTTTTCTATAATTTTTTCTAATTCATCTGTTACCAAACCTTTGTGTCCGACTTCGCCGTTTTCCGTTGTTAAAAAAATTTCTTCGCATGCTGATTTAAATTTTTCAATATAAGGCAAATGATTTTTATCTTTTGCTCCCAAAATCGCGATTGTTTTTTTATTTCTCTTGGCGAATAAATAAAGCGCCGCCATGCCTGTTCCCCCGCTCACCAATAAAATTTTTCCATTCATGATCGGCGAATTTCCGTAAGGTCCCCTGATATATAGATTATCCCCTTTTTTTAATTTTGACAATTCATTCGTAAAACAGCCTCTTTTTTGAATAAATAAAGTTAACGGCTTGTCGTCAAAGACGGAAAATGGTTTTTCCCCCACTTCCGGCAGCCAAGTAAAGATAAATTGCCCTGGTTTTATCTTTATATCGCCGTCTAATTTCAGGAAAAACAAATCTTCGGTTACTTGCTTATTTTCTATGACTTTGTATTTTTTATATTCCGTACTTATCTTGTTTTTTAAGAGTTTAGCGGCTTTATTCGTTCCTTTTCCCAAATCCAAGGACAGTTGATGAAAATATTGCTTCATTTCTTCGGTATTCATACCCGCCAAAGCAGAACCTACGCCAAAAAAATTCCCTCCGGCTTGCTTATAATTTCTCACGTCTTCGGCTGTTGAAATTCCGCCACAGGCTATTACCGGCAAGTTGGTAATTTTTCTTATTTCTTTTACGCTTTTTAAACCGAGTTTTAAAATTGCTTTTCCGGAAATTCCGCCCACTTTATTTAAAAGGACCGGAAAATTATTTTGTGAAAATAATTCCGGGCCCTTGGTGTTTATGGCTGTTATTCCTGATGCGCCGTTTTTCACAACGCATTCCACAGTTTCTTTAATATTCAAACTTGGCGAAATTTTAACAAAAACCGGTTTTCCAAGACAAGCAACGCTTTTTGTTATCTCCCCTATTAATTTTTTATCCTGGCCTATGACTTGGCCGTATTTATCAGAATGAGGACATGAAATATTCAATTCAAAACCATCTGCCCAATCAAATAATTTTTCCGCGACTTTTCTGAATTCACTGACACTGTCTCCGAAAATTGAAATCAATAAAAATTTATCATCGGGAATTTTTATTTTTGATAATTGATTTGCGAATTCTTCCACACCCGGATTGGCAAGTCCGACGGCATTAATAAAAGAAAAAGGAGCGTATTTTGCAATAATCGGCTCCTTGTTTCCTGTTTTCGGTTTTAACCCGATGCTTTTTGTGGTAATGATTCCGACTTCAGGAATCTCTTTGATAATTTTTTCAATCACCGATACATTAGTAGAAACAATACCCGAAGGTATTGTGAAAATTCCGCTGATTTTTTTATTGAAAAATTTATATTTCATTGATTTAAATAAATTCTACCCTGCCATATATATTATTATAGCCGAGACAAAATAAATTTGCAAATAAAAAAAGCCGTTAAATCTTGCGAGATAACGGCTTAAAGATTATTTTTCTTTACCCAACATCTGTTAGGCTAGTAATAGCAAAGGCATTAGAACTTTCCTTATCTTCTACTACGGCAAATTCTTCTCTTCTTTCAAGTCCAATTAGTGCTTTTCTTTTAACATCTTTTAGACAGAGTAACATTACTTGCTGATCTGTCCCTTCTTGATCAAGAATCTTAACCAAGTCTACGGTTTTCCTATGTAGAGCACCAGTACTAGGTATATACTGTTCAGTCACCCGCCAAATCACATAGTGTTTATCCTTCTTAACAAAAAATGTCCTATATATGCCAACTTCATAGCCATTTCTTCTTCTATGAATTTGTATTTTCATTCCCCCCCCCTTTTTTTTAATCAACTATTTTATAATTTTGTATAAAAATATAATAACATTTTTTTCAATTTTTGTCAACCAGGTAGTGAAATTTTGACAGAGCTTTTTGCTTTATTTAATTTCTTTATTTATATATACTTATCAACTTATTGGTTTAAAATTTATTGACTGCCCCTTACAGCCCTAAAAAATAAGTCAAAATTCTACTACCTGGTCAAATATTTATTTTTCTATAATTATATTTATTCAAAGTCGGTTCAATGTCTGAATACTTTTTACCGGCCAGCATGCCACCTGCCAAAACTTTTTCTTGTATAACATCCGCCAAACAAAAATCAGGCATCGCAAAAATATTTTTTTCCTCAATTGATTTAAATTCAAAATCAGCCAATGCCAATCCTTCCAAGTCATCTAAATAGATATCAATTTCAGCTGTCATATCGCCTGTCGGATAATAATAACGAAATTTTCTAAACTTTTTTCCATCCAATTTTGACAAAGCTACGAACTCTTCTTCCGACAAAACAATCGTGTGTTCTTCTTGCTCCGAAGCATCATCATTGATTTTGGGAAATTTTTTTGTCATTTCAAAAACATTCCCCTTTTTGCGCAACCTTAAAACCGGATGCCCTGCTGATTGCGGAATATAAATATCAATAATCTCAATGAATTTGCAATCTTTTATTTTCTCCGGAATATTTTTCAATAAAAAAGTTCGTTCTAATTCTATTTCCATAAAAAAGTTAATTAATTAATACTTTATATTATATCACAAATAAAATATTGCAGAATAGGATGGTTTATATAAAAGGGCCTGCTGGTAAAAACCAACAGGCCGAATTCTGTAAATTTCAATCGTCACCTAATATCTCTTTATAAAGCGTGTTTTCGCCTCTCAATAGAAATGAGGGTTCAAATATCCGATGCCACTTTTCGCAGACATTTTTGTCTTTGAAAATCTCAATAAGTAAACTATTCCATTTCTTAACGACCTCCTTGGTTGCTTCCAATTGATCCGAAACAACGAGATTGCCATTAATGATAACGTCATGAATAGAAAGCGGCTTATCAACGGACTTAATTCTAAATTGCAAAAGTTTGTTGTCAGCTTCAGTAAAAGATGTAACTGGATTCTGACGCAATGCTTTTGCGTCTTTGCCCGGCTCAAAAACATTAAAAGCGGCCAGTTGAATAATCCTGTATGCGTCTTCCGTCTTCATGTTATACTGTTTCCGCAAAAGATCTTTTGCTTCGCCGGCAGCATAGCAACCGCGGGAATTTACAATTTCCCAAAGCATATTGTCCGGATACACGGTTAAGCCCTTTAAAACCCTATTCATAGTTTTTACAGAATGGACTGCGACATGAAAAAGATCAGGCCAAGCAACTCTCTCAACTGACGATTGTTCAATTGCCCTTTCTTCCCAAGTTTTTACGTTATCAAGAATCATTTGCAAATAACCCTTTGCCATGCGCGCCATTCCTTCCAACTGTTCGCAGGAAATCGTATTTTTCTTGTGCGGCATTGCCGAAGATCCTTTTTGCTTTTTACCGAATGGCTCTTGCAAAATAGGTCTTCCACTGCGAGCGCCAAGACGAATATCCGTGGCAATTTTATCCAATGTCAGCACGATCTGGCAAATCGCTTGCGCCAGCGGTGTATAAAGTTCTCGCGGCATAATTTGAGTCGCGCCATAGAAAGGTTCAAATCCAAGAATACGCAAAGCTTCTTCTTCTACTTCCGCATCTAATCCCCGATAATTTCCAATCGCGCCGGAAAGTTTTGAATATTTCAAATTTTCTTTTGCTTTTTCCAAATTTTTCATCCCTTCTCTCAGGCAAACTAACCATGTAAGACAGCGTTTGCCGAAAGTTTGAAATTCTGCTTCCTGACCATGCGTTCTGCCGTTCATTATCGTGTAGCGATAACGTCTGGCCAGATTCTCAAGAGTTTCCGTCAACGGTTGCAACTGCTCTTCAAATACAGAAAGAGCTTCTGAAAGCATTGTTGCAAACGCAGGTTCTTCCGTGTCGTATGAAGTCATTTTTTCATGAATACACCGTTGCAAATCTTCCGGTAGCCACCTGAGACGTTCCTCAAGAAAGGCGTTAAGATCGTGATGGATTTCTTTATCTCGCTTTTTCCACCACTTGATGTCAATTGGGTGGTCGTTAAATATATCCGCTATCTCTCGCAAAATCGTTCTATTTTTCATTACCGAAAGATTTACTCTGGCTTCAATTACCGCCAATTCGGTTCTTTCCCAAAGAAGAAGCTTATTCTGATTGGAAAATGTTTTCACAATTTTCCCATCCTCATATCGCTCATCCATTTTTTACCCCCTTTTTAAGGTTAGTTTTTTCAATCATTCTGCGTTCCGATATGCCCTTCTTAAAAATCACCAAACAGATAACTGCGAGAATCACCCAAAATACAGAACCCCCTATACTATTATGTCGCCAATCATTGATACTAAACAGCAGGCATTCAATAAACATAATGCCCGCTACAACGATCATGGCCTCTATTTTTTCTCCGGGGTTTTTGAAACAGAGAGCACAGACAAGAAAATAAACAGCTATAAACTCCAGTACTATAGCTATTGTCAATAATGACATTTTGTCCTCCTTTGTAAAAATCCATCTATCTATCACCAAACGTTATATTTAATTCTATTTGGCTATTTATTATTTAAACAAATTTTTCACTTTTTGTCAAGATTAATTTAATAATATTAATTATAAAAAGAGAGAGTAAAATCTCTCTTTTTATAAACTTAAATAAAAAAAATTATTTAAGAGTGTTTAATATCGTGGAAATACTATGGTCCATATAAAGAATAGTCGCTTTCGAAGCTCCCTTTCCTCCTGCTTTTATATCATTAAGATCTTTTTGCAGCTCACTATCAGTTGTTGCTTCAGTCGCTGTTGTAAATGCCGCGAGCCAATCTTTCTCAGAAGAAAATTTTTGACTTGTCGGTAGGCTTAATTGTTCGCGAGAGGGATCTAAAATTAAATTTAGGGTCTTAGTATAAACTGAACCTTTGTCAATTTTATTTTGCAAATCAGCTTTTTCGCTGGTTAATACTGTAATTTTATTATTTAATGTTGTATTCTCTTTCTCTAATTTAGTTTTTCCCTGTTGCAAAAACCATATGCAACCAATACTGCCTATTAATAAAACTACCAATATTATAGTAATAATATTTTTTTTCATTTTATTTGTATAAATAATTTTTTAAAAATCGACCTTTTTCATTATTTATTATATCTTTAGGGCAAAAAATAAACAATACTATCGTTTTTACTTTTCGGCCAAAATCATAAACCTGCCTACTGTAAAATTCAAATATCCGTCCTGTTCTAACCTTTTTTGCAATGTATTTAAATTATCAATATGTTTATCAACACTAAAATCCCGAACAATCCATGG